>Ga0209647_1003991_pt1 | contig 11254 bp, 10 predicted proteins | sample GraSoi_2013_60cm_FD_185827 | JGI IMG/M metagenome (GOLD analysis project Ga0209647, IMG submission 185827) | Grasslands soil microbial communities from the Angelo Coastal Reserve, California, USA - Sample 9_17_2013_60cm (SPAdes) (version 2) | ecosystem: Environmental > Terrestrial > Soil >... | reverse complement strand
TGGTACACCGCACCGGTCTTCCCTGGGGAATGGGACTGGGGAACAGGCCTACATAGATCGTGCCCCGAAAGGTCGCCGGAGCACTGATCCGGCCCAGCAGAGCGTGTTTCACCGGAATGCAGGAGGACGTCGTGGGACAGCGCTCGGCAGGCTCTGCCGGAAGCGGCTCGAATGCCTGAGCCCGTTGGCGCAACAGGCGTGGAGACAGGCCCACCAGGTGCGTGAAACGGCTGGTGAACGAGCCAATGCTCGTATAGCCCACCTCGAAGCAAATATCGGTCACGCTGAGCGAAGTTGTCACAAGCAACCGCCGGGCCTCCTGAAAGCGCAGAGCGGAAAGAAATTCGCCAGGTGGAATGCCAATCAGACGACCAAAGACGCGCGTGAAATACGAGGGACTCAGACAAGCAACCGAGGCCAGATCTTCGAGGGTCAGCAGTTCATGCAGATGGGTATGCATGGCCTGGATCGCGCGTTCAACGGCCTGCGTCTGATCGGCAAGGGTCACGTCACGCGCTGCGTCTTCACGGAAAACGGGTGTTGCTGTTTGCATGGTGTCCTTCCTTCTACAACATTCTCACAGGTCTATTCTTTTCAGCCTGATCGTAGGCGGAAAACCACCCCTGGCCGTTCCTGCTCCTCGCTGGTTCCAGCGGGTGCGCATCAAAAAGGATAAGCTAGAAGAAGTTTTTTGCTTTTCCGTATGCTATGATGATCAAGCGACCAGAAGGTGCCCATCTCATTCGCTGCGTCGCTGAATTCAAACGTTAGGTGGCTCTGAGAATCGAGGTAATGCTCATGTGTAGAAACATCAAGACGCTCTTCAACTTCGAACCGCCTGTGACCGAGGAAGAGATTCGTGCGGCCTCACTGCAATTCGTGCGAAAGGTAAGTGGCTTCAACAAGCCATCGAAAGCCAACGAAGCTGCGTTCCTTGCTGCCGTTGACGAGATAGCAGCAGTCTCCAGCAACCTTCTCAGATCGCTTGAGACGAACGCACCGCGGCGGAGCCGCACAGAAGAGGCTGCCAGGGCGCAGGCACGCGCTGCTCAGAGGTTTTCTAAATAACCCTTTACGTTCAGCGATTGGTGACCATAAACCAAAGGAGCAATCACGATGGACATTGTTTTCTCCAGTACGAAGCAGTTGGCCACCGCCATCCGGGCAGGCCGCGTTTCAGCCACAGAAGTGCTGGAAGCCCATTTAGCGCAGATCGATAAACACAATCCTGCTCTGAACGCCATCATCACCATGGATGCCGGGCGTGCATATGAACGGGCGCGGGAAGCGGATAAAGCACTGGCTCGCGGGGAGGTGTGGGGGCCGCTGCATGGCGTGCCCTTTACGCTGAAAGATGCCCATGCGACGGCGGGCATGCGCACCACCACCGGGTTTCCGCCGTTGGCCAACTATGTGCCCCAGCAGGACAGCCCGGTTGCCGCACGTCTCAAAGCTGCGGGGGGCAATCTTATGGGCAAAACGAATGTGCATATGATGCTGGCCGATCCCGCACAATCCATCAATCCCATCTTCGGGCGCACGAAGAACCCGTGGAATATCGAGCGCACGCCGGGCGGGTCCAGCGGAGGGGCGGCAGCGGCGCTGGCTGCCGGGATGACCCCGTTTGAGATTGGGACCGACCTGACCGGGTCGATCCGCATTCCCGCGCATTTTTGTGGCGTGTTTGGGCTGAAGCCAACCGAGCACCGCGTTCCCCTCACCGGGCTGATCCCCGGTCTTCCGGGACCTCGACCTATTCGCATCATGTCCTGTATTGGGCCGATGGCACGCACGGTTGAGGATCTGGCGCTGCTGTTCGCAATCATCGCCGGGCCGGACGGGTACGATACCGATGTAGCGCCTGTGCCGGTTGAAGAGATGCCACAACTCGAACTGAATCGCCTGCGGATCGCCTTTGCACCTACCTTTCCGGGCTATCCGGTCGCGGCGGAGATGCGCGAGGCAGTAGAAGAGTTCGCAGGACGACTTTCTGCCCTGGGCGCGGTCGTTGAAGAAGCAGCGCTGCCACAGGTGGATTTCCAGCAGGAACTGGCGAGCGCCGGGGCATTGATAGGCATGATGATGGGGGCTTTCCAGCCGGAAGAGCAGGAACGACCGACCACGCTGGCGCACTACCTGGAGGCCCTTGACATCCGCGACCGGTCGATTGCCGCCTGGGAGCACTTTTTTGAAAAGTGGGATGTGCTGTTGTGCCCACCCTCCATGATGACGGCGTTTCCCCACTGCGAACCGGGAGCGCCCCTGAGCGTTGACGGCCAGGAAGTCTCTTATTGGATGGTGAGTGCTCATAGCACGGTGTTCAATTACACCGGCCACCCGGCAGTCGTGCTGCCGTACCAGCTCGATCGTGACGGCTTACCCATTGGTGTACAGCTGGTAGGGAAACGCTGGGATGAATCGCGTCTGCTGGCGATGGCAAAGGCCTTATCGGAAGTGACCGGCGCATTCCAACGACCACCAGGCTACTAACTACAGTACGCCTTTCGTTTCGAGGGGGCCGATCATGCTGGACTAGGCAATGATCTTCACCGTGAGCAGAAACGTTCCGTTCTGGATTGTGCACCTCCCCGCCTGGACTCCTTCGTATCTGACCGCATAGAGAGGAGGTGTTTCCGATGGCAGGTTGGTGATGGCTCCGAGCGTCCCCGCACGACTGCAAGAGACCTGGAGATTGCCTTTCGGGTACTTCTGTTGGTTGAGAGTAATCTCAAAGCGAGAAGTCACTGTATACGTGACGGTTCTCCCGCTATCTTGTTCGGTAAAGTCATATTGTTGCGTCAGTTGGGGCGTGCCTGGAGCGATGGTGCTTGATGTGGTCGGCGTTTGCCGCAGTGTGCTGCTTGAGCCGGTTAGACCCGGCTGTGATCCGCAGGCGTTGAGTGAGAACACGAGCGTCAGAGTACAAAAGATGAGGAGAAGAGAGAAACGCTTTGTGGATTGAGTAAATGTGTCCATAGGATCCTCCTGAGAAAACGAGTGTACATAGCTATTGCAAATGTTTTTCCTAAAAAAAGAAAGAGCATATTCATCAATATTTTTTTCACTCTCTGTAAAGAGAGCATAGCGATCATAAAGTGTAGCATCGGAACTATTGTGCATTTCAGGCTCGGCTTGTTGTTGCATACTTTCCTCTGCTCTACATGTGACTTCATACTCTCTATCGCTAAAGAGAGGAAATTGTGACAGGGGATGCCTCTGTCAAGGGAGATTTGCCACAGAGAAGAGAAACTGGTATCCTTAAGCTGAAGAATAGTTCACTTCATGCGCGCATGAGTGGAAGGAAAGACATGTCTGAACGCGTCGTTGCGCTCCTACGGCGCGCCCGAAACGATCAGGACTTTCGGACGATATTGCTTCGGGCAGCACCAGATGAATTGTCCAACCTTGGATTGAAGCCAGGCCAGCAAGCGGTCCTCTTGAGCAATCTCTGGCTCACAAGTCCATTTCAGCCAGAGGATCTCCCCGACTGGGATGCGCGTTACGGGCACGCTTTCTCCTGGGTGGATTACCGCTCGCAGGCGATCCCCTGGACTCCGTTCAAGACACCTTTTCAACATGCAAAAGTCGCTTTCATTACAACAGCCGGCCTTTACCGATGCGAAGACTCGCCGTTCGATACACAGGACGAGGAACATGGTGATCCATCCTACCGGATCATTCCCACAGAGACTTCTCCAGAAGCTTTGTGCGTGAAACACCACCTGGGCCTCGTTGAACCTGGTATCGATGGCGACACCAATCATTTGCTCCCTTTGCGCCTGGGGCAACAACTTCAGCAGGAAGGCACCATCGGCGCACTGGCAGCCGAGCACTATAGCTTCATGGGCTACATCCCGCACACACAGCCCTTGATAGAGCGAACCGCGCCCGAGGTCGCACTGCGTCTTTGTGCGGAGCGGGTGGACGCGGCGATCCTCATTCCGGTCTGACCACTCTGTAATCAGTCCGTGGGACTGATCGCGCGTACGATCGAGCAGGCTGGCCTCAGCACGGTCTGCTTCAATCTGCTGCTGGCAACCCCGTCGAAACATGTGCGCCCGCCGCGCACCATCTGGCTGCCCTTTTTTCCCTTTAGTCTGCCGCTCGGACTTCCCGGTGACGAACCTATGCAACGCCGACTCGTCCTGGATGCCCTCGAGATGCTCGTTACCTGCCGTACCCCGGGAACGGTCCTGCGCCTTCCTTACGCCATGTGGGGTCCGAACTGAGTAGCAGTTTTACGCATCTCGAATGCTCAAGCTTGACAGACCTATTTCACTGCGCCTGCAACTTGACACCCGTGCATATTTCCCCCTATACTCACACTATAACTACTCATTCATAGATATTGACTCGTGTCATTCGCTCTCTACGTAAGCCGAGAGGTGCGCTCCGACAACGCCCGAGGCGAACGGGCCATAGAGGTATACGAAAGGGAAGAGTACCATGAATCAGAAGAACGGTGCTTCGGTGAACGAGGAGGTAGTGCCTGACGAGCAGGGGGTGCCCACAGAGGGGACCGTGATCTCTTTGCACATTGCACCTGCAGCGCATGTTCCCATGTCCGCACTTTCCTCGGCGCACCTGGTGCCAGGCAGAGGAATCGTCGGTGACCGCTATTACCTGCGCCGAGGAAGAGATGTCGCAGCTGATCGGTTCAGCTGCGACGTCACCCTCGTGGAAGAGGAAACCATCGAGGCGATGAAGAGGCGCGAGCCATCTATCGACCCGGGGAGCAGCGCACGCCGCAATATTGTGGTGCGCGGTTGTATGCTTTCGCAACTGGTCGGGCGGACCTTTCGCATCGGTGACGTGACCCTGCGTGGGCTTGCGCCCCGGAACAGCAGTGACGCTGCCTCAGAAAGCGCACAGCAGATCGCTTCCCTGGAAAGCACAGAGCAGGCAGCGCGTTGTCTGGTGTTACCTCGCGCGGACCTGCGCGCCGCTGTCCTGACCGAGGGGATAATTTCTGTGGGTGATCGAATAGAAGTCGTGTGAAGAGGCTATAGCGGGAGGCAATGCATCCCTTTCAACATGTTCTTGCCGGTGTGTATCCACCTATGGTATGTCAGACCGGTATAAAGCAGACTATCATGCCCAGCGCCTGTACGACGCTGGGCATGGAATCATATGGCAACAAACCACTAGAGGCCGATACAGACGGACTTGACCTCGGTGTAGTTCTCCAGCACCTCGTGGCCCATCTCACGCCCCCAGCCGGACTGTTTGTATCCGCCAAAGGGCAGGGCCGCGTCGAAGACGTTGTAGCAATTGATCCACACCGTTCCAGCGCGTAACTGAGCGGCTAGGCGGTGCGCCTTGCTGAGATCGCGCGTCCAGATGCCCGCCGCCAGACCATAGACCGTATCGTTGGCCACCGGGAGGATTTCGTCCAGGTCGCTGAACGGTATGGCCGTCACCACCGGACCAAAGATCTCCTCCTGCACTACCTTCATCTGCTGGTTGACATCGACCAGCACCGTTGGTTCCACGAAGTAGCCTTGCTCGCCGTAGCGGTGACCCCCACTGAGCGGCCTGGCACCATCGGAGATGCCCGACTCCAGGTAGCCGGTGACGCGGTGCAGCTGCTCATCGGAAACGAGCGGCCCCATCTGTGTCGAGGGGTCGAAGCCCGAGCCGAGCTTGATCTTCTTCGCCTGCTCGGCAACGCCCTCCACTACCCGGTCGAACACACCTTTCTCGACATACAGGCGCGACCCGGCGCTGCAGCACTGTCCGTGATTGAAGAAAATGGCAAAGGACGCGCCGGCAATGGCGGTCTCCAGGTCCATGTCCTTCAGCACGATGTTGGGCGACTTGCCACCCAGTTCGAGCGAGACCTTCTTAAGGTTCCCAGCGGCAGCCTGTACGATGAGCTTGCCCACCTCGGTCGAACCGGTGAAGGCCACCTTGTCTACGCCGTCATGGGCAGCCAGCGCCGCTCCTGCTGTCTCGCCGTAACCCGGCACGATGTTGACCACGCCGTTGGGAAACCCCGCCTCGACGATCAATTCGCCCAGGCGCAGCGCGGAGAGCGGCGTTTGCTCCGCCGGTTTGAGGACGATGGTGCAGCCCGCAGCCAGGGCCGGAGCGAGCTTCCAGGCGGCCATGAGCAGCGGGAAGTTCCAGGGGATGATCTGGCCGACGACGCCGATAGGTTCACGCAGCGTGTAGGCAAAATAATTGCCCGCCGAGATGGGAATAGTGTTCCCCTCGATCTTGGTGGCCCAACCCGCCATATAGCGGAACATATCCACAGAGAGGGGAATGTCGGCGACGCGCGCGATGGTGAGGGGCTTGCCATTGTCGAGCGATTCGAGTTGGGCAAACTCCTCGCTGTGCTGTTCAAGGAGATCAGCCAATTTGTTGATGAGGCGTCCTCGCTCGGATGGTGTCATCTTCCGCCAGGGACCACTGTCAAAGGCCCTGCGCGCCGCCGCCACAGCACGGTAAATGTCCTCCTTGTCGCCCTCGGCGACGTGCACTATCACCTCGCCGGTGGCGGGATTGTAGACGGGGAAGGTCCTGCCGGAGGCGGCTTCGACCCATTTTCCATCGATCAACATCTTACGAGTCTCACCCACGAACTGTTGGACTTCTGGTGCAATCGTAATTGCTGTGTCAGAAACGGCCATGTTTCTTTCCTTTCATCTGTGCTTGCTACATCTACAGAGAGACCAGGTGCTGCTTCACTCGCGCTACAGATCCATGTTCGAGCGGAACGCTCAACGAAACAGCTTCCCGTCCGTTGAGGATTGTCACCTTGAGAGATAGCAACGATACGGACGGGCAACTGTTGTGAGCAGACAAGCAAAAGAGCAGAGTACTTGCCAATCATCTCCCTTTGCAAGAGGGTTTCAAATACTCGTCACAACCAGGACGATGAAGCGCTTTTGGTAGAAATGGCCATGACGCCTATTCAATTAGTAAGTACTCATGTATTGAGTATAGAAGAAAAAGGAGCTCTCGTCAAGGTGCATTTTCCTTTCTCCGACGAACGGCTGTGTGACACATCAAGAGCAGGCGCTGGCGTGCAATCAACCGGGGAAACGATACTCCCCTTGGATGAGCGGGTGTAGTTGGTAAGGCACGGTGGAAGCGTCCCCACCGACCAGGGCCGGGCTTGGGAGAAAGTGCGCGGCCTGGATGTGCTGCTGGCCGGCAGGTGAGAGCAGGTACTCGACGAAATGCAGCGCAGCCCGCGGGTTGCTGGCATTGTTCAGCACAGTGGCGCTGAAGCTGATCGGTTTCCCATGAAAGGTCTGTCCCGTGTTGGTAGTGAAATGGACCTGAGCGTAGTCCGCCGCCATTGCTGGATTGCTCAGGTTGATCTCATCGGGGAGACGCAGGAAAGGCAGCGCGAGATCGGTAGCCGCACTCAGATAGAGGAACATGGCATCGATCTCGCCACCCTCTAGCTGCGCGAGGTTGAACCGATTCACCTGCTCCGGGTTGGTATCGCTCCCCAAGAGGCGCGCTTTGAAATCGGAGAGACGATAGTGCCTCTCAGCAAGCTCACACACCAGCAGTGTGTAGTAGCCCATCGGGTCGAGGTTCGGGTCGTTTCTCCTGATCTGCACTCCGGGTTGGAGGAGGACCTGGTACCAGGGGATCGCCCCACTGCGGGCTTGCTCGAAGTCGACCAGGAATCGGCTCTTGGGGCTGTAGGCCAGCACGACGGCGTTGCGAGCGAAGATCACGAACCACCCGATCCTATCGCCGTTGGTCGGCTCCAGCAAAATCCGGTTCACCTCGGCATCTGCGCTCAGGTACACATCACTGCTCGTTCGTCCCTCTTTCAGCGCCATGGCGAGCGCGACAGAATGCCCAGGCTCGCTCTCGAGGACAATGCCACTCCCCTGGTACAATGCCGGGCCGAGTTCTTGACGTACGAGCGTAGTGAGTGATCCCGCGTGCAGTACTTTTACGACGGTAGCTTCGGGATTGCTCTCTTGTATACTCAAATCATCACCGTACCCTGTACATCAACACCATGGCTTCTCGCCGCCATACGTGGCAGTACGCAACTAGCCGCTATAGCCTCGCCCAGTGGTTTCCGCGGCTTCTATTCCACTCAATTTAGCGATAAACTCATTGTGATCCATTGGACGAGAGAACATCGGGTAGTTCTTCTCCACGGCGAGACGCTGCTCCTCTTCGCTCAGGGTGGCGGTGCAGTCCTTCAAGGTGATAACTTCAAAGCCCTTTTCGTAGCCCGTGCGCATTGTTGACTCAACGCAACAGTTGGTGAGGAAGCCACCCAGCGCGATGGTAGTGATGCCGCGACTCCGCAAGATAAAATCGAGATTGGTCGAGGCGAACGCATCTAATCCACGCTTGCCCTCGACCACAATATCTTGCTCGGTCGGTGTCAGGTCCTGCACAATCTCAGCACCCCAGGTTCCCTTGCGGAACGACTTGCTATCGACTACGCCTTTTAAAATCCCGTAAGGGGTCGGTGAGAGTTCATGATAATCGGGAGTGAAGGTGATAGGAGCATGTATGATCGTCGCACCCAGCTCACGGGCCTTTTCGACGGTTTCAACGCTGTTTGGCAGCATGTGCTCCTGTTCCATAACACCTTTGACCGCGTCGTGTAACGATCCTCCCTCAGAAGTAAAATCGTTCTGGTACTCGATCAGGACAACGGCCGTTGTTTTAGGGTCCATATTCTCTCCTTCTCAACAAGTCAAGGAAGATTGCTCTACAGATACGAACAGCATGTGGCGAGACACTCCATGTTCACGGTGATAAAGAGATATGCTGATGCATCCTCACTCAGTAAATAGTCATCGGGTAAATAGTACCATAAAACTTCGCCGCTTCGCAATTTCAAGCCTGGACATTATCAAGTTGCATGAGACAAGAAGAGAACAATAAAAGGTCAAAGCGGCATTCATCCTGACAGAGGTTTGCGCGATGATCGGGTAAGATGGTACAAATAACTAAGGCTATCTATGCCCTAGTAAAAGAGGAGCAGATAAGCTCTCCAAATGAGGAAACTTCGTCTATGTCCACAATCGAATTTGGTCTCATGCTTCAGCCATTTCCCTTACACTTTCCAGGCAGTGAGCTCTTCGAGTACAATCGCCGCTTGATTCGGACGTTGTCGCCTGGCTTTACCACACTGTGGGTCGAGGATCACTTGCAATTAGGAGAAACCGCCACACATGAGTGCATGACCACTTTGAGCTATTTTGCTGGTGAGTTCCCTCAATTCCACGTGGGGTCGCTCGTGCTGTGCCAGTCGTACCGCAATCCGGCCCTGACTGCAAAAATGGCCGCCAATCTCCAGTTGCTCTCTGGGGGAAGGTTCATCCTTGGGCTGGGGGCTGGCTGGAAGGAAGACGAGTACCATGGCTACGGGTATTCCTTTCCAGATACGAAGACGCGTCTGGAACAATTAGAAGAAGCTGCCATCATCGTGAAGGCCATGTGGTCCTCGCGCCCGGCAACATTTGTGGGGAAACACTACAGCATTCGCGACGCTTATTGTGAACCGCGACCCGATCCTCCGATTCCGCTACTTATTGGGGGTGGGGGTGAAGAGAAAACACTGGCTATTGTCGCTCGCCGGGCGGACTGGTGGAATTTCAATTCTTGCACGGTTGAAGAGTACACCCGCAAACTTGCCATTCTGAAAAGCCATTGTGCTCGAGTGGGCAGGGACCCGGCGGAGATCAAATTGACGTATCTGAGTACAGCCAGCGTCTCCGAAAACCCCGATCAGGTGGTGCGCAGCCCGCAGAAGCACTTCGTGGCCGGAAGCGGCGCAGAAGTGATCCGCGAGCTGGAGCGCTTTCATGCTGTAGGGGTGACGCATTTCATATTCAGGTTCCTGGACCCCGAGTCCCTGGAGCGCTTCGTACAGACTGTTGTCCCGCATTTCGCCTGACACCGGAGTCGGAGAAAGTGCTGGCAGAGACCAGTACCCCCTGGTGCTGTAAAGATGTGGCATAATGAAGCATGCATATCCGCATATCCGCATATCCTAAAAACGCGCGCCGACAGCACTTACAAAATGCATAAACGCAGATTCGAGGCACGATCTATGGCACAGGAAAAACAGGAAACACGCGAAGAAGAGGTTGCTCGCGTTCGTAGTTATCTGGCAAGTCAGGCAATGCGTCGTACACCGGAGCAGCTTGTCGAAGCGCTGCGAGAGGCGCACCGGCAGTTTCTGGCTGCGACCGCTGCTGTCCCCGACACCGCTTTTCGCACAATTCCAGGAGAAGGAGCATGGTCTGCGGCTGATGTCCTGGCGCATGTGCACAGCATTGCCGCCCTCGACGAACGGTCGATCTGCGGCGTGATTGAGCGTGGCGAGCAGCCGGCGAATATGGATGATGCGCTTGAGCGTGCTCCAACGGATGCCACACGTGAGCAAATGCTCGCAGATATCGGAGCGCTCCGTGAAGGGTTAATTGCAGTCGTGCTTCAGGCGGATCCCCAGGCTCATCTCGACATCGTCTGGGGACACAATGAGTTCGGCAACATGAACTGGCGCGAATGGCTGCTGTTCGCCCGTGTCCATACGCTCGATCACGCTCGTCAGATGCAGGCAATCGCAGAGGTATTGACAGCAACGCAACAGCCATAGAGGAGCGAGAAGCAGATGAAGCTGGCAATACAGTTTGGTGTCTCTTCATACACCTCCTCGAACGAAGACTGGGCGCCGGCGCTCACCTATGCAATCGAAGCTGAGCGTTTAGGGATAGATTCGGCCTGGACTGCGGAAACGTGGGGGTATGATGGAGCGACGCCTTTGGCCTATCTTGCGGCAAAGACCACCAGGATACGGCTCGGTACAGGCATTCTGCAGGTTGGCGCTCGTACTCCCGCCCTGACGGCGATGACCGCTATGACCCTGGCGTCCCTCTCTGGAGACCGCTTTCTCCTTGGATTGGGCGTCAGCGGGCCGCAGGTGATCGAAGGATGGCATGGGGTGCGTTTTGCCCGGCCGCTCCAGCGTCTGCGGGAAACCGTTGAGATTGTGCGTAGAGTCACCCGCGGCGAACGCCTTGTCTATCACGGGGAAGTGTATCATGTGCCTCTCCCTGAAGGTGAGGGCAAAGCTTTGACCTCAAGTGTCCCGCCGCGACCGGACCTGCCTGTGTACCTGGCAACGCTCGGCCCCAAAAGCCTGGAGCTCACCGGTGAGCTGGCCGATGGCTGGCTCGGCACTTCCTTCATCCCTGAACATGCCTCCCTGTTTTTCGATCCCATCGCCGCCGGGGCTACACAGGCAGGCCGC
>Ga0209647_1003990_pt1 | contig 11255 bp, 7 predicted proteins | sample GraSoi_2013_60cm_FD_185827 | JGI IMG/M metagenome (GOLD analysis project Ga0209647, IMG submission 185827) | Grasslands soil microbial communities from the Angelo Coastal Reserve, California, USA - Sample 9_17_2013_60cm (SPAdes) (version 2) | ecosystem: Environmental > Terrestrial > Soil >... | reverse complement strand
GCCTACCTCGACGCGGCGACCCAAGACCGGATCATAGACGCCACCCGCCGTGCACTGAGAAAGTAAGCAGCGCGACAACTCAGCTGCGCTTGTAGACGTCCTCGAGCCGCTCGATATCATCTTCACCGAGGTAGCTGCCGGTCTGCACTTCGATTAGTTCGAGCGGAATTTTTCCCTTGTTGGCCATACGATGGACGCTGCCGATGGGGATGTAGACCGACTCATTTTCATGGACCGCGCGAACTTGCTCATTGATGGTGACTTCGGCGGTTCCGCGCACGACCACCCAATGCTCGGAGCGGTGGCGGTGCTTCTGCAATGACAGAATGCCACCGGGGATAACGACAATACGCTTGACCTGAAAGCGCTCGCCCATGTCGACCGACTCGTAGTAACCCCAGGGTCGATGCACGCGCTTGTGGTCAGTCGCCTCCAGTCTTTTCGCAGCCTTAAGCTTCGTGACCAGTTCGCGGACTTCCTGCGCGCGCGCGCGAGGTATCACCATCACCGCATCTGAAGTGCTCACAACCACCAGATCCTTAACGCCGATAACCGCCGTCAGGCGCTGGTCTGAATGCACAACGCAATTGACGGCGTCCATGGTCACGACCGGACCTTGCAGCACATTGCCCGAGGCGTCACGTGGCGTGATATCGAATAGCGCGTCCCAGCTCCCGATGTCGGACCAGCGGAAGCCGCCGGCCACCACGGCGGCGCGGTCGGTTTTCTCCATGACCGCATAGTCGATCGATTTCTGTGGCGCGCTTGCGAAGGCGTCCGGTTGCAGGCGCAAGAAACCGAGGTCATCTCTCGCATTGGCAACGGCCGCTTTGATCGCGGCAGCCATATCCGGCTCCAGCCGCTGCAGCTCCGACAGCAACACGTCGGCGCGAAAGAGAAAATTTCCCGAATTCCACAAGTAACCGTCGCGCACGTAACGCGTGGCTGTCGCGGCATCGGGCTTTTCGACGAAGCTTTTTACCGTATGCACGCCGTCGCTGCCGACAGCCTCGCCCGGAAGAATGTAGCCGTAGCTGGTCTTAGGTTCGGTCGGCTTGATGCCGAAGGTGACGATGCGGCCTGCTTCCGCGGCCGCGCGACCAGCGCGGCAGGTCGCGCGGAATGCTTCGACGTCCAGAATGATATGATCGGCGGCAAGCGCCAGCACGACGGCCTGCGGATCGCGCAGGGCCGCGACCGCGGTCGCCGCAGCAATCGCGGGTCCCGAATCGCGTCGCATGGGCTCGATGACGACGGTCACATCAACGCCGACCTCCTCGGCCTGCCGCCGGGCGAAAAAATGGAAACTAGGGCCGGTTATGACAATCGGCGGCGCAAACATCGGGTCCTGCACGCGCAGCAGAGTTTCCTGGTAAGTCGACCGGTCTCCGACCAATGGCAGGAATTGCTTGGGCAGGGCGTCCCGCGAGACCGGCCAAAGCCTGGTCCCGGCACCGCCGGCCAAGAGGATGGGGATGATTGGTGCGGACATAGGTGGCGGCTGTGTGGGGCTCTTTGTTCCGGCGACGAATTGTCTTAAGGCAGTTCTGCGAAGCTGACTATCGGCATGTGCCGTAAACGTTAAGACCGCTAATTCGCAGTGTTTTCCGCCCGGCAGCAGGGACAACCCTGATGATTGAACGCATCCTGACCGTCGGCGGGCTGACGCTGGTCTCGCGTATCACTGGCTTTGCTCGAGACATTATTTTGGCGGCCGTGCTCGGTGCCGGTCCGGTGGCCGATGCATTTTTCGTGGCGTTCCGGCTGCCTAACCATTTTCGCGCCATATTTGCAGAAGGCGCTTTCAATGCCGCCTTCGTGCCGTCTTATGCTCGCATCCGCGAGCAAGGCGGCGCGCAGCGTGCAGGTCTCTTCGCCGACCGCATTTTTACGCTGCTGGTTGCCAGCCAGGTTGTGTTGCTAGCGGCTGCGCTGTTGTTCACACCAACCGTTATCGGATTGCTTGCTCCCGGATTTGCCCGCGACCCCGAGCGCTTTGGTCTTGCCACCGATCTCACGCGCATCACCTTTCCCTATTTATTGATGATCACGCTGGTGACGCTCTGGGGAGGCATCCTCAACGCGCTGCAGCGCTTCGCCACTGCCGCCGCCGCATCGACCTTGCTCAATTTGTCGATGATGATGACGCTTGCGCTTGTCGTCTTCTTTCCAAGTGCCGGCTACGCTGCAGCCTGGGGCGTGCTCATCTCCGGAATTTTGCAAGCACTATTGGTTGGTGGCGATACCTGGCGAGCAGGGGCCATGACGGTGTTCTGCTGGCCAAAACTCGACGCCGACGTACGCCAATTTTTCCGGGCGCTCGGTCCGGCGACAGTTGGTTCCATGGGTGTGCAGCTCGCATTGTTTGCTGACACGATCATTGCAAGCTTTTTGCCGGCGGGCGCGCTGTCGGCGCTTTATTATGCCGACCGACTGAATCAGTTGCCGATCGGAGTCATCGGGATTGCCGCCGGTACTGTCATCCTTCCGGAAATGTCGCGCCGCATTGCCGGCGGCGATCACCACGGAGCGGCGCAAGCGCAAAATCGAGCAATCGAGTTCACATTGTTGTTGTCGATTCCATGCATCGCGGCGTTTTTTATTGTTCCCGATTTGATCATGCGCGCGCTGTTCGTGCGCGGGGCTTTCACGGCCGCCGACGCCGAGGTAGCGGGACGCACACTGACGGCTTATGCCTTCGGGCTGCTGCCATTCGTTTTGATACGTAGCGCGGTCGCAACTTTCTTTGCGCGTGGCGACACAGCGACGCCGGTAAAGGCCGCGCTGATCGCGGCCGCTGTCAACATTGCGTTCAAAGTGCTTCTGATGGGTCCGCTCGCGCAAGTCGGCCTTGCGCTGGCGACTTCGATTGGCGCATGGATCAATCTTGGTCTGATCGTCTGGTTTGCCAGGCGTGCAGGTCATGCCGCACACGATAAGCGTCTGCGTCAATCGATCCTCAGGCTCACGATTGCCGGGGTCGTGTTGGCGGTCGTACTGTGGCTATGCCATCCCTACGTCACCCGCTGGCTCGCGAATTGGTCCGGTCCGCGCGATCTTGCCGCGCTGGCGATTATTGGAGCGGCTGGGGCCGCCGTTTATGGTGGCACCGTTACGGCTTTTTTCGGACGCGATTGGATTGCGGCAATTCGCACAAAACCACGGCTTTGAATCTATATTCTTGGTGCTATTGCCGAACGGGCGAGGTGGACATAGCTACCTTCGGGCGCTATGGGGACAGGCCGCGTTAGCTACATCCCGCTGCAGGAATTCATGAATTCGACACGGCTTATTTCATCATTTTCTTTGATAATTGGCGCAAGAAGGCTCGCGGTACCGTTGGCGCTTGCGACTTTGGTCGCAAGCTGTGGCGAGCGCCAGCAGCAAGGCGGTCCGCCACCGCCTGCAGTCACAGTGGCAACGCCAGTCAAGCGCACCGTTTTCGATTACGATGAATATGTCGGCCGTTTCACTGCCATAAATTTGGTCGAGGTCCGCGCGCGTGTCTCGGGCTATCTCGACAAACTGCATTTCAAGGACGGGCAACTCGTCAAGCAGGGCGACTTGCTGTTCACAGTTGACAAGCGTCCGTTCCAGAACACGCTCGATCAGGCGCGCGCCAATCTTGTGCAGGCGCAATCCAATGTCGCTTTTACAGAATCTGACTACACGCGCGGTCAGCAACTCGTGCGGGACAAAACAATCACTGACCAGACATTCGAACAGCGTGCCCAAGCCTTCCGCAATGCCAAGGCCTCGGTGGCCAGCAACGAAGCCGCCGTCCGCCAGGCTGAGCTCGACCTGGAATTCACCGAATTGCGCGCACCGGTCAATGGGCGCATCGGCGATCGACGCGTGTCGCCAGGCAATCTCGTGACCGGTGGCACGGGTGGCAACACAACGTTGCTCGCCACTATTGTTTCGATCGATCCAATTTATTTCGAATTCACTTTCGATGAAGCGGCGTACCTGCGGTATGAACGGCTTGCCCAGGACGGTGGCCAGGATGTGGCCAGCCGGAATGCCGGCGTGCAAGTGGCGCTTAAATTGATCGACGAAAACGATTTTGACCACGAAGGCCGTATGGATTTTGTCGACAACGTGATCGACCGTTCGACCGGCACCATCCGTGGTCGCGCGGTATTTGCAAACCCGAAAGAGGTGTTCACGCCGGGCATGTTCGGGCGCGTGCGCGTGCCAGCGTCGCCGCCTTACGAGGCGCTGCTGGTGCCTGACGCCGCCATCGGGACTGAGCAATCGCGCAGATATGTCGTCGTGATCGACGCGCAGGATACCGCGCGGCAGAAATACGTCACCCTCGGCCAGCTGACGTCCGACAACCTGCGCGTGATCAAGGAGGGCACTGGCCCTGACGACCGTGTTGTGGTCAGCGGGTTGATGCAGGCGCGGCCGGGCCAGAAGGTGCGCCCGGAGGAGCAGGGTGCGAAGCCAGCGGGGCCGGCTTCGGCCGGAGGCTCGCCACAACAGTCGAAATAACGGCGGCGTCAGCGCATGCGTATTTCGCATTTCTTCATCGACCGGCCGATTTTCGCCTCTGTGGTCTCGATCGTTTTCGTGATCCTCGGCGGTGTGGCGTTCTCTCGGCTACCGGTGGCCCAATATCCGGAAATTGCTCCGCCCACCATCACCGTTACAGGCCAGTATCCCGGCGCCAGCGCCGATGTTGTCGCGGCCACCGTGGTGACGCCGATCGAGCAGCAGATCAACGGCGTCGAGAACATGATCTATCTGTCGTCGAATTCGACCGGCGACGGCCGTTTCACGATTTCTGTCAGCTTCGACATCGGGACCAATCTCGATATCGCCCAGGTACAGGTGCAAAACCGCGTCGCCATCGCGCAGCCACGGCTTCCGGTGGATGTGCGCAATATCGGTGTGACCGTCAATAAAAGTTCGCCCGACCTGATGATGGTCGTGCATCTCTATTCGCCGGATAAGTCGCGCGACACGCTGTTCATTTCCAACTATGCGACGATCGAGATTACGGACGCTCTCACGCGTGTCGACGGCGTCGGTTCACTGATCGTTTTCGGCAGCCGCGACTACGCCATGCGGGCCTGGCTCGACCCCGACCGGTTGCAATCGCTCGGTATGACAGCGAGTGACGCCGTACTCGCGCTGCAAGGACAAAACGTGCAGGTCGCTTCCGGCGTGCTCAATCAGCCGCCTGTCAACAAACCCGCCGCGTTCCAGATTTCAGTCCAAACGCTCGGGCGGCTCACCAGTCCCGAAGAGTTCGGCAACATCGTCATCAAGCAGACTCGACCGCGATCCGGCGATCGCCATCGGCATTTTCCAGCGTCCCGGATCCAATGCGCTTTCGACCGCCACGAACATCAAGAACACGATGGACGAGCAGGCAAAGCGGTTCCCGCCGGGCCTGAAATACGACATCGTTTACAACCCGACGGAGTTCATTCAGCAATCGGTTGATGCAGTCGAATCCACGATCGGCGAGGCGATCGTCCTTGTCGTGCTTGTCGTTATCCTGTTCCTGCAAACCTGGCGCGCGGCGATTATTCCGATTGTCGCCATTCCGGTCTCGCTGATCGGCACCTTTTTTGTCATGGCGTTGTTCGGTTTCACGCTGAACAATCTGTCGCTGTTCGGCCTTGTGCTCGCGATCGGCATTGTCGTCGACGATGCCATCGTCGTGGTGGAGAACGTCGAGCGCAATATCGAGGCAGGCCTGAGCCCGCACGATGCCGCGGTCAAAAGCATGGACGAAGTCGGTGGTGCGCTGATCGCCATCGCGCTCGTGCTGTCGTCGGTCTTCATCCCATCAGCCTTCATTACCGGCATATCGGGCCAGTTTTATCGGCAATTCGCGCTGACCATCGCGGGCGCGACCATCATCTCGTTAATTGTGTCGCTCACGCTGTCGCCGGCATTGTGCGCGCTACTGCTCAAGCCGCACACCGAGACCGAAGATGGCCATTGGTGGAGCCGGCCGATCCGCGGGTTCTTCACGGCGTTCAACCGTTATTTCGACATGCTGACGCGCGGCTACGGCAAGCTCTCGGCAAAACTTGTGCGTATCGCGGTGCTGATGCTGGTGGTTTATGCCGGGGTCATCGCTTTTGGCTTGAACGAATTCCGCAAAACGCCGGTCGGCTTTATTCCGCAGCTCGACCGCGGCTATCTCATCATTATTACGCAGCTCCCGCCGGCGGCGTCGCTTGCCCGCACCGATGAGGTCAACCGGCAGGCGGTCGAGATCGCGCTGTCGATCCCTGGAATCGCGCACGCGGTCAATATCGTGGGCTTTTCCGGTGCCACTTTTACAAACGCGCCGAATGCCGGCGCGGTTTTCGTCACGCTTGATCCATTCGAGAAGCGGGCTGCCGATCCGCGGCAGTCGGCCGCCGCGATCCAGGGACAGCTGTTTCAGCGCCTTTCGACGATCCATGACGGCCTGATTTTCGTCGCAGCGCCGCCGCCGGTTTCCGGCATCGGCAATGCCGGCGGCTTTCGCATGATGATCGAGGATCGCGCCGGCCGCGGCTCGCAGGCCTTGCAGGGCGCCACCTACGCGATGATGGGGCGGGCGGCGCAAACGCCAGGCCTGCTGCAGGTTTTCTCACTCTTCGAAAACACCACACCGCAACTTTATCTCGACATCGACCGCACCAAAGCGCAGTTGCTTGGCATCAGTGTGCCGGACGTGTTCGCGGCGCTACAAATCTACCTTGGTTCGTCCTATGTCAACGATTTCAATCTGTTCGGCCGCACTTATCGCGTGGTGGCGCAAGCCACTGCGGATAGCCGCAGCCAGACAAACGATGTGCTGAAGATCCGTGTTCGCAATAGCAGTGGCGAAACGGTGCCGCTTGGCGCATTCACAACAGTGCGCACGATCACGGCGCCTTTCCGCGTTCCGCGCTATAATCTATATCCCGCTGCCGAACTGGATGGTGCAGCCGCGCCGGGCTACAGCCAAGGCCAGGCGATCAAGATCATGGAGCAGCTGGCGGCACAGGTCCTGCCACAAGGCTTTACTTACGAATGGACCACGCTCGCCTTCCAGCAAATCCGAGCCGGTAGCACAGCAACCTTTGCCTTCGTCCTCGCAGTGGTTTTCGTGTTCCTGGTCTTGGCGGCCCAATTTGAAAGCCTGACACTGCCGCTCGCCGTCATCCTGATCGTTCCAATGTGCCTGATTGCGTCAATCGTCGGCGTTGTTTTGCGTGGGCAAGACAACAATATTCTCACCCAGGTCGGATTCGTGGTTCTGATCGGCCTTGCCGCCAAGAATGCTATTCTGATTGTCGAGTTCGCCAAGCAGCTTGAAGACGCGGGCCGCGATCGTTTTGATGCCGCGGTCGAGGCCGCGCATTTGCGCTTGCGGCCGATCCTGATGACGTCCTTTGCCTTCATTCTCGGCGTGACGCCACTGGTCTGGGCGGTCGGCGCCGGTTCTGAGTTGCGGCAAACGCTCGGCACTGCGGTGTTCTCCGGCATGATCGGCGTGACGACCTTTGGCCTGATCTTTACCCCGGTGTTCTATGTGGTTTCACGATGGATCGCGCTACACTTGGCGCGACGCCGCGAGACGGGGCGACCTGGGCGGCAAGACCTGGGCGGCAAGCCAAATAATCAATCCGACGGTCTCACATGACAATGAAATTCGGCTTCGGCCAGCCGCTGACGCGCAAGGAGGATGGTCCGCTCCTGTGCGGGGCCGGTCGGTACGTCGCCGATGTTATCCTGGAGAATGCGCTCCACGCGGTGGTGGTTCGCTCGCCGCATGCGCACGCGAAATTTCGTATCGTCGGTCTTTCCAAAGTCCAGGCCATGCCGGGCGTGCGGCTAGTACTGACAGCGGCCGAAATTTCCGAACTCGGGCCATTACCAACGCCGGGCGTGCTCCCCGACGTGGAGATCAAGATTCCAGTCTATCCGATTCTGGCCAAAGACGTCGTGCGTCACGTCGGCGATGCGGTCGCCTTCGTGGTGGCAGACAGCATCGATGCGGCGAAGGATGCGGCGGAGGCGCTGGAAATCGAGTGGAATGAGCTGCCTCACGTGATCGGGGCGGTCGCCGCGCTCAAGCCAAATGCACCAAAAGTGTGGGCGGATCGACCCGGCAACCTCGCGTTTGAGGCCGAAGCCGGAGATGCGCCCGCGACCAAAGAGGCCTTCGCGAAAGCTGCGAAAATTGTTGAGCTGACCATCGTCAATCAGCGTCTCGTCACCAATTATCTCGATACGCGCGGTGTCGTCGCTGAATATGACGGTGAGCGTTACACGCTTACGCTCGGCAGCCAGGGCAGCCATATCATTCGTGACATCATTTGTGGGGTGATGAAGCTGCCGCCCGATAAAATGCGGGTCGTTACACCGGATGTCGGTGGCGGATTCGGCACTAAGTTGTTTCCCTACCGCGAATATGCGTTGGCGGCCGTTGCGGCGGAGCGCCTGCGAAAACCGGTCAAATGGGTCTGCGAGCGGAGCGAACATTTTCTCGGTGACAGTCATGGCCGCGACAACATCTCAACGGCGCGGCTGGCCGTCGACGACAAGGGGCGCTTCCTCGCGCTTGATCTCGACATCATTGCGGACATGGGTGCCTATTTGTCGTGTTACGCGCCCTACATTCCGTGGCTCGGCGTCGGCATGGCGACCGGGTCGTACGACATTCCAACCGCACACATTCGGCTGCGTGCGGCATATACCAACACCGTTCCGGTCGACGCCTATCGCGGCGCTGGCCGGCCAGAGGCGTCCTATTTGATCGAGCGCGTTGTCGACGCTGCTGCGCACGATCTCGATATTGCACCCGATACGATACGGCGAAAAAACCTGATCAAGCCGAAGGCATTGCCCTACAAAACGCCGACGGGAAAAATCTACGACTCAGGCGATTTTGCCGGCACGCTTGCTCGCGCGCAGGAGCTTGTAGATTGGGATGGGTTCAACAAGCGTGTGACGCAATCCAGGCGTAACGGCCGGCTGCGCGGCATCGGCATTGCAACCTACATCGAGGCATGCGGTAACAACGGACCGGAGACCGCAGCGCTGACGCTTGATCGCGATGGCGGGGTGACTTTGCTGATCGGTTCGCAGTCGACCGGCCAAGGGCATGCAACCTCCTACGCGCAACTCATCGCGGAGCGTCTCGATCTGCCACCGGCGCGCGTGCGCGTTATTCAAGGCGATACCGATCGGATCAAGAGCGGCGCGGGCACCGGGGGGTCGAGTTCTATTCCCGTTGGCGGCGTTTCCGTTGATCGCGCGAGCAAGAAGCTCGCAAGCCAAATCAAGGAAATTGCGGCCGATGCCCTCGAGGCTGCGGCCGGCGATCTGGAAATTGCGGATGGTACCGTGCGTGTTGCCGGCACTGATCGGATGATTACTTTCGCCGATCTCGCGGCACGTCCGCGTGGTACGCCTGACAAACTGCGCGCGGCGGAGGAATTCAGCGTGGAACCGCCGACGTATCCGAATGGTACACATATCGCCGAGGTCGAGATCGACCCTGATACTGGAGCGACCAGCATTATGCGTTACGTGGTCGTGGACGATTTCGGCGCCACGCTCAATCCGCTGCTGCTCGCGGGCCAGGTGCATGGCGGCGCGGTGCAGGGCATCGGTCAGGCGTTGATGGAAGACACGGTTTACGATTCTTCGAGCGGTCAGTTGCTCAGTGCGAGCTTCATGGACTACGCCATGCCGCGCGCCGAGCACGCGCCGGACTTCGTCTTCGAGACTCGAAACGTGCCATGCAAGACGAATCCACTCGGCGTCAAAGGAGCGGGCGAAGCTGGCGCAATTGGGTCGTGCCCTGCAGTCATGAATGCGATCGTTGACGCACTTTGGCGCAACCATCGCATCCGCCACATCGACATGCCGGCAACACCGCAGCGGGTATGGGAAGTCATCGAACGCGCCCGAAAGACGACCGCGGCCTAAATTTTTGTGCGATCACGAAGTCGTGATCGACGCTCATTCTGTGCCTTGTCGCAGCGGAATAACCCTTATGAACCAAGTGTTTGTCTATTTGGCTTGTAGGAAAAACGAGAGAAAATATCGATGAAAAGACATGCCGGAGTGGTGCTCACCGTGGCCTTTGTTTCACTCGCAGCAGGCGCGGTCATCGCGCAGTCGGATCCGATCGCAGCGCGTATGGCGCTGATGAAAGGCAACAATGACAATGCAATTTTGGCCGTACGCATGATGCGCGGGCAGGTACCGTATGACGCCGCGCAGGTCGACGCTGCCTTCGCACAGTGGGCCGACACCGCAAAAAAATTGCCCGACCTTTTCCCCGCCAACTCGAAGACCGGGCAAAAGACACGTGCCGCATCAAAGATCTGGGTGACGAAGACAGATTTCGACGCGAAGGCCGCGGAGTTTGGCAAAGCCGTTGCCGAGAACCGCGACAAAGCCAAATCGTCACTCGACGGACTGCGTGCTGCGATTCCGGTCGTCGGCGATGCCTGCGACAATTGCCACAAGGACTATCGGCTCTCGCAGCAATAACGGTAATGTTGCGGGCAAGCCGCAACGATCTTTTGATGGTTTAAGTTTTCATCACTCGCGGGACCTGCCGGATGTTTCGCAAGCTTGTTCTTGTCGCCATTGCCGCGGCCGTCCTGGGTGCGCCCGTATTCTGGTATCTCACCATTCCCGAAACGATTGCGCCGAACGCGCTTACGTCGCGCGTGCCGAACCTCGCCAATGGCCGCACGATGTTTTTGATCGGCGGCTGTTCGTCCTGCCACGCGGTGCCGAAGCAGAAAGACGCCACGCAGCTCGGCGGGGGGCTCGCGCTGAATTCTCCATTCGGAGTGTTCTACGTCCCGAATATTTCGTCCGATTCTAAAGATGGCATCGGCGCCTGGAGCGAAGCGCAGTTCGTGACCGCGATGGTGAAGGGCACGTCGCCCGCAGACGAGCATCTATACCCCGCGTTGCCTTACACGTCGTACCACCTGATGCGGTTCGACGATTTGCGCGATCTGTTCGCCTACCTCAAAACGCTGCCTGCAATTTCCGGCAAGGTCCGCGACCACGATCTTCCGTTCCCGTTCAACATTCGTCGTCCTCTCGGATTGTGGAAGCTTTTGTTTCTCGACAACAAAACGTTTTTGCCGGATCCTTCGCACTCTGCGCAGTGGAATCGCGGTGCCTATCTCGTGAACGGTCCCGGCCACTGCGCCGAGTGCCACTCGCCCCGCAATCTTCTTGGCGCCGTCGTTGCGAGCCGGCGATTCACTGGCGGTCAAAGCCCG
>Ga0209647_1003989_pt1 | contig 11257 bp, 10 predicted proteins | sample GraSoi_2013_60cm_FD_185827 | JGI IMG/M metagenome (GOLD analysis project Ga0209647, IMG submission 185827) | Grasslands soil microbial communities from the Angelo Coastal Reserve, California, USA - Sample 9_17_2013_60cm (SPAdes) (version 2) | ecosystem: Environmental > Terrestrial > Soil >... | reverse complement strand
AGCCGAGAGCCGGAAGCAACACAGCGCCTGAGCTGCCGTGGCGCGGCTTCTGGACAGCTTGATTCAGATCGAGGACATGTCCAGTGTCAGTCCAGTCGATCGGGATATAGGACCAATTCCCTCGTAATTTCTCGCCTAAGCGTACAATTTTTTACAAACGGAGGAGTGACCCCTTTATGGTCGCGTGGAACTAGTAAGGAAATGGGAAAGCGAGTTGTCCGGCGGTCCCGACGGGTCGGGCGAATCTCTCTCGTTTTCGGGCGCTTCGTTTCCTGGCCGCCGCGGCTACGCTATGGCGCGCGCTGGCCATCAGTCTTAGGCATACCACAAAGATGGGCCGCGACGTAGGCTTTTGCGGAGTCGGGTTTAGATCTCGCCTGCGCTTCGCACCTACCGACTACGGCGGACAGGCCCGGGACACAATGCATTTATGGAATTCCCGGCAGCCCGTCCCGGATGCGGCTCGAGAAAGCCGGATCGCGGTCGGCGGCGCGAGCGCGGTCGTTGATGTGGCTTATCTGCTTGAGTTCCGGAAAGGGCAGCGACGTGTCTGTCGCCCCGAGTGCGTAGGCGTGTTCGTCGATAGAGCCATTGACAAGAAGTTGCCAGTCCCAGGGTCGGGCGGAGCCGATGTGCTTGATGTGGAGCCGGATGTTCGAAGTGCAATTGCTCAAGAGCTCGTTATACCACTGCGCTCGCCCGTGGAGCTGGTTGGCGCTTTGGACGTAATCGAGGAAAAGGGCTCGCGCCCGTTCCGGGGTTGCCACAATCAGGCGATAGAGATAGACGTCTTCAAGCCGATAATTGGTGCGCAACCGCACGATGTCACGCTCGTCGCCGATAACGTAGTAAAGTGCGAACTGCCGGTACAGACCGGCGAGTGCCGAGTAAGCCTGGCCCTTGGTCATCCGCGTTTCGATCGAAATACAGACGTAACCCTCCGGACCGAAGTCGAAGCTCACGAAGGTGTGGCAGATAAGCGTTGATCCCCAGTAGTTGGTAAAAAAATCGACGGCGCGCAGATTTGAAAGGTGCACGGTCTTGGTGCCCCATCGCTGCTTGAAATCGGTTTTGCTCATGTAGTCGAAGTTACGGAAACTGTGGATCACGACACGGTCACCCTCAATTTCAGCGTAGGGCGCTTCGCTCACTTCCGGCTGCCAGTCGCGCGTATTGGAGGGGCGGATCGTGAGCCACCAGGCGACCACGAGCACAATTGCGCCGGCAACCTCAAGCTGCGCCTACCAGTGGGGTCGCACGAACGCGAGCGCTGCGATCGCACTCAGCCCCAAACACAGCCGCCAGAGGTCGACGCAACGCAGAGACCGGGAAATCGAACCAGAGCGCGCCAAAGGCCCAAGCGACGCCGATCAGCAATACCAACCAGCCGACGCTCAAGAGGAGGAAACGAACCAAAAAAAAGACACACCCGCATGGCGCGCGGCTTCACGGGGCTCCGAGGATTGCGTCATTTTACCCCGTGACATACAATGGAGAATCGGAGTTGCTCGGAGTTACTCTCCCCGGCGGTCTGCGGCGCGGGCGCTTCCGCCCGGCTAAGAGCGGAGACAAACGCCACACCTAATCTGAGGGTTCGGTACATGAGGCCGGTTAGAGCTCTAAAGGGGTCAGTGTCTTGAGGGTGCGGTGAGTCCCCCAACCGTAAGCCTTTGGTCCGGTGAAGGCGAGCGATCTGGTCGCTCGCTGCTGGGCCCGGCAGCCGAACGCTGGCTTTTTAGCATCGTATTCCGGTGCGGCACACTGACAGCGACCAAATTCAAGCGAAGGATGCGTTTCAACTCGCTGACGGTCTGAGGAAGAGCATAGGAACCGTGCGGGCCAGGCACGATTAACTCCGACTTGGCGCCCGTGAGGTGCGAACTCCAGTAGGCTACCACGCCGTCCGAACTGTTCGGTGTATCGCCCTTGCCACGATCGCCAACGATGGTGTGGTAAGGCGCATCGAGCGGCAGCGTGTCCAGCCCGCCAAGGACAGGGGATCGCGGGGAAAGGCCATTGATGCCCGTTGGCATGTGTTTAATGCCAACGTCCCTCTCGAGCGGAGCGGTGACCACGTCCACGGCTCCACCTAAGAGTTGGCTCGGCAGGCTAACAAGACCGTTGGCCGAAAATAGGTTATCGACAGAAAGTTGTTAGCGAATTGTAAAAAACGCTCTGATCTTGTGAATAAGCGACCTGGCTCTAGCTTTGCGCTCCGAGCGGCGTTCGCTTCGACGTAAGATCTCGCCGATCAGGAGTGGAAAATCACTTAAAGTGTAGGTCGCCGAAAAGCGATAGGTTTCATCGCCATGCGCGACGTGAGTTCTTGAAAACATAATTTGGCCTTTTCTAATTAAAGCCGGCGAATAGAGCTGACCGCTGTCAAATCCCGCAGTCCGTTCACAAAACCTATCTGCCGTAATCGAAAGCCGCTATTACAGCTTAGTCCAATGGCGGCGGTACACACCTCCTTGGTCCGCTACTTCCATCAACGCTGACCCACTACATATGAACCGGCCGGCAATATCGGAAGGGCCTTTCGCACGCGGGCGATGTTCCGCGTGCTGCCGACGACCGTGACTGGCGTTCCAATTTGCACCCGCTCGAAACACAGGGCAGCGAGATCTCGCGGCATCCGCACGCATCCGTGGGACGCGGGATATCCTGGAAGGTAACCGGCGTGCATCCCAACTGCCGGGCTGAATTCCATGAAGTACGGCATCGGCGCGGGTCGATAATGGCCGCCCGGGGGTACATGACTGCCGGGAGTTGCATTTGAGTTGACCATTCTTCCGTAAGCGTCGAGGACCGACCCGAAGCTCCGAGACCGATGGTCGATATCCTTATTGAAAATGCTGAAGTTACCCCTCGGCGTTGACCAACCGGGTTTACCTGAAGCAATAGGAGAAACCAGTGTGATTCTACCTTGCTGTACCAGAGAGACTCTCTGATCAGACAAATTGATGATTACCCTGGTCTCCGAAGCTATCCCCGCGCTCCCGAACAGGAGCACTGACAGTACAATTACACAGCTAAAAAACATTTTCATTTCGATTCCCGATTGTTCGCGCTGACGAAATCTAATTGCCGCAAATGCTGATATCGCGTTGAGTTGCGAGATCTCGGCCGCAAACGCAGTTTTTTTTTCTTAGCTAATCGAAGAGAATCTGTGTTCGCTATTGGACTAAAGTGCAACACCAGACGCTAATTGGTCCGATGAATACCTAGCGCGGCACAGCCGCAACCGATCTGCTCAGCTCAGCCCGAAGCAACAATTGTCGTCGTGCTCGTCGTTCCTCGAAAGCACAACACCGACGATATCGAAATTAGGATAAGCCAGCTAGGAAGGTGGGAGTTGTTTGATAGATCCCATTGTTAACTCGCCACATCGCTTTCAGCACGTTCAGCTCTACGAGGTGATCCCCTTTTGCACTGCGGCGAGGAAGGCGTTTTCTTCAAAAGGTTTAACGAAATAGGCGATAGCGCCGCCCTCTATTGCCGTGTTTCGCACCGAGTCTTCGTTGGTTGCCGTAACAATAATGACGCGCGTCTTGGGCAAAACAGCTTGGAGTTTTTTCTGAACTTGGAGACCACTCATACTTGACATCCAGATATCAACGACTGCCAGGGCCACAGAATTGCACGTAATATACGAGAGGAAAGCGAGCGGTTCACTAAACAACTGTGCCTGCAAGCCAGCTGACGAGAGCAAGCGATCAAGCGCTCTGAGCATCGACGGGTCGTCATCGACGACGCAGATTATCGCGGCGGCGGGAGGTACGACGGCTAATGAGTGAACGTCCATTGTATTTTTTTCCGGGTCGAAAGACATGGTCGAGCAGTGATTGAAATCAGGAACCCTACCGCGACCAGCAGACCGGTGATCAACGCGAAATCGAGGATCCCGTCGATTAGGCGCACAATCGGATCAATTTTCGTTCTGCGTTCGCGCATCGCGTCATAACGTTATTCGCTCAGATCACGCGTTGGTATTAGACGTTAGTAGCATCCGTCGACGTCGCGCGATCCTTACCCTCTGCGCGAGGATCACGAGCTCCGTCGGAGCGACCGAGTGTTCCAGAAGTCCCCGATTTGTGGCAGTCGAACCAAGAGAAACTGCGCTGACATACATCGTCGTCTCTGGATCAAAGGCGCTTATAGCGATGTTCCGAAGGTGCGACGAGAGACGGTGATTTCTAATTAGGTATAAGCCGATGTCGAGACGTCGAGCCGGACATCTCCGGTAGTTCACTTCCTAAAGCTACCGATGAACCAAACCACGGCGACCGAGGTAGGCGCTCTATTACACTAAGGTGCAATAGGAAGATCTGTTTCGGTTCGATACAGTACTTGCATCGGGCAAGAGCAGAGCAGGCTTTTTATCGCAATTTTGTTGAGTCAAGCTGAGTGCTGGCCCCGGTACAGGAGTTTAAAATGAGGAAAAGAAGAGGGTACCTGGCATCACTCGTGGTGACCCTGACGATCATGACGGTACCGGTATTGAGCGGTCAGAAGCAGAGTTCGGCCCAATCGCTATCCGAACTACAGGCCCTGCCCGTACTCAAAAATATGAGCGAATATCTAGCCCATGCCGAGCGTTTCAGCGTGACCATTCGCGATGGTTGTGACGTGGTTCAGGAATCCGGGCAAAAGATCGAATTTGGTGAGCTCCGCCTAGTCACCGTCAGCCGTCCCGATCGCCTGCGTATCGAAGTCGAGAGAAGCGATGGGCAAAAAGATTTGGTCATTTTCGATGGCAAGGATATGACGGTTTACACTGCGAACCACAATATCTATGCCGGCACTTCCAGGCAGGGAACTCTGAATCAGGCGATCAAGTATGCTTTGGACGATCTCAAGATCCGGATGCCTCTGGCAGTGATTTTCTTGAGCACACTTCCAAGTGAACTGGACAAGCTTGGTGTTTCCGCTGACTACGTGGAAAAAACAACTATAACGGATGTGCCGTGTGATCACCTTGCCGTGCGAACCGCCGGAGGCGTGGACTTCCAAGTATGGGTTGCACAGGGCAGCGAGCCCTTGCCCAGGCGCATCGTGATTACCTACAAAGACGAAAACGGACAACCCCAGTTCTGCGCTGATTTGTCCAACTGGAATTTAGCCCCGGATGTTTCCGATGCCCTTTTTGCGTTTACTAAGCCAAACGGGGCGGAGCGAATTCAATTCCTGGCCGAAGTCCGCAGCACCGCTGCTACAGCCACTCCTAAGAAAGGCGGCAGCAAATGATCTGCAGATCGCTCCTAAGATTGATTGCAATACCAACGATCGTTGTTTTGTACTATTCCTCGTGATTCAGCCTGAAGCCATTGGCCGCGGCGGCGGACGCCGTGGTGGTGGCGGATATTCCCGCGAAGGCGCAGTGAGCGAGGAGGTTTCGTCTGATAAAGGGTGCGTTGCAACGCGCTCGCAACTCGAAATCAACTGCCGCTTCAACCTAAATTCGTGCATAGATTAGATCCGTTAACCGAGAGTCCACGCGCATGTCCTCGTCTTGATTCTCAACTAACAGACCGTCCACTACGTGACTAAGGATCTCTTTCGCCCCAACGGCTAAAGCGGTCCTCGGATGGATGGCCGGCGAAGTAAGCCTTTAATAAGCCCCGAAATTTTGCATCTGTGGCAATAGCCTGGCAATAGGTTAGCCAGTCCTGGTAGCCGGGGTCAGTCGGGTTTGTTTCTTTAGGTGCTTGTTCCTTGTTCATTTCTTTGTGTTGCTCGATGTGGTTCATTTCACCGTTTGGTTAGTTTTTTTAAAGGCTTCTACCTGCTGAAAAGCGCATCGCGCTCGCGTTGATTCTTGAACCGCAAAACTCTTCGTACGGGATTCGGACTTTCCTGTGTCCGTGCCTATTGACCTTCAGCCTGCCGTCTCTCTTGAGAGACGGGCGACCCTTTCGGATCTACCATGAGAAAAGGCGAGCGCTCGATTTTGAGGCGCTCGCTCGCGTCAGCCAAAGCATTTCTCTTTCTTAACTAATCGAAGAAAATCAGCGTTCGCTATTGGACTAAAGTGCAATATCAGACGCCAATTGGTCCGATGAATACATACCCAACCGGTAACCAACCTCGGAATGAAGTTGCCGGTAGTTTGGCAGCATGATGCGGTGTATTCCTGCACGGCCGATGTCTAGATTCCATTCCGAACTCGCCAACATCGCTTTCAGCATGTTGAGCTCTGCGCGGCGATGGCTTGATGCACGGCGGCGAGAAAGGCGTCGTCGTCGAAGGGTTTAACGAAATAGGCGATAGCGCCGCCCTGCATTGCTGCGTTTCGCACCGATTCCTCGTCGGTTGCCGTAATTACGATGACGCGCGTCTTGGGCAAAACGACTTGGAGCTTTTTCTGGACTTGGAGGCCGCTCATACCTGACATCCAGATATCAATGACCGCAAGAGCCACAGAACTGTAGCTAACGTACGAGAGAAAAGCGAGCGGCTCACTAAACAACTGCGCCTGCAAGCCAGCGGACCAGAGCAAACGATCGAGTGCTTTGAGCATCGAAAGGTCATCGTCGACGAGGCAGATTATTCCGGCGGCGGGAGGCAAGACAGCAGATGCGTTAACGTCCATTTTTGTTTTTCTCCGGGTCAAAAGACAAGGCGAGCGGTGATTGAAATGAGGAACCCTACCGCGGAAAGCAGGCCAGTGATCAACGCGAGATCGAGAATCGCTTCGATTAGGCGCGCAATCGGGTCAATTTTCTTTCGGCGTTCACGCATCGCGTCATAACGCTATTCGTTCAGATCACGCGTTGGTATTAGACCTTAGTAGCATCCGTCGACGTCGGCGCGATCCTTACCCTCTGCGCGAGGATCACGAGCTCCGCCGAAGCGACCCAGTGTTCCAGAAGTCCCCGATTTGCGGCAGTCGAACCAAGAGAAACTGCGCTCACATACATCGTCGTCTCTGGATCAAAGGCGCTTATAGCGATGTTCCGGAGGTGCGACGAGAGACGGTGATTTCTAATTGGGTATAAGCCGATGTCGAGCATCGAGCCGGACATCTCCGGTAGTTCACTTCCTAAAGCTACCGATGAACCAAACCACGGCGATTGAGTTGGGCACTCTATTCTACTAAGGTGCAATATACGGATCTCAGTAAGCTTTGTATCTTCTTGGCCGAATGAAACTATTCGCGCTTTGCTCAGCTGTAGTTTTTCGATGCTGTCGTCAGAGGCTCCGAAGCCATGGACGAATTTCAACGCATCCTGCTGGCGAAATACATCCAACCCTCATGTAGACGTTGGTAACTCGGGCCGGATTAACCGTGGGTACGAACATTTGCTTTATCGAGAATTCGACAGGCAGGAACCCCCCAAAAAAACAGCTAACCATGAAAAAACATATCAACATTCTATATGGAATGTTAGCCGCCGTGTTTCTTGCGGTTACGCCTGTCGCCCAGTCACAGATACAGACGACCGGCACACCCGGTTCGCCCAGCGCCACCACGACCATCAACGGCGAACAACTCCCTGCGCCGCCGCCGAAGTTCGGCGGCGTGATCAAGGAAAGCGCCTTAGATTCCAAGCCTTACTGGCCGGCGCGGGTCGTGCCGCCCAAGGGCGCACCTAACATTCTCCTGATCATGACTGACGATCAGGGCTACGGCGTGTCCGGCACCTTCGGCGGCGTGATCCCGACGCCGGCCATGGATCGTATCGCCAAGGCGGGATTGCGTTACACGGAGTTCCACTCCACGGCTCTTTGCTCGCCCACGCGGGCGGCGCTGATTACCGGCCGTAACCATCACTCGGTCGGCTTCGGCGTGATCGGTGAGTTGTCCACTGGTTACCCCGGCTATGATTCCATCATCGGGCCGGAGAACGCCACCATCGGGGAAATCCTCAAGGAGAACGGTTTTGCCACCTCGTGGTTCGGCAAGAACCACAACACCCCGGGCTTTCAATACAGCAGCACGGCCGGCCCCTTCGACCAGTGGCCGTCGGGGATGGGCTTCGACTATTTCTATGGCTTCATGGGTGGCGAGACCGACCAGTGGACGCCCTACTTGTTCCGCGATCATACCCAGGTCTTCCCGTGGATCGGCAAGAAGAATTACAACCTCACCACCGACATGGCGGACGACGCCATCCGGTACATGCGGGATCTGAACGCAGCCGCGCCCGACAAGCCGTTCTTCGTTTATTACGTGCCCGGCGGCACCCACTCGCCGCACCAGCCAAAGCCGGAATGGATTGCGAAGTTTAAAGGCAAGTTCGATATGGGCTATGAAAAGTTGCGCGAACAGATCTTTGCTAACCAGAAGCGGCTCGGCGTGATTCCGGCGGAAACCCAGCTCACCCCTTGGCCCGACGGACAGGCCGACTATGGTGGCGCAAAATTGCCGAGGTGGGACTCGCTCTCATTCCTGCAGAAAAAGCTCTACGCGCGCGAGGCGGAGGTCTTTGCCGGCTACGCAGCCTATACCGACAATGAGATTGGCCGGGTAATACAAGCGGTCGAAGACATGGGCAAGCTCGACAACACGCTCATCATCTACATCAGCGGCGACAACGGCACCAGCGCCGAAGGCACCCTCTACGGCACCTATAATCAACTCACCGCCTACAACGGCATTTTGGACGTCCCCGAGCCTTTGCAGTTATTGCATTATGAGAACTGGGGCTCGGACAAGACCTACCCCCACATGGCGGTGCAATGGTCGTGGGCGTTCGATACGCCGTTCAAGTGGACCAAGCAGGTGGCGTCGCATTTCGGCGGGACCCGCCAGGGCATGTGTGTGTCATGGCCGGGTCACATCAAGGATCTCGGCGCCATTCGCGCCCAGTTCCATCACATGATCGACATCGTGCCGACGATCCTCGAAGTCACCGGTATCAAGGCACCCGAGGAGGTCAACGGCATCAAGCAAAGACCCATCGAAGGCGTGAGCATGGCCTACACGTTTGATCAGGCAAACGCCAACGCGCCATCGACGCGCGACACGCAGTATTTCGAAATGGTCGGTAACCGCGCGATCTACCACGACGGTTGGATGGCCAGCACGACCCCGCCCGCCCCGTCCTGGGAGCTAGGAACGGGCAAGCTGACCCCGATCAACGAGTACAAATGGGAACTGTACGACCTTACCAAGGACTACTCGCAATACAACGACCTCGCCGCCAAGATGCCGGACAAGCTCAAGGAACTGCAGGCATTGTTTCTGACCGAATCGGCGAAATACAACGTCTTTCCCTTGGATAACTCCGGTTTCTCGCGCCTGCTGACGCCGCGTCCCAGCGCGGTCGCCGGGAAAACGGTTTTCACCTACACGGGTGAGAATGCCGGTATTCCCCTCGGAAATGCTCCCGACATTTTGGACAAGGACTACACCATCACCGCTGAGGTAACGATCCCTAAAGGCGGCGCGGAGGGAATGATCGTCACACTGGGCGGCCGCTTCGGCGGCTACGGAATGTTCCTGCTCAAAGGCAAGCCGGTCTTCGTTTACAACCTCCTCGATATGGAGCGATTTCGCTGGGAGGGCGGCTTGGGATTGGCGCGCGACTGGTTAGGCCGGGCGCTCAAGCCGGGCAAGCACACCCTTATGTTCGACTTCAAATACGACGGGCCAGGCGCAGGCAAAGGCGGGACTGGCGTGTTCACGGTGGATGGCAGGGAACTGGCCCGCAAGACCATCAAGCATACGATTCCGCTCTTGATGACCATTGACGAGACCTTCGACGTTGGGATCGATAGCCGCACGCCGGTGGATGACAGCTACCAGCTGCCGTTCCGCTTCACCGGCACGATCGACAAGCTGACCTTCAAGCTCGGTCCGTCGCAGATGTCGGCGGCGGATAAGAAGGCAGCTGAGGAAGCATACGCCAAAGTCAACAACTAACGAGGGACAAACTATGAGCCAAGGCCACTTTACTCTCAGCTTACCATCGAAGGCGCTCGCGGAGCAGCTTCGCCAAAAAAGCGGCTTCAAGCTACCGGCCACATGGGACCAAAGTCCAATATCCCGGTCTCGCGGATTAGCGTAAGAATACAAACGAAGGAGATCACACTATGAGTCAAAACCACTTTACTCTGAGTTTTCCCTTGAAGTCGCCCGTGGACGCCAAAGCTCTGGCCGAGCAGCTTCCACCGATGATGCCACAGCTGTTCCATGCTGCGGATACCATCGGCACGATTCACTACTCGCGCTTCACGGTCTTAAGTGAGAAGACTCTGCTGTTTCTCGGCGACTTCGACGGCGAATTCAGTCCGCTCATGACCGGCCTGGCCAAGGCGGCAGGGCCGGTGTTCGATGCCATCTTCCAGCACGTGGACAATCCGCCGCCCACTCCGGTCGCCAATAACGCAGACGCTTTTGTCGAATGGACCGCGGTGCATCTCGTCCATCCGTTGAATCTCTACACCGCCTACCCGGACGTGACGGCCAAGGAGATTAAGGCCTTGGCGTCGGCCGCAGACGTTACTGGTGCCGGTGAACAGCGCCCATTTCTCGTTATCCTGCCCATCAAATCATCCGTCGCCTTCGTCGAGATAAAACTGCTCCTGCTCGCGAGAGGGCGCGGGACAACCAAAGACCTGGACAAAGTCGGCACACCCCACTTCGCCCAGTTCGTGCCGCTTGAGGACAATCAAATCGGTTTCTTTACTGTCTATGACGGCAGTTTCAACGACTACATTGCCGATTTCACCAAGAACATCGGCGAGGTCTTCGATCTGATATTCAAATTCACCAAGGGCCCGCCGCCTTCGCCGTGTAGAAAGCACCTTCAGGAATTCATTGACTTCGCGGCGGGGGCAAACCGCGCTCCCATCGGGTTCTATCAGGCATATCCGGGCCTGACGGTTCAAGACATCCATGCTCTGATCGCAGATAACAAGTCGGAATCAAGCTCGAAGCAAGTAGCAATGGCCAGCTAGGATGCTAATGAGCCAGGCCAACAAAATGGAAGAACCCCAAGCCCGAGAAAGCGAGGGCGTTCTTGGCCGTCTGTTCGGGCGAGGCGCGCACGAAAGCATGGGACCTGATACCCATTCGAAACCAAGTAAAAGCAACACACTTGAGCTTGGTGATATTCAAGGCTTTATCCTCCGCGGTTACAGGATGCCGATGGTGCGGCACTTCTTACTCACGGTGGGTATCCCTGCGGAGGCCCGCAAGCTACTCGGACGGCTCGTCAGCGGCGACGAGTCTGACGCGCCGCAGGTCACCACGGCCGAAGACTGGCACGTAGGATTCGCGCCGGGACCAGGAGACAATCCCGCCGACCTC
>Ga0209647_1003988_pt1 | contig 11257 bp, 9 predicted proteins | sample GraSoi_2013_60cm_FD_185827 | JGI IMG/M metagenome (GOLD analysis project Ga0209647, IMG submission 185827) | Grasslands soil microbial communities from the Angelo Coastal Reserve, California, USA - Sample 9_17_2013_60cm (SPAdes) (version 2) | ecosystem: Environmental > Terrestrial > Soil >... | reverse complement strand
GGCGAGGGTCGCCTTAGCTGCCGGATGATCAAGCGCGGCCCGTCTCTGGCCGTGCGGCGCGCTTATCGCCCTACGGCCTCGCCAGTTGCTCGCCCATCAACCGATGCAGCAGGTTGATCGCCCTGAACGGGCGGACCATCACCTTGAAATGCGTGATCAGGCTTCCGTCCGCGTTGAAGGTGATGATGTCGACGCCGTTGATCCTGACCCCTTCGATCTCGTTCTCGAACTCCAGCACCGCTGTTGTCGCTGCGCCATTCGCCGACATACCTGAAGCTGGGGCCGCCCAGCACCTTTCCCGCGCTCGCCAGGTACTTGAACGTGATCTCACGCCCGCGCTGCGGCGTGTGTACGACGGGGCTCTCGAACACGGCGTCGGGATGCAGCAGGTCCCACAGCACTTTATGGTCGTGACACTTCATGTAGTCGCGCCACTGGTCGAGGGCGGTCATCCGCATATCTCCGGGGGTTGCAGGTGCTTCCTGGTAACGGACCTATAGTCACTTGACATTACGGACAGGTCTGTAACTTTGTCAAACAACAAATCAGATTGAGAGGAGCTTGCGGGTATGGCCAGCGTGACACTAGAGATCGATGATGCCCTCGGCGTCGTCACTATTTCCAGGCCTCCGCTTAACCTGTTCACATGGGAGATGCTGGACGAGTTAAGTGACACGATCGACCAGATTGCCGCAGCTCCGTTGCGCGCCCTGTTGCTAAAAGCGAGCGGACCGCATTTCAGCGCCGGAGCTGATGTCCCAGCCATGTTCGAAGGTCTGTCGGCACACGCTGCCGAAGCCCAACTTGCCAAGCAAGTCCCGCTAATGGAACGTTTGCAATATCTTCCAATTCCTACGATCGCCGCGGTCCGAGGAATGTGCCTGACGGCCGGCCTGGAGATTGTACTTCGCTGCGATATCCTGTGGGCCAGCGAAACGGCACAGTTTGCTCAATTGGAAGCCATGATAGGCGCCACGACGTTGCTTGGAGGCGCACAGATTCTAAGCGAGCGTGCCGGTCCCGCACGTGCAACGGAGATTTGCTATTCCACGTCCTTGTACGGTGCTGCTGACTTTAAGAGATGGGGCATCGTCACCAAGGTTTTTCCGGACGCGGAACTCGACGATGCTGCCATGAATTTCGCGAGACAGCTGGCCAAGGGCCCGACGCAAGCGTTGAAAGCGACCAAACGCCTGATAAGGGCTGCTGCTGAAGGCGGTGCTTCTGCTGCTGATCGCCTTGTCGGCCTGGTCGGCGCACCCCTATTGGAAACGCACGATATGCAGGCTGGGGTGCAAGCAGTTGTAAAACATGGCTCGCGCAACTTCAGAGGCAAGTTCGCTTTTCAGGGGAAATAACGTGATGAATTTGGTCGCGAGTTCGGAAGTTTGGCCGATAACCTCAAATCTGTTTTCCGTTGCGGGCAAAACGGTACTGATTTACGGGTGGATCGCGAGGGACAGGCTTTATGATGGCGAGAGCATTCGTCGAAATCGGCGGTCGTGTTTTCATCAGGCCGGCAAAGGATCCGCGAACTTCTGATGAGGAACATGCGGGCTGAAAATCCGAAAATGGACGCCGCGGTGGTATGCGACCTGGAATCGGTGTTCTTTTTTGGGGATCAGCATTGAATCGAATATTTGGACCCATCCGCCGCCCGCGAAAAGGTGGTGAACTTCATGAGGATGCCTCGAGGGCTTTGATGCGGTGAGTTCTGCAGCCGTTTGCTGGGACTGCGGACCGACTTCGATGTTTTGAGGACCTCGAAACGTCGGAGGCGTCTTTGCGCAGGTAGACGCCTCATTAGAGTGGTGCCGGCAGCTATTCGTTCTCGCACCGTTCCGCTCGAATGCGCTTATGTCCTAGAAGGTGGGATAAATGGCGTTTCCCACTTCGGTCGAGCGATCTACTTGGTTATTGGACCAAGAGAGCTCGTTGACACACAGCGTTGGCATGCGCGAGTTCGAGGGCCCTCCAACGAAGCCGCGGCACCCATTGAAGATCGCAATCCTAGATGACTACCAGAACGTCGCATTGAGCATCGCGGACTGGTCGGCGGTCGCCAAAAAGGCCGAGATCACGGTCTTCAATGATCATATCGACCAAACCGACGCGCTCATCGAAAGGCTCCTGCCGTTCGACGTGATTTGCGTCATGCGCGAGCGCACGCCCCTGCGCCGCGACGTTATCGAGCGCCTGCCGCGGCTGAGGTTCATTGCTTCGACGGGCTCGCGCAACATCTCTATTGATATCGCCGCCGCGAATGAGCGCGGCATTTTAGTCGCCCACACGGGCTACAGGTCCACCCCGACCGTCGAATTGACCTGGGCGCTGATCCTGGCCAGCGTCCGTCATCTCGTCGGAGAAAACGACTCGATTCGTAATGGCGGCTGGCAAACCTCGATCGGCCACGAACTCGACGGCAGAGTCCTTGGCGTATTGGGACTTGGGAACGTCGGCGGAGAAGTCGCGAGGATTGGCCGCGCGTTCGGCATGAAGATTATTGCCTGGAGCCAGAACTTGACGGCGAAAGCGGCGGCGGCTGCGGGCGCCGCACTCGTGACGAAAGGCGAACTTTTTCAGCGATCTGACATCTTGACCATCCACCTCATCCTGAGCGAGCGCACCCGCGGTCTCGTCGGCGGCTCCGAGCTGGCGCTCATGAAGCCCACGGCGCGGTTGGTCAACACTTCGCGCGGCCCGATCGTCGATGAGCAAGCGCTCATCGAAACTTTGCGCGCAAGGGCGATCGCGGGAGCGGCAGTCGACGTTTTTGACACGGAGCCCTTGCCGGCGAACCACCCATTCCGATCTCTCCAGAACTTATTGGCGACGCCGCATATCGGATTCGTTACCGAGGATCTCTACCGTACCTTCTACGGCGACGCGGCGGCGGCGATCGGAGCGTGGATAGAGAAGCAACCGCCAAACCCGTGAGCTCCAGAAGGAGCGCCAGCAACGAAGGCGATGGATCGGTCGCCTCCCGCGTGTGCGGGAGTATAGGCGTCACGACCGACCAAGATGGCGCGCTCCCTAAACGGCAGCGTTCGTCGGTTTTTCGGCACTCACAATACGACCGAACCATAACTGCCGTGTCCTAGAAGGTGGCAAAAATGACGTTCCCCGCTACCAGCGAGCGATCTACTTGGTTGTCGATCAGGGGAGAGCCCAATGTCACGCAGCGTTCGATTCCACGAGTTCGGCGGTCCGGAGGTCCTGAAGATCGAAGACGTCGTCGTGCCCGAACCTGGTCCCAAGGAAGTCCGCTTACGGATAAGGGCTATCGGCCTGAATCGAGGCGAAGTTCTGACGCGGTCTGGGAAATCCGCAACCAAGGCAACTTTACCCGCGCAACTTGGCGTCGAGGCAGCGGGCGTAATCGAAGCATTTGGATCGGATGTGGACGGTCTTGCGGTGGGCGAACGGGTGGCAGTCATCCCCGGTGATCTGGGGCGCGGCTACTATGGCGAGGTTGCCCTCGCGCCGGCCAGGACGCTCGTCAAAATACCTCCCAATCAGAGTTGGCAAGACGCGGCGGCGACCTGGATGGCGTTCGGCACCGCGTGGGCCGGGCTGATCGACATCGCCCGCCTTTCAACCGGTCGAACGGTATTGATTACCGCAGCATCAAGCAGCGCCGGACTTGCTGCGATCCAGACCGCACGCAAGGTCGGCGCGAACCCAGTTGCATTAACCCGGACCTCCACGAAGGCGACCGCGCTACTCGAAGCGGGAGCCGCGCATGTAATCGCTACCGAAGAACAGGACCTCGTTACCGAAGTGGCTAGGTTGACCGGCGGCAAGGGCGCCGAAGTGGTGTTCGACGCCGTGGGTGGACCAACCTTCGAAAAACTTGCCGAGGCGACGGCGATCGGAGGTTTGCTGATCGCGTACGGTCGATTCAGTCCCGACGTTACCCCGCTGCCGCTCGCGAAGGTCTTGTGGAAGGATTTAACGATCCGAGGATTTGTTCTCCCGACCGCGGTTGCGCTCGACGATAAGCTTGCGGCGCTCAAGCAGTTCATCGGCGAAGGACTCGCGTCCGGTGCGCTACGGCCGATCATTGCAAGAACCTTTCCGTTCGATGAGATCGTTGCCGCCCATCGCTATCTCGAAACCGGAGCGCAGTTCGGAAAAGTGGTAGTGACCGTCTGACGTAAATCGTGTCTGCCAAGCCTTGGCTCACCAATCGATGCTCGAGGACTTAACCGACCCAAGGAATGAAGATGAGCGCCTATGTGATCGTTGAAGCGAGCGTCCGCGACAAGGGCGGCGCGCGACCTCTATAGCTCTTAAGAAAGACCGATCTTGCGAAAGAGGAAACAAGCAATGCTCCCCCCAATTCCGAATTTTCTGCTTGAAAGCGAGATTGCCGTCGTAACCGGCGGCGGTAGCGGCATCGGTCGAGCGGTCGCGCTTGCCTTCGCTGCGGCGGGCGCACAGGTCGTGGTTCTCGACGCTCATGAGGCAGCCGCGTCTCAAGTCGCCGACGAGCTCGGGACCTCCGGGCAAGCGATCGTCGCAGATGTGAGGGACGCGGAGGCGATCGAACGGGCTTTCGCCGACGTAGCGCTTCGTTACGGTCATATCGACGTTCTGTTCAACAACGCCGGCATAAACCGTCGCCATCCGTCCCTTGAACTGACCCTGGACGACTGGAATGCAGTGGTAGCCGTCAACATGACCGGTATGTTCATCTGTGCCCGGGCGGCGGTTCGGCACATGGTACCAGGCGGCCGCATCGTCAACACCGCCTCGATGCTGGGATTGTCCGGAGGTTGGTACCCTAACATAGCTTACCAGGCGACCAAGGGTGCCGTGGTGAACATGACTCGATCATGGGCGATCGAGTGGGCCCCTCTCCAGATCCGGGTCAATGCCGTGGCTCCCGGCCCTGTGCGGACGCCGTTCATCGCCGCGCTCACCGATCAACCAGGTCTCGTCTCCAAGTTCGAGCAACTGACGCCCCTCGGCCGGCTCGCGGAGGTGGATGACATTACGGGTCCGGTTCTCTTCCTGGCGAGCCCGGCTTCCGCAATGGTCACAGGCCACATTCTTCCCGTCGACGGAGGGATGCTTGCTCAATAGCACTGTAGCAGCGAAATCTCGGGACGAGATCCGGATTTCGCTGCTCGCCGCGTTGGATGGTTGATTTCCGTCAATAACTAGGGAGTACACGGCATGTACAAAGGGTTCGATCTATCCGACAAAGTTGCCGCTCTCACCGGCTCGACAGCCGGAATGGGCTTTGCGATTGCGCGAGGCCTCGCTCAGTGTGGCGCCAAGATCGTGGTCTCCAGCAACGCGCAGGAAGACACTGATCAAGCTGCGCACGCGCTGTCCAAGGAAGGCTTTGATGTTGCGGGCGTGCGATGCGATATCACCGATAGACGAGATATCGGGCAATTCGGCGCGGAAGCTAAACGAGCATTCGGCAAGGTGGACATCCTGTTCTGCGTTGCAGTCGGCCCCGTGTCCGTAGGGCCCGTGCATGAAGCCGATTTGGACGCACTGGATAACCTGCTGATCTCTACGGTCAGCAGCAATCTCGCACTTGCCCGACAGTTCCTGCCGGAGATGGCCGAACGTCGCTACGGAAGCATAGTAATGATGTCGAGCATCGCCTCGCAACGCGCGAGCCCGCTCTTGGGTGGATACGGCGCCGCGAAGGCCGCCTTGAATGGAATCGTTCGGAGCATCGCAGTCGAGTGGGGTGCGTCAAACGTCAGGGCGAACGCGATCGCACCATCAATGGTTCGGACCGCCTTCTCCAAGGATTTTTGGGGCGATCCGGAGCGGGAGAAAGCGCGAATGGCCAGAACTCCGGCAGGTCGCATCGCCGAGGCCGAGGAAGTCGTGGGCGCCGCAATCCTGCTTGCCTCTCCCGCGGGCGCATACATCTCGGGCCAGGTCTTGCTCGTCGACGGAGCCCGCTCGGTCACCTGAAGACCGGCCGACGGTTTAGGCATTAAATCGCCATTGCGGCATGCCGGCCTGCTTCGCTCTCTCCGCAAGACCGTCGTGTCACTCAGCAGGACTTCGCCTTCGCTCGCTGTCCACGGAATGCACCCTCCTGCCTAGTCATCGCTGAATAACCATGATGCAATATTTTGGTAGCAGGGCCGTCGCACGGGCTGCTCTGTTGATGGCTGCACGCGCTGGTCATCTTCGAACGTTTGCGGCGGAGTTCTGCTGCGAAGATGAATCGCCAGGATCCTTGTGGACGAGTGGGCTTCATGACTTTCGTCTTCTTCGGCGACGCCTGGGCCTATTTTGCAATATGAGTGCGACGCGACCAAAAGAACTCAGGAGAAAAACGACATGAGCGAGGCCAAGGCTCCAGTGGGGCAAATCCGAACCGAGGTACGCGGACATGTGCTGAAGATCATCATCGACAACCCCGCTAAGAAGAATTCCTTCAGCCCGCAGATGATGTTCCAGATGTCGGACGCCCTCACTCTTCTGGATAGTACCGATGAATATTGGGTTGGTGTCGTTTGCGCGGAAGGTGGCGACTTCACGGCAGGCCTGGATATGCCGAAGTTTTTCGGTCCAAAAGCCGAGAACTGGGACTTGAGGGACGGAACTATCGACGTCTTCGCGCTCGCCAACAGGTGTCGCAAGCCGATCGTTACCGCCGTGCAAGGTATCGTCTACACGATTGGCATCGAGATGATGCTTGCGGGCGATATTGTCATTGCCGCCGATGACTGCAGATTTTGCCAGATGGAATCCAAGCGCGGCATTGCGCCGTTCGGGGGTGCGCACTTTCGCTTCCTGACAAGGGCCGGCTGGGGTGACGCAATGTACCATCTTTTTCTATGTGACGAGTTTACTTCCGAGCGGGCATACAAGATCGGTCTCGTGCAGGAGGTCGTCCCGGCAGGCCAGCAGACCGAGCGCGCCATGCAGGTCGCGGAAACAATCGCCAAGAATGCGCCTATCGGAATTCAGGTTACGAAGGAAGCTGCGTTGAAGTTCATCGAGAGCGGCGAGCGGGCGGCCGTCGATTATATTCCGAAAATCAAAGATCGCGTCTTCAACAGCGAAGATTTCAAAGAGGGAATTCAGTCATTTGTCGAGCGGCGAGCGGCCGTGTTCCGCGGCCAATAGGCTTATCAGCGCAGAACGCTGGGGTTGTTCAACCACTGAGGATTAAGGACCAGACATGGGTAGCATAAAGAAGGCTTTTGACCTTGCCGGAAAGACCGCACTTGTCACCGGTGGGTCACGCGGACTTGGTTTGCAGATCGCCGAAGCGCTCGGCGAGCAGGGAGCCAGGATCGTCCTGTCGTCACGCAAGGCTGCCGATCTGAAGCAGGCGCAGGAACACCTCGCCGGTCTAGGCATCAAGTCTGATTGGATCGCCGCCGACAATGCCAAGGACGACGACATCAAGCGGCTCGCGGACGAGGCCATCGCCAAACTGGGAAAAGTGGACATTTTGGTCAACAACGCGGGCGCGACGTGGGGTGCATCCACGGAAGATCATCCCATCGAGGCCTGGGACAAAGTGATGAATCTCAACATCCGGTCCCTGTTTCTGCTCAGCCAGCGGATCGGGAAACTGTCGATGATTCCAAACAAGTACGGCCGCATCATCAATCTCGCATCGATTGCCGGCCTTCGTGGCGGCACAGGCGATATGCAAATGATTGCCTATCACACCAGCAAGGGTGCGGTGGTGAATTTCACCCGTGCGTTAGCCGGCGATTGGGGGCGCCACGGGATTACCGTCAACGCGCTCGCACCGGGATTCTTTCCGTCGAAAATGACGAAGGGCACACTCGAGGCGGTTGGCGCGGACAAACTTGCGGCGAGTGCGCCGTTGCGTCGTATCGGCGACCAAGACGATCTCAAAGGCGCAGCGATCTTGTTCGCAAGCGACGCCGGCAAACACATCACGGGACAGATACTTGCCATCGACGGTGGTTCGACGGCTGTCTTGCCGGCTGCCTAGGTCCAAATATTCGCCTGGCCCATGGAATGGCAGTGGTCTGCGTTTGAACACTGGCGATTCCTGCTGACTGCAAATGCCGAAGCGGTGGTTTCCTAAACTGCCGCGACGCCAGCCCTATCATCCGTCAAAACGGTATCACCTATCATGACTGAGATGACGCTTGATAACGTAGAGCACTTTGTCGGCAAGAGCCTCGGAACATCGGATTGGATCGAGGTCGACCAATCCAGAATAGACCAATTTGCCGAATGTACCGGCGACCGACAGTGGATCCACGTAGACGTCGAACGCGCAGCAAGAGAAAGTCCGTTCCAGGCGACGATCGCGCACGGATATCTCAGCCTGTCCTTGGTTGCCGCGCTTGCAATGGATTTGGGGTTTGCGCCCAAGGACGCATCGGTCATCGTCAACTATGGGCTCGACAGGGTGAGATTCATTACGCCGGTCAAAGCGGGCCAGCGGGTTCGGTTGAAACTTGCTATGGCCGGCTTCGAACCTAAGGATAATCGACAGTTCTTAATCAAGGGCACAGCAACGCTGGAAATCGAGAACAACCAAGCTCCCGCTCTGGCGGCTGAAATTTTGGTCCTGGTCGTACCCTAGCCCGGACCATCGTCCCGCAACGGCATCGACATGATCGGAGGCAACCGACAGAATTGAATACCCTCGGGCATCCGCTTGGGCGCAATTCAAGCCTGAATAGGGGTTTCCCAAGATTGTCTGGCTGTGCCGGTGTGTAACGGTTCAATTTTGTTATGGGCGGCCAAGGCAGCCCGAACTAAGCCGACTGCAAAAAACGAAAACTGTCGTGCCTCCGTACTGGAGCCGTCGATCGCGCCGCCCGCGATCTCGTAGAAATGCGCGCTCGCCCTCTTTGACGTCGTACGCGGTTTTGAGTGGCGATGTTTATCGCAGAAATGAATGACCTCGTGCCCCGTCAGCGGAATGCCGCCACTGCACAGCTCATCCGCGTCCATTCGGGTCAAGAGCGTTTCATGTCGAGCGCAGCAGCTACGGCAGTTCCACATGTGAAGCTATTCAGGGGTGAACAGTCCATCATCAGGTTTGATGTAGCTGTCGACGAAAAATATAAACTACTTACCCTGCATGCGACGCCGTCGCGTGGACCGCGATGCGATCATCGACGACCAAAGCAAATTCGGTGGTTGCTGGCCGTGTCGAGGCGATCTCGCCGGAGCAATCCCGAAACGCGCGGGATGAGGAGTCCGGTTTACGAGGATGCCGATGCGGGAAAATGGCGTAAGCGAGGTTGTGAAAACAGAAATTCGTGACGGGCTCGCGATCCTTACGATCGATAACCCCCCTGTCAACGCGCTGAGCACAGGCGTGCGCCGCGGCTTAACTCAGGCCATCGAGAATGTGTCCAATGACTCCCAAGTTCGAGCGGTGGTCATCACCTGCGCAGGGCGCACCTTCATCAGCGGCGCCGATATCCGCGAATTTGGAAAGCCGTTCCAGCCCCCGGATTTGACTGACGTGATCAGTCAAATCGAGAGTTGCACCAAACCCGTGATCGCCGCCATTCACGGAGTTGCCCTCGGGGGCGGTCTCGAGGTGGCACTCGGCTGTCATTTCCGGGTCGCAACCAAAGACGCAAAACTAGGGCTGCCGGAGGTGAAACTGGGTTTGCTTCCCGGAGCTGGCGGGACGCAACGTCTGCCGCGTGCCGTTGGCCCGGAACTGGCGGTCAGAATGATCGTGAGCGGCGAGCCCATCTCTGCGGCGGCGGCACTAAAGAGCGGGCTCATCGACGAAATCGTCGACGGCCCGTCTACTGCGGCCGGCGAGACCTTCGCGCGCACCATCCTTGCGGAGAAGACCCCGATACGCCGGCTTCGCGATGACGATTCCAAGCTGCTTGCAGCGAGAAACGACCGCACGATATTCACGAACGCCGTAGCTGCTGTAAACAAGAGGAATCGTGGTTTAGAAGCCCCGCTTTCGGCTGCCCAAGCGGTCGGTTGGAGCCTCGACGTTCCGTTCGACGAGGCGCTGACGCGCGAATCCGATGCGTTCCTCAAACTGATGGACGGCGATCAGTCAAAGGCTCAACGTCACGGTTTTTTCGCGGAGCGTGACGCAGCAAAAATCGTTGGCCTTCCGGAGGGTACAAAGCCGCGCAAGATCGAGACCGTGGCGATCATCGGGGCGGGAACGATGGGGGGCGGGATTGCAATGTCGTTTGCGAATGCAGGTATCCCCGTCACCCTTATAGAGATGGCGCAAGAGCCGCTCGATCGCGGCCTAGGCATCATCCGCAAGAATTACGATGCGACTGCTGCGCGGTCGGGCGCTTCCGCGGATTGGGTCTCCGAACGGCTCAACTTCATCAAGGGCGCTGTCGGTATGGCAGAGGCGAAGGGCGCCGATCTTGTAATCGAAGCCGTCTACGAGACGATGGCAGTCAAGCTGGACGTGTTCAAGAAGCTGGATCAATTCGCGAAGCCAGGAGCAGTACTCGCAACGAATACGTCGTTCCTCGACGTCAACAAGATTGGGGCCGCAACGAATCGGCCCCGAGACGTGGTCGGATTGCATTTCTTTAGTCCGGCAAACGTGATGAAGCTTTGCGAGATCGTCAGGGGAGACGACACTGCCCCCGACGTCTTGGCAACCGGCGTGGCGATCGCGCGCCGCATCGGCAAGGTTCCCGTGGTCGTTGGCGTCTGCGACGGGTTCGTGGGCAACCGCATGCTCATGGTTCGGGGCAAACAGGCCGATAAGCTGCTGCTCGAAGGGGCGTCGCCGCAGCAAGTGGACGCCGTGATCACCAAATTCGGGATGCCGATGGGGCCGTTCGCGATGCTAGATCTGGCCGGACTTGATATTGGTTGGCGCTCGCGCTTGGACCGCGGCGAGATGTCTGAGATCGAGGATGCGCTGTGCGAAGCAGGGCGGTTTGGCCAAAAGACTGGTAAAGGCTACTACCGGTACGAGCAGGGCTCGCGGTCGCCGTTGCCGGATGCCGACGTGGAAAAGCTCATCACCGACACGTGTGCCCGTCGTGGCCTCAAGCGGCGAACAATCAGTGATGACGAAATACTCGTGCGCATCTTGTACCCGATGATCAACGAAGGCGCCCGAATTCTCGAAGAAGGAATAGCTGCGCGCGCCAGCGATATCGATATTGTCTGGCTGTACGGATACGGTTGGCCGATTTATCGAGGCGGTCCCATGTATTACGCCGACGAGATCGGCCTAGCACGCGTCGCCGAGCGGTTATCGTACCTGGCCGCAATGGACGGCGATCCCTCATTGCGGCCGAACGCTTTGTTA
>Ga0209647_1003986_pt1 | contig 11264 bp, 13 predicted proteins | sample GraSoi_2013_60cm_FD_185827 | JGI IMG/M metagenome (GOLD analysis project Ga0209647, IMG submission 185827) | Grasslands soil microbial communities from the Angelo Coastal Reserve, California, USA - Sample 9_17_2013_60cm (SPAdes) (version 2) | ecosystem: Environmental > Terrestrial > Soil >... | reverse complement strand
GATCCCGACAAGATCGAGCATTCGCTGGAGAGCATGCTGCGCCAGCGTATTTACGGTTTGGCCCTTGGTTACGAAGATCTCAACGATCACGATTTTTTGCGCAAAGATTTGCTCTGGCAAACGGCCGCCTCGACCCGCCGGTCCAGACCGGGCGCTTGTTGAGAGTCCCAGCCTGACAAAGAATTCGCCCTTCAAATCGGACAATCGTACCCGATCCCGGGTCGCAAGCCGGTGCTTCTCCGGAAGGGCAATGTAAAAATTGGGACCGCCGGCCCTACAGTCATTCACACTACGAACTAGTAAAAAAGAACGTACCGCTGCAGATTTAGCTTCGATACACCAATGGTGCGTCCTCGTTATCTAAGGCGCGGGTGTGCCAAGTGAGTTGTGGGTTGAGTATAGTTATTTGCATTTAGTTTCCTTCCGTAGAGCATGTTGTTCTTTTTTATGTTGTGTGCGCGGGTAAAGCCTCTTGACATCCCCGAAGTAAATCATTGGCGTCTTCGACGATTTGCCTTGCCGCCCACCAAAACCACGATTCGATTTGGAGTGCAGCGGCTTCGGGCGTTTGGAACCAGCAAACCGGACAGTCGTAACGGACTTCGAACGCGGCCAGGGTGTGTAAAACCGCCCGCGGCGACATTTCGGACCGGTATGCGTGCCGTTCAATCTCTGCTCTGCTTCCCGGAAAAATGCACAGCCGGCGGAACGGGTAAGCTTTCATCCTCATTAATTCCCGCTCAAATCTGGGGCGACCAGAGCTGACGGAGCCAATCAGATCGGAGATACTTTTTCGCTCGATCGTCGCGAAGCGCTCACACCCTAGAATCGAATAGTCGCCCGTTACCAGTGTACCCTCGACCGACCGCAACCGGGTGAACACGAGTTTTTGCTGCTCCCTACTATCGATAATCACGACCGGCCGGGCTCCACTCAACTCCCCCAACGATTTGAGTGCGGGCAACTGCAAACCACCTGCACCCGAGCCGTCGCCGACCGTCATTTTGGAACTTTGGGAATCGTTCGCCATCTGCAATCTGCCCCCTGTCGGAACAACCATTCACCCCGGCCGCGGTCGAGGAGCCGGTAAAAGGTTGACTTGGACATATCGAGCGTCTCCGCGGCCCGCCGTTGAAACTCGCCTGTGGTCCACAGGTGTACGCTCAGACAATCGGCCAGCTCTTCGACGCGATGTTTTGGCCGTCGGCCCGTGGATTTGCCGCGGCTGCCGGGTGAGAGGCGCAGCGCTCGCCTGAGTGTGGCGTCCACGAACGCGCCCCGATCGGCGACCGCCATCAAGGCGCGCACCACTTCACCGCTTAAAAGCAACGAAATCGCTTGTGGATTCTCCGGTGCCATTTGCCTACCTAACCTTTACCCTCCCAATTGTTGCAGGGTTTCACTTCCACATTGACCGGGATAGTGTCCCCGAAGAAATGGATGAAGGCGCTTTCCGTCCCGGCCTTCAGAGCCGTGGCAGCCTCCCCCTTCCGGGCCGAGGGCGCCTCTACGATCAACTCGTCGTGGCAGGTCATAACCAGACGGCACCCTGCCGGTAAAGCCGCGTCTACGCGAACCATGGCGAGTTTAATCAGGTCCGCGGCCGAGCCTTGAACAATCGTGTTAGTCAACGCCTGGAACCGGCCCCAGAACTTGTCAAGAGCACCCAACAATTGTCGTCGGCCGCTGACCGTGCGGGTTTCCTTCACGAAATCAGCGTCCTTCCGCGCTTGCTGGTGCCATGCCGCTAGGCCGGGATACTGCCCAAAAAACATTTTCCTGAAACGTTCCGCTTCCTCCACGGTAAACTCTAATCCGTAAGTGGTGCGGGCGTAGACTAGAAAGCCTTTCGGTCCTTGGCCGTATAAAAAACCGAACCCGACCGCCTTCGCTATCTGCCGTTCGTCCCGTGTGACCTCTGTTTCGAGCCGACCTAAAACTGCAGCGGCCGTCCTCTTGTGAATATCGGCGCCATCACGAAACGCCTGCTGCATAACCTCATCGGGTGCGATGAGTGCGGCGATTCTCAGCTCGATGCACGAGTAATCGGCGATAACCAAAATTCGATCGGGGCCGCTTGGAACGAACAAATCGCGAAACAACCCCTTCTCTCTGCTGATATTTTGAATATTAGGCTCAGAGCACGAAAACCGCCCGGTCTTTGGTCCAAGCGGGTTGAATGACGCGTGAACCCGGCCATCTAAGGCGCTTGCCTCTAGCAAGAGGGTAGCCGTGTCCATCTGCTTTTTCGCCTGCCGGAAACTGACCAGCGCCACCGCCGCAGGATGATTGCACCGGATCAATGTTTCCTCTGCGACGTCCTCAATGGGACTGCCCTCCACGGTGGCTCCTAAACCCTGCAACCATACCAGCATCCCCCTGGAATCGCCTAATAACGGGGCGCCATCGCCCAACGCTTCGCGAACGAGCGTTTCCTGAACGGCCACTTCTTCTGTTATCCTCGCCAGCCGCGCCGTTAACGTGGTACGATCAATCGCGAACCCGTGTAGTTCCATGCGGACGACTACGGGAAGCAGCCGGGATTCCAACTCAAATGCTTCGGTCAAACCCTCGGCGGCCAGGGTCGCCTTGAGCTTTTCGGCCAGCGGGAGCAGATAGCGAACGTCCTCCCGAGCGTAAGAAATTTGTTCGGGACTGAGAACCATCCCGCCCCAATACGTTTTCCCCTGATCTTTGGGCAGGTGTACATCGAGATGACGGGCCAGAACGTTCCCGAGCGAGTTAAGCTTTTTCGATTTCTTCTTCTTCGATTCTGCTGCCGGCGACATTTCCGCCGAAGCAACATCTTCCTCACCCGTAAGCCCGTTGGTCAGGAGCCGGCTGGCGGCCATCGTGCAAAAGACCTCTTTCGGGATGACGCCGGTCGATTTGCCCAGGAACATCATATCGAACTTCGCATGATGAGCGACCCAAGGGGTGTCGGTCAGTAGCGCGAGCGTCTCAGGCGAAAGCGGACCTTGTTGGAGATCGTGCTGACGGATTTCACCCGTCCGATCGACATAAGTCACAAGCCGAATCTTGCCCTTCCACGGGTTAAGGGCATCCTCGTCTTTAATGAACTTTCCCTTTTTGGTGAATTTGCCGACCCCGTGCGTCTCTAGATCGACGGCGACCGCAGGAACGGCCGACGGCATTGCAAGATTAGTCTCAGACGCGGTTTGAGCCTCGTCGAGGGATATAGCACCCGCATCGTATTTCTCCGGCGTGTCGGGCGGTTTCGTCCCATCAATCTGGAGATCAGGCGTCGGTGGCTTTGAAGGGTCCGGCACATCCCAATCAGGATCGGGGTCGTTATTTTCGGGGGGAGTCGGAGAGATTGTTAGTCCCCGGTAACCTCGTTTGTCTTTGCCGTTTCGGGCGATGTCGTTGCTTTTTAAGACTCCCCAGTATTGGTTGATAAAGCCCCGGCTGTTTTCCTCGAAGGTTTGTTCCCGAACCGGTGGCCAACCCTTGGATTTACAGAAACGGGTGTAAGCGTCGTAAAGTTGGCCGACTGTCACATTATCAGTTGGATCTTTTCTGATCTCGGTTTGAACGAAGATGTCGATCGATTTGCTGCGAGCGATCAGATTGTTCACCCGGTCTTTCTGGGTCGGGGTCGAGGTAAACCCCTTATGGGAGACGAGTTCATCCCAGTGTTTTCTGGCCCCTTCGATCATCCAGTTGAGGATTCCTTCGCCTTCCTCATGCGCGAGCACTTCCTCGAAATTATCGATGATCTCAGCGCCGGGTTCTCTGGGCTTGGGGAAATCGATAATCAAAAGCCGCCGTATCCAGGCGTCTTCATCCCCGGCTAACCGCACCCGCAATTGTTCGTTGGAACTGACGATTCCGGGAAACCGGCCTTCGAACTTCATTGATTCGTTGACCCCCTTTTTTTCGGCATTCATCAAGTCGTGTCCACAGAGCGCCTTAACCACTTCAGCGCCCGGTTGATTGAAAAAATCTTCCGGGGCTTCAACTACGTTAAGCAGTAGCTTTCCAACTAGCCGTGAGGTTTCAAAGCGTTCGTTAAGTCTATTGACGCGCAATTGCTCTACGTTGCATGAGCCCAGTACCAGAACGATCAGGCGCACGATGGTGCCTTTCCCGGTGCCACCCTTGCCGAGCAGGAACAATATTTTTTGGGCGCGGTTTCCCCCGATCAGGATTAATCCGCAGTAACGCTGCAACATCTCGATATCGTCCGCGTCCAGAACCTTTCCGAGAAACTCAGACAGGAATCGTTTACAGAGCGCACCCGGTTTATAAGCGATGGGGATTTGGTTCCGGCTTCTATATTTAGGATCGAAGTCGCGAAGTTCAATTCCCGTGGGGGTGATACAGACCATGCCGTTAGCAACATGGATTATTGGTGGGGCGGTGTTGTCGGTTTCAAAGAAGTTCTGATGGCATACTTTTGTATCCGCTTTGATATGATCGATGATCCCCCGCTGGCATGGGGTAGTAATTTTTGACCCTATGTTTGGAAGATCACACTGAGACGCTTCGGCAAATAAATCCTCAATAATTAGTCTACGGATCTCATTTTCACGCAATGGCACAAAGAGGCCACTCTTATCCCCGAGATAATGGTAAAAGGTTTCCGAAGTCTGATCGTAAAGAGCTAAGCGTTTGGTGCCCCAAAGCCGTGCGAAATACGGGTTATTAATAACGTAACTGGTTTGAGTCAGGTGAAATGGCAACCCCAGCTCTTGAGCAATTGCGTCATTTTCAGGCTCCTCTTTTTCGTTCGATTGCGGTCCCGGTCCGTCTCCGTTTCTTGAGTGTGCCCGGATTTTTGAGATCTCAACTTTAACCGCCGTTTTAAACTCGGTGATTTTGAATTTAAGAATCCGCTGTGCCAGCTTGTGGAGCTGCGTCACCGCTTGTGATTTACCTTCGGCAAGTTCCGCCTCGGCACACACGCGGACGATCCGATCGAATTGCCGTTGCCTTTCCATTCCATCCAACCTTGCGAGCGCCGTCTCCTGTCGTTCAAGCAGAAGGTAGGAAACCATTGAAGGGTCAATTTCCTTCATAATAGGATCGCTTCCTTGATTACATTGGTGAAGAAGGCTCCGAACCCGTCTCCGAGCTTTTCCTTGCAATCGTCGATACCTTTTGGACCACTCAATGGAAGGTTTGGTAGATAAACTTTGATACCATCCGGTCGGACCGTGTTCGCCAAGAATGCAGCATTCCGGCCAAACGCATAATTGGTGCAGGTGTCCGCGTCCCCTAGGAAGTAAACGTGCTTAATTCTTTCCTGGACAAGAGTTGCCTGGAGATCGGGGAGCAGTTGCCGAATACCGGTTTCCTTATTCTTGAGATAGGTAGTGATTCCCGGCAAACCGATCGTGTACACTCCACATTCGAGCAGAGCCAGCGCCTTGAACTCGCCCTCTATCAGAACAGCGCAAGCATCGAGCAGTCCAAATAGGGGCGTCCCGTTGTGGTGAAAGAATGCGGGCGGGTAATAGAGGCGAACGCCGGTTCCGGGCTCCTGATGATACTTCTGACCGTTTGGGCGAGGCTCAGGTAAACGCCAACGCGAAAAATCTGCAGTGTAAGGTATTTCGATCGACCTCGGTTCGGGGTAATCGCTGTAGTGGACCCTGGCTGCGATTATGGTGGACGCAGAGACGCCGGGTCGCATGGGTATGTCTGGCGTTTCCATGGCAGCTTTAATCAAGGCGGCCGGTTGCGAGGAGTTGCTCCTTTTGAAGCTGTTGAATCAGGCGCTGCCACTGTTGGAATGACAAACATCGCCGTACCTCGACGAGGTTGCGAACAGCGCGGCTTTGAGGTATTAATTGCTTAGCAGGATATAGAATTTGCATAGATTCTTGAAGGAGTTGCCGAGGAAATCCGGTCGGGAGTAGCCTCGGCACTCTCTTTTTGAGGGTTAGGTTGTGACGCTCGACTCCGATGGTCCCATGGCCAGGGCATCATGCAGATGCAGCTCATTGGCGGCTGCTTCCGCTGCTTGACGGCGCTTGGCTTCTTCCTCTTTGGTCCAGCTCGATTGCACTCTAGGCACGCTACGCGGTTTGCTCGTAGGCACAGCACCGCTGGCAATCACCGGCAGCGTCAACGGCTCGCTCTCTGGAATCTCCGCGAGGCGCGGATCATCTTTCACGGCCGCTTTTTTGGAGATCCAGCGAACTCTGGTTTGCACACCAAATTCCTCGCTTTCCTCTTCCACGGTGCGGATAAACCCGGTCCGCCCTTCGAAGTGTTTTCGATCGGCAACGAACTCATCGTCAGGCATGATGAGGTTGAGCGACTTGAAAGCCGCGTCGATCGCGAATCCACTTTTATCGCTGAAGACGATGTTGGTGCGCGTCACTTCACCACTCAGCAGATCTTCAAGGATTACGCGAATCATCTCATTTCCAGATTGAGATGTTTTGGATTCGGCGCGGATAATTTTCACCGCATGACACCCGTCGGTCATCGGGTCTGGACGGATCTCTTTTCGTCGTAGTAATGGCATATCTCATGGTTGCCCAATTATTGGGACTTGATTCTTTCTTGTTGGGTTCTGTTTGGATGGCGCATTCCCTCACCCAACTCGGGGAATGTGCGGAAATAATTGGGAAATTCGTGAAAAATGTCTGCGAGAGCTTCGTCCGCTTTGTCGCCGCCTTCTGAATAGAGCGAGCAAAGCTGGGCCAAACGACGCGTGTCTGCTTCACTCATCTTATTGCGCCTCCTTAACCTCGAATTTATCGAGAGCTTGTCGGACGCGTGGCCAAGAAAATCTGTAAATTCCACCAATTTTGAGAAAAGGAATTTTTCCAGTCCAAATCCAGCCGTCGAGGGTGCTGGCGCTGATATCTAGTTTGCTCGCTAGTTGCTTTTTATTGAGAAGCTCAAGCAGCTCTGGGCGACAATTTTCAATTTTGAAAGGCATAAAAACAAAGGCATGAAACTAAAGCCTCGAAGCCCGCCTCTAGAGCGGCGAACTACGAGGATGCCTTTGTTCGAAACTGGGGACCAAGGACTCGGCCCGGATGTGTCGCGCGTACTGATTAGCTCAAAGTCGTCGTTCCGAAAAACAACAAACTATCGAGCGGAAATTCAAGCCGCTAGTTTATTGCGACGTCCTCACGCTTATATAAAATATAAACAAAGTCAATTGGTTTATTACCAGAGTCACTAGCTTTTTTAGTTAGTTCGTCATAACGTTAAGTTCTGATGAACTTGATATCTAAAGAGGAAGCCAAGAGAAATCCTGAGCTTGTGGCGGAAAAAACATTAGCCAGAACTATTCAGAGAAAGATCCGGGAAGAGGAGCGTCAGCTTGTGGCCGACGAAGCACTCGCCCGGACTGCTCGAAAAGAGACCCTGAAAGAGAATCGGCAACGCCTTCGAACCGAAGCAGCTAACAGTACGAAAGCTGGAGATTCACCGGTAATTGCTGCCCTAAATCCGTTATCCGTGAGACAACTAAAAGCACAGGAAAAAATCAGTAAAGACGGCAAACTGCGCTATTTATCGAAGCGCGAACTAGCTATCCGGTTAGGTTTGTAGCCATAATGCATGAACTAACCTATCCGGTTAGGTTCGTCAGACATTTTGTTTGCGATTATCCCTTGACGCTCCTGCCAAATGACCTGAGTCCTGCCAGGGTGTCCCATGGGACAGTTAAAGGCATTCCATGAAAAAGACGCGAACACGGACCCTTGCGCTCGCTCCAGATCGGGCTCATCGGTATGACCCGAATGATGATCGGTACGAAGAAGTGACAAACGAGATCAGAAAGAAACTCAAGAGCCAGCAGTTTGACGCCGGGACGCTTCTTCAGCAGGCGTCCGAGGAAAAACTCTTTGGTACGTGGGGAAATTTCAAGTCCTACGTCGAAGGCGAATTTCGGATAACTGAAAAATCAGCGTATCGGCTGATTTTCGCAGCCAAAACTTTAGAGCTTCTAATGATGAACGGCTGCAAGACTCTGCCCGTTAACGAGCGTCAGATCCGGCCGTTGGCGTCGCTAAAATTGGAGAGGGAACAGGTTCTAGCCTGGAACCGTGCCTGTGCCGGAAAACAAAAATCGAGTCCAACCCATATTGATGTGCAACGAGAAGTGAATCGTCTCCTCGATCCTAGAGACAACGCGAGTGACGAGAATTTCCGCCAATATTGTGGGCACTTGCGGACGATGGAATGCGCCCTCAAGAGAGCTAGCACGCTTTTGGCGGACGGTGACCTGGAAGCGTTCCTGATCGATAGCGGAACAAAACCGCAGCGTCAAAAAGCACGGGCGGGTAGCTTGTTGCTACGGCTTGGAACCGAGCTAGGCGATCATTTTCGGGTTTTTGAGCCTTATCGTTGAGTGATCATTCCTCGGACTCGTGCACAGCGATCCGGTACAGCTTGCCCGGTCTGCTCCAAGGTTTTAAAACTACGTCACCTTCATAATTCCTCCCCGTCCTTCTGCGACGTGGATTGATTATCCATTGTCACTTAGAAATCGTTGATATCGGCCGTCACCGTTCCCCAGCATCTTTTCAAGCTCTCCAAGGTTGAGCTGCGGCATCAACTGCTCCGGCGTGGGCATCGCATCCAAGAAACCTTGAGCTTCACTTGAGAAACTGCTCGCTATGATTTTGGTTTGCGCATCGAGGCTGGCTTCCTCGACCTTGCGCTTGCCGGACTTGATCATCGCATCGACTTGCTGCCGAGCCACGCGCCGAAGTTCAGTCTTACGCTCCTTTGCGGCCAGTCCACACTGTTCGCCACCACTGTGCCAACCACCTGAAATACGCGGCGCAAAGCGGTTAGGGATTCCAAGCTGACGTGAGCGTTCCTGGATTTTGGTCTGCGCCTCTGCCAGCGCCTGGGTGACAGCGGCATTGGCTTCTTTCCAGATCGCATCGTCATCGAAGCTATATTCCCGATCTAACTGCGCGTCGAGATCGACCAGCAACTGTGCGCCGACCTCTTCTAGGTTGCTCTTGGTAACCCGTTCTCGCAGCTTGGCAATCGAGATGAGGTTACTCTGTTCCTTGTTTGTCACTTTGAAGCTCCCTCCCGCAAGGTTTGGAGGTAGGCTCGCAAGGTTGGAGTGTGTAACAGGGTGATACCTCGCTTAGCATTCTTTTGGCCAAGTTTCAGAAGCAACCCCGGACACCGCTCTCCAATTTCGATCAGCGTTGTACGAGACAACCCATAGAGCCGTCCACCCGATCCAGGCTTAGGTAATCGCTGGTACTCGGTCGGATCGAAACCACTATTTTGGGCGACCGCAGTTGTGATCTCTGCGAGAGCGCCCTTTGTTAACGTCATGGCGCATAGCTAACGCCAAGATGAAACTAACATCTACCCAGTAAGGTCCACTCAAACTGGGCACCGGCTTAAACAGAAGATCGGCGGGCAACTAAGCCGCTAACTGCTTGAATACCGGATGGAAATACTTCTGGAGTTTTGAGCGTTTATCGCCGGTCGAGCATGCACCGAGAGTTATGGTTTTGAGTTCAGGAAACTGCTCGAATTTCGGATCGATGAGGAGGACGTAATTAGCCAATGCGCGGCACCATAACTTCAAAGTTTCTTTTGAGAGCGGCCCATACATGCGCAATTTCTCCAGTAGTTGCCCATATTGGCCCTTCGCTCTCGTGCTCGACTCTATTTGATTGCAAAGCTCTCGGGCTATCCGGTTGCGCGGAGTATCGAGGTTTGGCGTCCGTCTTCTATTGGTCGCGGCTCTTATCACGGAACGCAGCCAGCGCGAATCAAAGCTACTTTGAACGGTCGCCGCCAATTCTTTCGCGGGCCATTGGTATGAGCCGGTCCGAAGCCAGTTCGCCTGAGCGAGCGAGCCGACCGCTTGAGCATTCACTGCCGGTAAGTTCGATAGCCTGCTCGCCACATATCTCGGCCGAGGATTCATAGAAGACTTGGCAATTTCTCAATCGCACCGCGCCCAACCTGCACGTGAGTGTAGCCCCGGTGGATGTCGGCGCTTTTGTGACCGATCAGTTCCATTCGGATATCTTCGCTTACCTCAGCCTTGGATAATTCAGTCGCAAAGGAATGACGCAAACTATGAAACGACGCTCCAGAAAATGTGTAGTTCTTACTGCTCTGTACCTGTTGCCGGTCAATCCCGGCTCGCGTCATCAGATCAGCAAATTGGGTCGAAAGACCGTGGCGTCCGCTGGTCGGTCGTCCGGCGAGTGACGGGCAAAGATTGCCGACTTTATCGCCAGCAATTTTGAGTAGGTGCTTTTCCAGATCGGGATGCATCGGTACTTGCACCCGCTTCTTGCCACGGGTTTTGCGCGGTACGTAGGTGAGTAGTCCAATCGGATCTTTAACCGGGTCCGGTGACTGAATCCACGACACTTGGTCCCATGTCATTGAAACCGCATCAGTCAATCGAGCGCCGGTATAAAAACCGATCAAAATCGCCGTTTGCCAATCCTGGTCCGCTTCGGCTAGTAGCGCCCGGATGTCGGCGACGGTCAGGGTGGTTCGCTCCAAGTGGTCAGCACGCGGCAAAGCAACGCCGTTGGCAGGATTTTTTAAAAGCAGGTCTTGATCGGTTGCGACCTTCAGGGTGCTCTTAATGATTTGCATTTCGAGGGCAACGGTGGAGGACGAAACACCCACCTGGATTCGCATATCCCGAAAATTCTGAATGTCTGAGGGCGTTAGATGGCTCAGCGACTTATCGGCTCGTGCCCCGAGACTCTTTAGGAACTCTGCGACCGGCTTTTCGTAGCGCTGACCGGTCGAGTGCTTCAGGCTCAGCTTTTTCCCAGCCAGCCAGTTCGCGAAAAACTCGGCGGTGGTCCTAGTCCGCAGCGAGCGGTCGCCAACGGTCGCCCGAATTGCGTCCAGCACTTTGCGGCTCGCGGCTTCAGTTAGTTCACCCCTCTCGGCCAATTTGGCTGCGTCCTCCCATTGGTCTGCGATTCGCTGAGCTTTTTTGCGGTTAGTTTCTTTAGTGGAGTGAAATAGTCGCTGACCATTAGAGGAGAACGCCGCATACCAGTAGGGACTTCGGCCGCGAGGATCTTTGTGCAGTGAGGCCATGAGTCATAACATAACTCCAGTAAACGTAGAAGCAAATTATTAACGCCAATAACGTCAAATGCTTTGCTATAGCCGATCCGAAGGTTTCCCCAGGAGACGGGAGTGAACAGCGGTTTCGGTTCCGGAGAAGACAAACCGATCGCGAATACCCGGGCGGGTCATGCCGAGCAGACGCCAACTGAGCAACGTCGCCGCTACGAACAGGCCGGCCGCGAGTC
>Ga0209647_1003985_pt1 | contig 11264 bp, 7 predicted proteins | sample GraSoi_2013_60cm_FD_185827 | JGI IMG/M metagenome (GOLD analysis project Ga0209647, IMG submission 185827) | Grasslands soil microbial communities from the Angelo Coastal Reserve, California, USA - Sample 9_17_2013_60cm (SPAdes) (version 2) | ecosystem: Environmental > Terrestrial > Soil >... | reverse complement strand
GTGTTCCCGGCCTCATCACGTCGAACGCGTCCACCACCACCAGAGTACCCGACGAAGCCGCGTTGTTGAGGCCCGTCGCCTCGACCGTGATCGTATGGTTCCCGTCGGCCAAGGGCGGCGAGGTGAACACGATCGCCTGCACCCGCGCGACCGAGAAGTACAGATCGACCACGCCCGCGAGGCTGCCGTCTATGAACACTTGAGCGATGCCGGCATCGGGCCCGCGATAGCCGATCCAGCTGATCGAGGTTCCGTTGAAGCTCAATGTGGCTTGCGCGCCCGGTGTCGCCGAGATACGGGCGTACCAACCACTGAATGACGATGTGCTGGTATCCCCCACCGTCCAGCCGGCGCTGTAGGTCATGTCTGGATCCGTGTCCTGGATGTGCGAAACGACATGCGCAGGCACGTCGAACGCGTCCACGACCACCACGGCGAAGGGCGACATGAGCGCCTGCGAATCGGTGCTCTTCAGCCCGGTAACGGTAATCGTCAGGGTGTGGGTGCCGTTAGCGAGGTTCTTCGCAACAAAGACGGGAACGTGGACCTCGTACGACCTCGCGAACATGTCGATCTGAGACACGAAGACCCCGTCGATCGACACGCGGGCGATGCCGCTGTCCGGCCCGCGCATACCGAGCCACGCCACCGAAGTTCCGGTAAAGGTGAAGCTGGCCTGCGCGCCGGCAGTCTGGGACTCCATCGCAAATCCGCCGCTCCATCCGAATAGACCGTTGTCCTGAATCCATCCCGGACCGAAGCTCACCGACGGATCGGTCTCTTCATAGCGTGTCGTACTCTGTGTCGTACTCTGCAGCACGCGTACCGAGTTGAAGTTGAAGTACTGCTGGTCGGCGAAGACCTTGAGCACGTGCTGTCCGGCCGGGAGCGCAATACCTTTCTTCCCGACCCACTGGAAGGCGTTCCAATTGCCGGTGTTCGGCACGACGACGGAGCCGGTGACGTTCTGGCCGTCGATCTCGATGTGGAACGCGCTGGTCGAGAACTGGCTGCTCACCCGCAGCTCGATGTCGTAGTTGGTGGCGGTCTGTACGTTGACGGTGTAGTTCAACCACTCGCCGGTCTCGAAGTTGTTGACGACGAAACCGCCGCCGGCGGAGTCGGACGAGACGATGATGTCGACGTCCTCGTTGGGGCGGTATTGACCGCCGGCGTTGCCGGGGACGTTGTCGTGATAGGCGACGCCTTCGCCGCCCAAGTCGAAGTTCTCGGCCTCGAAGGAGCCGGGAATCGCGAAGGGCGTCCCCGTAAAGGGCGTGGACGCGGCGCCCGCTGGAGCGGCGAAGGCGGCGAGGAACGTGAACGATGCGAGGACACTGCGCGACCGGATGAACGCGAACTCGAACATGGCGATCTCCCTTTGACGGTCTGGGAGCGCTGGCTGTGCCCGGCCAGTACACCCGCCACGATCAAGCTATGCGCGCTCTATGACGAACATGCTCTATGCAGCTCGTCCTGGCGTGCGCCGATGGGACCACGCGCGATCATGCCCGTGCGCTGCCGCGGCCGTCGGAACTCCGAATCAGGACATCACGCAATGCGAATGCGGAAATGGTGAAATGGACGGCGCCCGCTAGGCAGTAGGCCCAGGTGACGCCCCTTACCCCGAACTGGGGAACCAGGAAGAGCGCCGCGCCGAAATAAATCGCCGGTATCAGTATCTCCAATGCAATGTACCAGCGGCTGCGGACCAGGGCCACGAGCACGAAACCCAGGGTCCAGGCTGCCATCCTCAACACGTCTCCGAGCAGCTGGATGGGCATGAGGTCCCGCACCGGCAGGAACTCCTCAGTGAATACGATCCGCACCACCCAATCGCGCGCGAGGAACAGCGCTAACGCGACGGCCGCCGTCATCCCTACCGCCCGCGCGAAAGTCCGCACGATCTCCTCGCGCAGCGCCGGTGTGCCCACGACCTCGCCGAGACGCGGATGGAAGTACAGAGAGAGCGAGGCCATGACGACGCCGAGGTAGACCTCGGAGAGGCGCCACGTCGCCTGCCACAGGCCGGCCGTCGCCAGTCCGAGGTGAGAGGCCACGAGGTCCCGGATCAGGATCAACCCGAGCGGCGACATCACCGAGTGGGCAATCAACATCGGCACGAAGCCCAAGATCCGCCGTGCCTGCGCCGCCAGACTGACCGGCAGGAAGACCGCCTGGGATACCGCATAGCCAATGAGGCCCCCGGAAATTCCCCAGGCCACGCTGGCGGGAACGTATACAGCGCAACCGACGGCGGACGCAATCACGTTGGAGGTCACGACCCGCCCCAGTTCGCCGGCCCCGTTGATCGCGCTCATGATCACGACATTGAGCACCAGGCAAGCCACGGCGACGCCGGCCAGCATCACGGCCGTGCGGTGCCCGTCCGAAGTCAGCAGCCAGCGCGCCAACGGCCCGGAGGCCAATGCAATCGCCACGATCGACGCCACGGCGAATACAGAGGCGAGACGCCAAGCGGTGGCCAGAAACCGCTTCCGCGCCGCCTGGTCGTTCCGGAACTCCGGGTACAGTCTTGCGGTGGCGGTGCCGAGTCCGCCTCCGAGCAGACCTTGGCAAATGGAAATGAAGTTCGCCAGCTGTGCGACCAGGGCGAGACCGGATGGGCCGAGGTAGATCGCTGTGAACTTGATGCTGACGAAGCTCAGCACGAGCCGCAGCAGCGAGTGTATCCCGCTCAGGCCGAGCGCCCGATACCATCGCGTGTCCCGACCCCTGGGCCCGAGAGCCCCGAGCGCGGCGAAACCCGCACCGGATCGCACGCTCACCTCGTCCCCGCTTTCGCGCGATCGTTCAATTACACGGTCCACGACGCGGGGGTCCGGCTGGCCGTTCTGGTCGAATTTCCGGTCGCGTAGAGGGCGTAGACCGTCTCCATCGCTGTGACCAACCGCTCCGCAGTGGCATGTCGCTCCACCCAGGCACGCTGAGCCGCCGCGACTGAACTGCGCTCGCGGGCGGCACGCTGGATTGCGTCAGCCATCAGCTCGGGGCTGCGTTGGCGCACGACCTGCCACGGCAGCGGCAGGATGCGCCGTATGTCGGAATACTCGGTGCTCACCACCGGCGTGCGGCAAGCCATGGCCTCGAGCACGACGTTGGGAAATCCCTCGAATAGCGACGTGGAGAACAGCACGTCGCTTGCGGCTATATGGGCGATCGCATCGGTGCGCTCATGGGTGAAGCGGCAGACATTCTCCAGCTGCAATTCGGCGAGGCGAGCCTGGACCGTCCGCTGGTAAGCCCCGGGATCGCGAAACGGGTCACCGACGAACAGGAATCGCCAGCGCGGGTCTCGCTGGTGCAGGACCGCAGCCGTATCCAGCGCCAGAAGGTGGTCTTTGGGCGGCGTGATGGTTCCTACGTGGCAGGCAATTGAAACTTCCTGCCCAGGCCAGAGAGTGCCGCGCAGCGCAGCCGCGGCCCCAGCTTCCAGGTCGACCTTGGCAAGATCAACCCCATTCCACACCACGTGTCCGCGATCAGCGGGTATCCGATGCAGAGGGCGGGCAAATGCCAGGCCAGCATGGGAATTCGCAATCAGCGCTGTTTCCCATCCCCGGGTCAGCGCATAGCCCAATCTCTGAACATAGGACAGCCGATAGTTGTCGCTTCGCTCGGAGTTGATGATCGGGATGCCCAGCCCGCGCAGGGCGACCCGGGTATAGATGTTGCCGTCGTACAGCCAGCCATGCGCTACTTCCGCACCCCAATGGCGGGCGGTGCGCCGCAACCGTGCAATGAGCAGCGGGTCCAGGCGCAGCCGCTTTTGGTCGACGATCACCTCAACGCCACTGCCTTTGAGTTCGGCCAGGCGTGGCGCCAGGTCGTTGAGCGTGTAGATGAGCACTTTGTGGCCACGGCGCAGCAAATCTCGCGACAGGATAACAAGCTGCCGCTCAGTGCCGCCTATTCCGAGGCCGCTGATAACGTGGAGGATCCGCAAAGTCACCTCGGGATCGTCTCAGTTGCTCATCCAGCGCGCGTGCCACATCTGGAAGGCCAGCAGCAGCCACAGCTTCTGCTCTGCGAGGCGATCGCCCGCCCGGAAGCGTGCGAGCAGAGCACGGACGACGTCGGCGTCAAAGATGCCTTGAGCAGCGATCAGGCCAGGCTCAATGTACTGGTCGAGCAGCGCCCGCATATCACCCAACCATTGGCGCAAAGGGACACCGAAGCCTTGCTTGGGGCGATCGAGATATTCGCGCGGAACGTATTCGTAAAGCACCTTGCGCAACAGATGCTTCGGCCCACGGGTACCCCGCCGAAAGCAGAACGGCAGGGAGAAAGCAAATTCCACCAGTCGATGATCGAGGAGGGGTTCCCGCCCTTCGATGCTGACGGCCATGGTCGCGCGGTCGACCTTAGTCAGGATATCCCCGGGCAGGTAGTGGTGGAGATCCCACAAGCAAAGCTTTTCACCATCCCCGCCCGGGTAGATGTCGCAATTGGAACGCGCCGCATGTCCGTTCCACCCGAGCAAGCGCCGCAGTTCGTCGCCAGACCAGATAGCCAGAGCTTGATCAAACATCTCGCCCATGGTGCGCGTTTGGAGGCGGTCGCGAATCTTGGCGAAAGGCACCGTGACGCGATGGCGCAGGCCGTGATTGATACCCGCCGGCCACCGTTGTGTTGCGAGCGTGGTGTCGATCTGTTCTATCGGCAGAGCGCGCAACGCCGCCACCGTAGCGGTACGCAGCCATTCGGGTATGGAAGCGAGCTTGCGCCTTTGGGCAAACATCCCGGTATAGCCGTTGTAGCCACTGAACAATTCATCCCCACCGTCAGCGGACAGGACGACTTTCACCGATTCGGAAGCGACCTCGGACACGAGCAGGGTCGGGATGCCCGAATCGTCGCCGAACGGTTCGTCGTACAAATCTCCCCACTTCGGCAGAATCCGCATGGCCTCACTCACCTTGAGAATGCGGGTGGTGTGCTCGGTGCCCAGGTAGCGGGCTACCCGCTCGGCGTGCGGGGACTCATCGTATCCGGCTTCGTCAAAGCCGATGGTGAAAGTCTTGATCCGCTGTCCTCCATGGCGCTGCAAGATAGCGGCGACGATCGAGGAGTCGATTCCTCCGGAGAGGAAAACGCCGACGGGAACGTCCGAGATCATGCGATAACGAAAGGCGTCGATCATGAGCGCCTCCAGCTCATCGGCCAGCTCGTTTTCGTTGCCCTGCCGCGGATTCAGAGCTGCATCGAGCACGCTCCAGTAAGGCTCGATTTTCTTTTCCCCTTCCAGGCCCAACTCCAGCCAGTGCCCGGCGGGAAGTTTGAAGACGTTCTGATAAATGGACCGCGGCTCGGCGATATAACCGTAGCGGAAGTAATCGACTATCGCCGAACGGTCAATCTCGGGGGGCCAGTGCTTGAATGCCCGCAACGCCTTCAGTTCTGAACCGAACCAAAGCGAGTTTCCATTCCAGCCGTAGTACAGGGGCTTGACGCCAAGGCGATCGCGCAGCAAATAAAGCCTGCGGTCGACTTTCGACCAGAGGGCTATAGCGAACATGCCGACGAAGCGGCGTACCGCCCCGGGTCCCCACTCGGCGAACGCTTCGAGAACCACCTCGGAATCGCCGGTTCCGAGAAACGTGTGGCCCAGCCCTTCGAGGTCTTTGCGAATTTCGCGAAAGTTGTAGATTTCTCCATTGAATACCATCACCCAGCGGTCGTTCCGCGAAGCCATGGGTTGATGGCCGAGGGGCGAGAGGTCAAGGATCGACAGCCGGGCATGGCCCAGTCCGACACCGCTGTCAAACCATACGCCGCTGTCATCCGGGCCGCGATGATGAAGGCTTGTTACGCCGTCCCTCAGCCATTGTTGCGCGGCCTCGGGAACGTTGCTCTTGAACCAAAATCCGGCGATTCCGCACATGATAGAACTGCGTTTCAACCCTGCGTCTGGGCGCGCGAAGACGGTGCGTGGACGGTGCCGACCGAAGCCTGATGCACGCCACGCGTCATCCCTCCCTCGCCAAGGAACCGAAGCCACCACTCTCCCTCCAGGCGGCTGAGAAATGCGTCCCCCTGATGAATGGCGGCCATGATATCGGCCTGGCGGGAATGGACCAGCGTCCACGTGCCGCCCCACCGGGACCAACAGTGCCGGTTCGACAGCTCTTGCACAAAGCGTGGATCAACGCGCCCTCGCACCGCCGCGGCGCCGTGTCGCCAGGCATCGGCCAGGAGCCGTTGCAGCACGCGGTCGAAAGAGTCAGCCCGGGCCGCGATCTGGAGGACTTCGCTCACTCCACCCGCCTGCGCGTAGTAGAGGTACCACCCGATAAGTCGTCGCTCGCCGTCGCGCACGGCACGCGCGCGCAGTTTTCCGTGGCTCGTCTTGCGTGCCGCCTGATCGAGCAGCCAAGCGAGCGAGCGGGCGTCATACACCGGTTGTAGCGCGTTACCGTCCAGGACGTCGGGTAGATGGGCCAACATCGCCGCCGGGTCGAGCGCGTCCTCCGCGAGTTCGGCTTCTTCCCGAAGGAACCGGTTCGGGCGCAACCTGGTAGCCACTGCGTCGGCCAGCATGCCCAGTGGGCGTGCCACGAGCGCCAACGGGGCAGGAAACGCGGCACGTTCTTCCAGAAGCGATAGCATGTAGCCGGCGGGCCGGAGCGGTCGGGTCCACTGGAGGCTGTAGAGCAGCGATGCGGTTCCACCGATTCCGATCCACATGCGCCGAGCCCGGTCGTTCGCGCCGTCGGCAAGGGTAAGATCCTGCGGTCCCGAGAGACACGCTTTCGCCAACTTCAATGCCGTAAGGCTGTCGCTTTTGTCCGGGTCCACCAAGAACTGGCAGCCCACTGCCACGCGGATCGGGCGCCCGCGCAGCAGCATCCGCCGCGGCATTACTGCATAGAAGCCGGAGACGCGTCCGTACTCTTCAGCCACCCAAGAGGGCAACCGGAGGTCGCGCCACGGGTTATCGAATAGGATCTCCCGAAAGTAGGACTCGCACGCTGCCTGTGAACTCCAGCGCTGTTCCGGGTATGCACGTGCGAACAGCGCGGCAACGGCTGGGACATCGTCCTCGACAAGGACACGAATCCTTGCTTTGGCGAGGTCCGTCCCTCGCCAAAGAAGACCGCTTGGCTGGACAGCCGATCTCACTTCCGCACGCCGTCGGTAGTCCGCTTCGCGTCAATCGGCCGTGGCCGAAAACGGCCGCGCGCCCGACCGATCGGCTCCACCGTTCGCTGCCACCAGCCGGGCGATCCGCTCGAGCGTTCGCAAGTCGTCGAGGTCGATGTCGTCGATCTTGATTCGCAGGCCAAAGCGCTGCTCGAGCTCCACGAGCAGCTCCACGAACTGGAACGAGTCGAGAATTCCGGTCTTGAGGAGATCGGTGTCCGGGGAAGGCGCGTCCATGTGGAAACTCTCGACGAACACTGCGCCGAGGCCCTCGATGATGGCTTTTGCGTCTCTCACTGTTTTCTCCTTTAACGCTGTCCGGGCGCCGCGCTGACCATGCGATCCGTCCCGAGGGCGTGATCGGACGACGGTGATTTCGCTCGAACCTGTGGGGCTTCCGCGCAGAGGAACGCCTTCTTCAACCGGGGACGGTCGATCTTGCCGTTGTCGTTCTTGGGCAGGACGTCATAACGCATCCAGCGGGCCGGAAGCATGTAGCCGGGCACGAGCCCCGCCAGGTCTTTGCGCAGGCTTTTCGTGGAGACGCCGCTGCCCGGCGCCGGGGCATAGGCGCAGCAGATCAGCCATCCTTCGAAACCTTCGGATTGAATCGCCACGATCGCGCTTTCGCGCAAGCCCGCGAGCGAGTGCAGCGCCGCCTCGATCTCGCCCAGCTCGATCCGGTAGCCCCGGCTCTTGATCTGCGTGTCGGCGCGGCCAACGTAATAGAGCAGGCCGTCGGCTCCGCGGCGCGCCAGATCGCCGGTCTTGTAGATGCGGTCGTGCGGGCCTGTTCCGACGGGATACGGGAGAAACGCGCTGCGGGTCTTCTCAGGATCGCGCCAATATCCGGGACTCAGGCCCACGCCTCCGATGTACAAGTCGCCGATGTCGCCTGCGGCCACGGGTCGCAGCTGCGCGTCGAGGACCAGCAGCTCCTCGCCCGCGCACGCGGTGCCGATGGGAATCGGCTCGCGCTCGTCGGTAGGGCATCGAGGCAGCGTGTAGTAGCTGCTTACGATGGTGGTCTCGGTGGGCCCGTACAGGTTGGTGAATCGCGCGTGCGGCAGCCGGCGCATCCAATGGATCAGCGTGGGCGTCGGCAGCGGTTCTCCGGCGAACAGCACGCGGCGAAGGGACGGAAAGTCGTCCTGGCCCACGACATCGAAATTGGCCATTAGGTTGAGGACCGAGGGCACCGAGAACCACTGCGTGAGCTGGGCATCGCGGATGAGCTGTGCCAGCTTGTGCGGAAGCAGATTCAACTCGGGGGGCACGAGGTGCAACTCGGCCCCTGCCCAAAGGGTGCCAAAGACGTCGAACGTGGACACGTCGAAACGCAGCGGCGGATGCTGCGAAATGCGATCCGTCTGGACGATGCCGAAGTAGGTTCTCGCCCAGCGGATGAGGTGCGCGACGCTCGCATGGGTGATGGTCACGCCTTTGGGAATTCCCGTCGAGCCCGATGTGAACAGAATGTGCGCTACGTCGCAGTCGGTGTTGGCGTAGGCGAGTGGCGTCGCTGGGTACGCCGAGAGATCGCGCGAGGTAAACGCCGGATCGATATCGCAGGGAGGGTCTTCGTCAAGCCATCCAATCGTAGGCCGCTGGGCGAGCGTCGCAGCCGCCAAGGTGTCGCGTATATTCTGGCCTACGGGGCCGGCGGCGAGTATGCAGCGGCAGTCGCTGACTTCGAGTACCCGCGCCTGCCGCACTGCCGGACTGGCGGGATCCATCGGCACGTAGATCAGGTCGGCTTTCAACGCGCCGAGCATGGCCACGATCGCTGCCGGCATCTTCGGCATCAGCAAACCGACGCGATCTCCCCGCCGGCAGCCTGCCTCCTTCAGGGCACGGGCGAGCCTGTTGCTCGCTTCCTCGAGCGCCGCGTAGCTGAGGCCGGTGCCTTTGAATACGAGCGCGGTCGCTTCGGGTCGCGCTTGCGCTTGCGCCGTTACCCCTTGCTGTAACAGCATGGTCATGCCACGAGGCAGCGCGCGGCGGCGCGCTCGAACACGACACCGGTGTGACGCATCTCTTCCACGCTCGCGGGCACGTCGAGAATGAAAGTGCGGTAGCCGACGTCGACGTAACGCGCCATTTCGTCAGCGACCCGATCGTAACTTCCCACGAGAAAGGGACAGACCGCCTTGTAGTTCTGGAAAGGCACCAGCCAGTACGGGTTCTCCGCTCCCGCCGCGGTCTTCCCGAGCTCGGAGAGCTGCCGGTGCCAGGACGAATCCGACACCTTCATCGCAAGCTGATGGGTGAGCTGGCCCTTGCGGTCCTCCGGGTAGCGGGTGCGGGCGACCGACCAGGCTTCCGCGTCCTCGGATCGCGCGATGATGCCGATGCGAATGCCCCTAGCCGCGATGTTCACCGAAGCGGCGGTCGCGTACTCGGCGGGCGGCTTGGGGTACTCCACTGCCGTCGCCTTCAGTTGCCGCGCGGCGTCCATGCCGGCTTCCGAAGATCCCGAGACGAGCACGCCCGGCATCAACTCGACCGGCAGCGGCGGCGTCAGCTTGAGGTTGGCCACCTTGTAGTACCGCCCTTCGAAGCTGACCGGATCCGCTGTTCGCAGCAGGCTCTGAATAACAGTGGTGTACTCCAGGAGCCGCGCATAACGCTCGTCGTGGGGCGTCAGATCGTTCAGCGCCAGCAAATCGTTCTTGAATCCCCCGGCCACCATGTTGAGATGCAGTCGGCGTCCGTACAGATGCGCGAAGGACGTGATCATCTTGGCCACGCTGTACGGGTGCATGTAGGCGGGCTGAATGGCCACCAACGGGCACAGTCGCTGGGTGGACTCGATGATGATCTGCGAGACGAGCCACGGATCCAGTTGCCCGTTGTCGGTGAAGACGAGCACGCCTTCGTACCCGGCGTCTTCGCTGGCGCGCGCGAACTCCTGCAGTTCGCGAATGCACTTCTCAGGCTGCGCCTGGGCGGAAAGAGGGCAGGTGGAGAAGATCTTCAAGCCGTGATCGGGAGCTGGCATATTGAATCTCGCGCAGTCGAATCTCTTCGGAGCGCTCAAGCTACTCGCCGGAAATTGCAGACCGTGACCGTCGGCGGGTCCGACGCCTGATCCATTCGGCTCATTACTGGACGAGCGTCGGGCTTGGAATGGGCTGGCAGTATTTGCAGCGGAAGCAATAACAGGAGGAAGCGTCTGATGTCGGGGCGGAGACTCGGTAGATCATTCAGAAGATACGGGCTGTCGTGAAGCAACTACGCGCTGTCATTGGATCGCTACTGAATTATCAAGCTCCCTCGATAGTGGGCCGATACCCGACGCACTATCATGATTTTGTGTCTTGATATCACCATCTCCTGCCCAGGACCGTGAGAGTCCTCATCGCAGACGTGCCAGCCGGAGTAAGGGAGCGACTCTCGCCAAGGCACCAGGAAAGGATCGCGAAAGGAAGCAGCGCTGATCCCGAATGCATGTAGTTCGGTGCCCTGCGGCGCGGTATATTGGAAAAACAGGCTTGTTGAGAGGTCGAAAATGACAAATCTGCAATTTACCCCGGACGTACTGGACCGCAAGGGCCTTTTGAGCGCCTTGCGAGCGTTCAAAAAGGGCGATTTTTCGGTTCGCCTGCCCATGGATCTGATAGGGATCGACGGAGAAATTGCGCAGGTTTTCAACGAAGTCGTCGAAGTGAACGAGAAGATGACCGACGAGTTCGCGCGTATCCGGGACGAGGTTGGAAGGGAAGGGCAGATCAATCAGCGCGTCAGACTGCCTGTCGCGACCGGATCATGGTCCGATTGCGTCGACTCGGTGAACACGCTCATCGGAGATCTCATCCGTCCGACCTCGGAGGTGGCGCGGGTCATCGAATCGGTCGCAAGGGGCGATCTTTCCCAGCGGATGCAGCTCGAGATCGACGGCAGGCCGTTACGGGGCGAATTCTTGCGGATCGGGAAAGTCGTCAACACGATGGTCGATCAGCTCGGTGGATTCGCCTCGGAGGTGTCGCGGGTGGCGCGCGAGGTGGGCAGCGACGGCAAGCTCGGAGGCCAGGCGCAGGTGCCCGGAGTGGCCGGGACCTGGAAGGACCTCACCGACAACGTCAACTCGATGGCGGCGA
>Ga0209647_1003984_pt1 | contig 11268 bp, 11 predicted proteins | sample GraSoi_2013_60cm_FD_185827 | JGI IMG/M metagenome (GOLD analysis project Ga0209647, IMG submission 185827) | Grasslands soil microbial communities from the Angelo Coastal Reserve, California, USA - Sample 9_17_2013_60cm (SPAdes) (version 2) | ecosystem: Environmental > Terrestrial > Soil >... | reverse complement strand
CACCCTTGCTATTGATGACGCGCTGTGCAGGCACTCCCTCCGGCGTTTCGTTCATAAACCAGCCGATCATACGCGCGCCACGGGGATACCCCAGCGCCTTGCCGATCCAGCCATAGGTTGTGACGCGGCCTGCTGGACAAGCCCGCACCAATGCGAAGACACGAGCCATGAGCGTAGACGCCTGCTCAGACGTAGGAGACGTTTCGTCGGACATTGTTTTCACCTTCCCTGTGTTTCAAAGAAAACGACGATCTGATGGCGCATTACCCCACCCCCAGCGGGCGACCATAAAGGCCCTCCCCGCCTCTCCTCACCTCCCTCGCCCCTACGGACAGTGATGGGCTTTTCGTTAGGTTGATGTCTATTGGGTGACAATAGTAGCCTACCACACGAGAGATAGTACCCCGCTATCGCTAGCTCTGTCAAAGGCTACAATACCATAGTCCTTGTATGTTGGATGCGCGGGAGTAGATGAATAAAGAGATGCAGGAGAATGCGCTTTGATACCACGCACAATTAGGTGAGGCCTGGTCATAAAGTTGCAGGTCGTTTCAGTGGTCGCGGCGGTTTGGTTTCCCATCGCCGCTGTCCTGACTCCCGCCACTATCGCCGTGAGTCCGCCTGCTCCTGCCCTGTTGCGCGAAGTGCCGACAGATGTGCGCTTCGTGCTGGGGGATCGCCATTACAATACCCCCGACCTGCACGAGATCTGTGAGCAAGCAGATCGTCTACTGGTGACAACCAGGTATGGACGCTATCCGCACACCGACGATGGGGTCGAAGTGCGATGCGTCTTCCACAAGCTCCGTTCCCGTGCCATGGAAAATTTTACTGAGCTGATCTTCGGCATCTTTGATGGGCATGGACAAGTTCCCGACCTGTGGCCTCATCGCTACCCAACGCTTCGCGTTAGGGGCCATCTTTGTCTAGCAGCTCGCGTTGACTTCCCCGCTTTGAGCACCACCTGGAACTCTGTGTTGGGCTCAAAGCCTTTCTCAAATCGGCCTGAGCATGTATGACCAGGCCTCAGCTAGACAATGGGAATTGCCTATTTGCTCACTATGAAGCTACTTGGCGAGTCTCGGCTCGTTCGCCAATTCCAGCAATGCATCGAAGAGAAGCAAAAAGCACGTAATCACAAGGTGCATAACTTACCTTGTGAACGCTGGCGACTTTCTCGCATGCTGGTATACTGTTATTTTTTTGCGTTGTGCTGGACTGCATCCATCGCAATAAATCCAAAAAGCCGGTGTATCCCGGGACAGTTCTAGGAGATACACTGCACTCTGTTGTGGATCAATCACCAGGTATGCTGGTGATTGTACGAGTTGTGGCGCATAAACTTGCAGCCACTCGAGCTCCAGTTCGGGAGCAAAGGCATCTATTTGACAGACATGGTGGCCTAGTACCATCTCGTCTATTTCTATAACACTCTTTGGATACCTACAGGCTAGGGCCAGCAGACAAATCTTGAGTTGTTCATTCAGGTGCATCTTGCTCTCTCCTTTCCTTGACAGCTAGGCAATTAACGGCACTGCATGCTTCATAAGGATTCGACAAAAGCTCACTCTCCGTTAAGGCACACCTCTTCAGAGGTGTCGCTCCCGTCGAGACCAGTTTTGATAACAGAGTAGACGAGTAAGTTGGTGCTGAAACTGCTACTAGAGACACACTGAAAGAACATTGCACGTTCATTACAACCAGGTCAGCTTTTCTTCGCCATAAAAGTATACGTCGTATCTGCTACTTTGACAAGTATTTATATTACCTCATCTACTCTTTATATGGAATAAAAATATTTTCTCTAGAAAAGATGCTTTGGGAGCATTTCAAGCACCCTAGAAAAGTCAGCATAGTATAATGGCTTTCCATCCGAGGCACACGCGCTGCTCGATGTACCGGTAGAACGTTGTGTCGAGCTCAAAGCCTTTCTCAAGCCGGCCTGATGATTTATGACCAGGCCTCACAAGTATTACGCTTCTGATCAGATTCGATTTATAAATTACTTGCGACCCTCCTTAGAGCATTCTAAAAGTCATGCCTATTCTAGCCTATCGAGTCAGCATTATAAATACCTTTTTCGTCCCATCTTTCTATATCGCCAACAAAACCATGTGCGAAAGACTCATACTTCAGCTAATGTCGGATTAATGGAAGTATTCATTCTAGGGGCATGCGGTCTATGGTACAATGAACTCTGCAAATAATGATTAACCAGAACTTTGTCATATTAGGCGCAATCATTGCAACAATCGGAAGTTTAAGCTATCTCATTGACACCGTTAAAGGAAAAGTAAAACCAAATAGGGTGTCTTTCTTACTGTGGTCTCTTGCACCGCTTATTGCTTTTGTAGCTGAACTCAAGCAAGGCGTTGGTTTACAAGCGTTAATGACGTTTGTAGTTGGCTTTCTACCCCTAACAATTTTTATAGCCTCTTACTTCAATAAAAGAGCCGAATGGAAATTAACTCGCTTCGACTTGACCTGTGGCGCTTTATCTCTGATTGGTCTCGTACTCTGGTATATAACAAAATCTGGAAATGTGGCAATAGTATTTAGTATTCTTGCAGATGGCCTTACAGCATTACCTACAGTAGTAAAATCTTTCAACTTCCCAGAAACGGAAAGTGGTTGGCCTTATTTCACAAGCACTATCTCAGCCGCAATAACTCTATTGACAGTAAAGGTGTGGGACTTAGCAAATGTTGGCTTTCCATTGTATATTTTGATAGTTACGTTGGTTATTTCTGCACTCGTCCAGTTTAAGCTAGGTAAGGTGTATCATTTTTACTTCAACTAAGAACGCCTTAGTTGAACTATCCCTTCTCCCCTTGCCCTTTGGTGGACGTGACCACCTGCTTACTGTATCACTGCTTTATCATGGTTAGCAGCCCAGCACGGCCTGGATCTGCGTGGCTGCCATAAGCAGTTGATTGGCTTGATCCACCGTGAGCATCGTGCCTGATTGGGCTTGCACCTCATTGGTGAAGGCTCCCATCAGGTTGCAGGCAGTCATGGTGTCAGCAACGTTGACGGCGTCGAGGGCATGCTCCAGCTTTGTGTCCAGACTAGTTTGCAGCCCGTGATCCAGAAATATGCTCTCAAAGTTTAAACGGTCAGTTACCCCGCGAGGCATAGAATGGCTGGTGAATAAATATTTTGACGAGGCAGGAATCCAGAGAGCCAGCGTCTATAGGTTGCGCCATACATTCGGCACGCATATGGCGAAAAAGGGCACCGACTTGCGAGGAGTGCAGGAAGCAATGGGGCATAAACACCTCAAAATCTCTTCCCTGTATGTTGACCTAACACGGGAGCAGACGAATAAAGAGATGCAGGTAGAGAATGCGCTTTGATACCACGCACAATTAGGTAATTTGTCCCAATTATCTTTAGGCATATTTACATTTCTTGCACCAGCATGGTATATTCCTCGCAACCATCCAATGTATATGCCGATGCTTATTGCTAGCAATGTAGATGGGAGGAAAGGTCACGGATAGTATCTATGCTGTTACATACTATTGAAATCAAGAATTATCGCTCTCTTGAGCATGTTAAGTTGGAGAACCTTCAGCACTTTAATGTCCTTATTGGCCGCAATAATGCAGGTAAGTCTTCTGTTTTTCTTGCTCTCCAACAACTTGGTCAGGCATTGCACGGACAGATCCTCTTCCCTCCCGAAGTGCTAACAGATCGGAATTCTAACCGTGCTTTAGAAATTCACCTCACCTTCAAACCGAATTACCAGGAACGCGAAGCATTTATTGATCTATTAATTACCGCTGGGTTTAATAGCTCTCACAGGGAAGAGGTTTTACAAAGCCCGTTCTTCCGCATGGTGAAGTTCTTGTTTCGCTCAGTTGCAGGTAATCCCGGCGTGATACATTTAAGAGAAACCCAATTACTAACACAAGATGGAACATGGGTAACTATTCACCGGATGGTTGGAGATGAACGAATAGGCAACCCACAGCATAAATTTGTCAATTTGTGTGCAGTAAGCAAGGAGGCGGAGGTTGCTTTACCTGCTCATATACTCGACATTGACAAAGCAGGGTCTCCATACGAAGTCAACTTCACGCTAAGTCAATGTACTAGTGACAATCCGCTTGATCCACCGCGCGCATGGATATATAACCGTTTGTATAGATACTTTTCTGATGCGTACTATTTCAATCCGTTTCGTCACAGTGAACCGATAGTGCCCGTGCAGTTAACATATACCCTAGCTCAAAATGGCTCCAATCTTGCCCAAGTGTTAAATACCATTATTACCAATGACAGAGACACGTTTGATGAGATTGAGCGATTTGTTCATGGTGCCCTGCCTGATGTTGGGAAATTGCAACCTCCTCTTATCAACAATAATCAGACACAGGTTGTGTTCCGTGTCCCCCAGGGAAAATACAGTATCCCGCTCACTGATATGGGTGGGGGAATTGAACAACTCTTAATGGTGGCAACAGTCCTTCTGACAACCAATGCAGAAAATACCGTTTTCGTGGAAGAGCCCGAAAGTCACCTGCATGCCGGTGCTCAGCGCTATTTGATCGAAAAATTGTATGACGGTGAGCGGCAAGTATTTATTGCTACGCATTCTTCGACTTTCATTAGTCTCATTAAACCCTTTAGTCTTTACCAAGTCCTGCATAAAAAAGGGCGGACGCAGATTACCCGATGCGATCCTGAAGCACTTGAGGCAGTCCTTGAGGATATTGACGTTCGCAATAGCGATGTGCTTTTTAGCGATGCTGTCCTATTTGTCGAAGGACCTGGCGATAGAGATGTTCTCACTATCTTCAGTGAAAAGCTCCACATGAATGTTGCCGAGCGCAATATTAATGTTCTCCCTATGGGAGGCGGCAAACACGCCGAACGGGGAGCGCCGATCCGCAGTGAACTCTTGAGAAATATTTCTCGGAAGGCAGTTGTTCCCCATCTGTTTTTATTAGACCGCGACGAACGCAGTAAAGGGGAAATACGTAATTTAGAAGCACAATTAGGCGAGCAGGTACATATTTTTCAAGCGCGGGAATTGGAAAACTATCTGTTAGTCTCTCGTGCGATTCTTGCTGCCCTCAAAGAGAAACATCGGGACGACCAGGTCAAGATGGAGCATCTGGCGAGGACAACTGAGGAACACGTACACCAACTCATTATCAGCGCGGCAAATGATCTTTATGGTACTGTCCTCATAAAACGTATCCAGTGCGAAATTGGAGGGTTACGTGAAGGTCTCCTCCCAAAAGAGGCTGTTCCCGTCCTTGCTCCCCATGCATCAGATCCGGAACTTGCTGCTCTTGTCTTACAAGAAATCAAAACACGTTTTGAAGGACATGTAGCGGGTATATCGCTTGATACAATTATTGCATCGGAGAAAGAAGCCTTAGATGCTGCGTGGGCCATTCCAGAAAATCGGCTACAATTAGCGCCCGGAGAAGAAATTTTAATAGAAGTATTCTGCAAGCTTGGTTCTGAGTATCATAAACCAAAAGATACCACCCGTATCGCAAAGGAGATGCATTCAGATGAGATTAACGACGAGATCAAAGATGTCCTGAAAAGGATGTATGAATTGAGTCCTTATTAATCTCTTCTTTTGTCGCCTTTCATCAATTGTACGAAGCGTAACATAATTCTGAGGTTGTACTGACCCCATGAGATTGGACACAAAATCACTGCTTGATGCAGTCCAACCCTCTGTTGTCGTTATATCTGTTGGTACTGAGGGTGAGAAGTACAAACACCCTAATAAGGAGGTATTTCAGACATTATCATTACCTCAGTACTCACATATCCAAGTTCTTTGTACACAAGCTACCAACCAGTGTCAAATGCCTGTGTTAGATCAGAAACAATCCATTATTCAACTCTTAGATCGAGAAGCGAGCAGCAGAGGTTGCGAACGTATAGCTTCAAAGCGGGGATGTCCTTGCGCCGGCACTATCATTATTGAACTGGGCGATGAACCACGGATTATCCAGCCTACCAGAGTATTTCATCAGGATAGCATTATTATCCCCCATTTTCATTCACACAAATGTGTCCTCGCACCAATACACACAGTGAGTGCAGGCTCTGATATAGATACATATTAATCATTGCTCATGGTTCGCTCATTTTTCAGGCGGTTTTTAAGAATTGTCCCATCCTTCTCGTATGTTGAGATTGAAAGATCGAACAGGTGTACTTCTATGGTGGTCCCAAAAGTCAAGAATAACGGTCTATCAGCTCCGAAAACACAATCCACATAGTGTCAATTCACCACCCACTTGCTCTTGTGGTAAAGACTCAAGTTCCGAGCGATTGTTGGAACATATCTTCGGATAATCGTTCGTCAGACCTAGTCCTTTTCTTATAGGATTTAATAAAGATCCACAATTTACACGATGAAGCTTTGGTTCCCAGTAGTAATTTACAATATAGCCATTGGGATGTTCTTTGCGCCACTCGAGATATCCCTTGTCATCCTTGTCAAATTTTTCAACCATGAAATCCTCCTCGTTAGGCATATCCAATACTACACTGCTCCTAGTGCGCTTAAAATGCAACCTACCCCTTAAGCTCCACCAACCGTACCCTATTCGGGTCCATCATCTCCAATGCCGCCAATTCCTCAGCTATCGGCACGGGCGTAAACGGTACGCCTTCCGTCTTTAGAGTATAACCTGCGCCTGCGAACGTCAAATACAGTTAGTACCCTAGTACCTGTCAACTACCCGAACCCCCCAGACACTAAAAGCCTACATAAGCGATTCCTTTATGAAATTTCAATGACGGCTGGTAGATTGTTATGTTATACTGTTCAGGCAATTTACCCGTACGTGGTAAGTGAGTTAGATACGAGGAGGACACAGCTTTGTTTGATTTCGATTACCCCAAAGTGAAGCATTCGCTGGGTCAGGCCGCTCTGCAGGACCCTTATCCCGCCTGGATTCTGGATTCTCGGGGGGTTATCCATGCTGCTAATTTGATGGCATTCTGGCTGTGGGATACGATCAACCCCGGAGAGCCGATCAGGCCTGGTGCTCTACTGGGTAACAGCGCATTTAATATCTTCGCCGGCAATTTTAAGCGTATTCCAGTCGAGGAGAACAGCGAGTTCTATGCGAAGAAGTCGGCGGTAGTGAAGCGTCTGAGTAACGAACCGGGGACAGATTCGTCTTTGTATGCTCCTTTCATAGCTGCGATGAAAAACGATCCGCTACTCGCGCAAATCTACGAGCAGGCAGTTCTATACCCTGATCGTGAGTGGGACTACACTTTCAGCATAGCACCGCCAGGCATCAAGGGTAACAGTAATAGCGAACTGCTGGCATTTCAAGTTACCATCTTCCGTCTCGAAGGACATGACGGGTTTCTTGCCACATATACACCGGCCAGGGCTACCCTGCCAGTCGTTGAGGAACTGTATAGCTGGCTTACTGATCAGTACAGCGACAGGGTATTTATTCAACCAGGCGACACCCGGCAAGGTGATGTCGAAAGTAAGCAATTGCTGGAACCCCCTGAGAGCCTTTACCATGAATATTACCCGGCGATAATCCACGATCCGCTATGGTATATTACCGGTGAAAACAAAGCGCAACTTTTGCTGGTAGGAGAATCGGTTAAGGGAAGGCATTTCTTCGAACTGTTCTTTGCTCCCCAGCTTCGCGAGTGGATGGGGCCGCTGCAAGAGACCTCAGCTCCACGGGCGATCAGGTATTTTGATATATTTACGGCCGGATTTCTAAGAGAAGATCACGAATTGCACGCTGAATACGAGCAGGTAATGAAGCACCTGCTGCACCTGGATGCTTTTCGGACCGTACTTGAAATATCACGGAAATTATCTATCCGGATTGTCATTCCAGAGAATCGCCATGATCCTTTCTACACCTGTAGAGTAATCTTGCCCTGGCCGCTTTCCCACGAAATTGCCTTGCAGTTCAGGTGTATGGTGCGCTCTCTGCGTAATAATTTGCTTGTTTACACGGATATGTGGGATTACCAGATAACACTCGTGCCCGAGAACTATCAAACGGAAGTGGCACTGATCCTGTTGTGCCTGGCCTCTACTGCCCCGGCGCAAGATGAAGCTACATCGTTCTCACAGCTTTTATGGTTACTGGCGATTATGAAGACCATCGAGGAAAGGTTGAGCATGGAAGATGGAGCAGACACGGAGTGGGAACCAGAAGCCGCGTTTGGCCGTATACGTAATCAGCTCGATACCAGGTTTAGGAAGCATACAGAGGATGAAACCGGCAGGATTATTGCCGGGCTAAGGGAAGTCATCGAGACGCTAGATGGCAGGGGCATGCTCGAAAAAAGGGTACTGCTTGGCATGCTTGGCCATCTTACAGCTGTTAATACCCACCTGGCCCAATTAAGCACATTTCTTACTGAAGAGCTTGAGAGGTCTAGAAGCATCGAGGAAAAGCTGCCAGGGCGACTGCTATAGGCGAATCGCCCTGTGCAGCCCCACCCCGGCGGGCGGAAAGTCCCTCCAATAGGCATCAACCTCAGTGACCTACCTCTGTCATCCTGAGCGAAGCGAAGGATCTCAGTGCCCCATCGAGCCAGATCCTTCGCTTCGCTCAGGATGACAGGGCTGCACTTGTGCGGTCACGCCACGGACATTGTTAGCGGGTCACCTGCTCAAATTGCTCGATATCCTCGCGAATGATATCGAGGCTTTTCCGCCAGAAATCTACTGAGCGGATATCTATGCCGAATTGTGCTGCCAGGGTAGCGGCATCTGCCAATCCCGTGCTCGAAAGCAATTCGTCGTAGCTGGTCTTGAAGGCGTCCACGTCCTCTTTGTAACGCGCGTAGAGGCCAAGGCCGAATAGTAATCCGAACATATACGGGTAGTTGTAGAACGAGACCCTGCTGCTGTAATAATGCGGCTTCATGGCCCACATGTAGGGGTGCAGCGCGTGCTCGTCCAGGCCATCGCCATAGGTCTCGCGCTGAGCCTCCAGCATCAGGTTGTTGAGTTCGTCGATGGATAGCTCGCGTTGCCTGCGTCGTTCAAAGAGACGCTGCTCGAAGAGGAACCGGCTGGTGATATCTACGACAACCTGGCAGGAACCTTGCAGCGAGGCTTCCAGAATAGCGATTTGCTCCTGGCGCCCGGCTTTCTGCAAGGCCGCGTTACGGATGATCGTCTCACAGAAGATACTGGCGGTTTCTGCCAGTGCCATGGGAGTCGAACGCTGCAGCATGGTACGCTTTGCCAGGTTCAGGTTGTGATAGCCATGCCCCAGCTCATGCGCCAGCGTACTGACGCCATCAAACGATGCTTTGTAGTTTGCAAATACACGCGACTCGTTCTTGCGCAAAGGCGTACAGTACGCGCCATCCTGCTTCCCTTCGCGCGGTTCGGCATCGATCCACTGTTCGCGGAAAGCTCGCGCTGCGAATCCGGATAATCTCGAGGAGAACGTGCCAAACTGCTCAACGATGAAAGCGGCGCCCTCTTCATATTCCCACGTCTTCTCTTCCTCGCTTACAGGCGCGAACAGGTCGTACCAGGCAAGACGCGGCAGGCCGAGTACGCGTGCTTTGGTATGCAGGTAGCGCCGGAAGTCAGGAAAGGACTCACGAGCAGCCGTGAGCATGGCGTCGAGTGTCTGGCGATCGATGTTGTTGTCCAGCAGGGATGCTTCAAGCGGAGATTCCCAACCACGCCGCCTTGTCAACACGTTGACCTCTCCCTTAATGCTGTTGAGAGCGGCCGCAATTGGAAGTGCCACACGTTTCCAGCCTTCAAGCTCGGCCTCGTAAGCCCGGCGGCGCAGGTCGCGGTCGCCTTCAAAGGCCAGGTTGCGCACCATGCTCATGGGTAGTTCCTGGACCTTGCCATCGAGTTCCAGCGCTACCGTCAATTGTGAAGTTTGATCGCCATGCAGCTTTTCCCAGGCGGTCCCACTGCTCAAATCCAGCTCGGAAGCTAAATTCTCTTCGGGAGGCGTCATCAAGTGCGCAGCTCGTACCCTGGCTTTCCTGAGCATAAAGGCATGCTCGCGCGCAACGCTCGCGCGCTCTATGAGAGCTTCTACGTCTAATGAACCAATCCAGGCGGTGAAGCGAGCGTTTAGCTGTGAGAGAATCACGCCGGACTGCTGAAGCTCGCTCAATTTGGCCTGGGCGAGGGTATCGTGCGAATTGGTGGTGACAAAGCACATGATGTACACGCTTAACGTAGTCATGGCTTCGAGAACCGCATTGTAGCGCTGAATGATCGTTTCCAATGCCTGTAGCGTATTACCATTTAGAGAGGGCGGAGAAGCCGGCTTCATGATTCGATGGGTATCGAAGAGTGTAGCGAGGTCGCTGATGTCGTGAACAACGCGAGAAAAGCCCTCTTCAAATTCTTCCGAGTTCATGCCAGGGTAGACGACGCTCATATCCCAGCGTGGCGGTGTTTTGACAGTACGCATAACTTATGTTCTTTCTACTGTTTGTTTGCAGATGAACTCGACCTCGTTGCCGTCCGGGTCATCGACGTACATGGTACGGCTGGCGAGAACGGGATGCTTGCCGCCGCGCGGTTGGTAACCGGCAGCCACTAAAGCGGCATGCTGGGCGTCGAATGCTTCTTCGGGCAGTTCCAGCGCCATATGATGCAATTGGTAGCCGGAAGCTCGCGCTTTCACCTCGTCCGTTTTGGGCACGAGTACAATCATCTGTGGGATACCTGCATTGCCTTCTCCTACTTTGAGGAAGACGTTGGGCAGTGTAGGCGGCGAAATAACCTCCAGGCCGATGAGGTCGCGGTAAAAGTGGAGCGCCCGCTCCTTATCAGCCGTCCAGAGGACGATTTCGGAGATACCAACGACATTTTTCATAAGCATGTACCATCCTCTATGTATCTAAAAGCACGATGAAATGTGCCCAGGGGGATTCTAACAATGTTTATCCGGATTTATGCTCTCTCGTCTCTTAAAACGTAGTATCGCACACCGCTGCTGTAGATGACAACTGACCCACTACCTGGTAGGTCATCTGTCTACATACGCAGGACGGTTGATTGTATGATGAATTTTAACGAGCAAGATCGGTAATATCCTGATGAATTTTGACGACCGAATCGGGTAATCATAGCCATTGAGGTGCTTGCGGCCCAGGGTCCTGTAGGGACAAGGGGCGTGTATGGGTTACCAACCTCGTGACCGTTGCTGTTTCCCTACATCGTAGCGCTAGGGCGAGGCATCCCCGCCCAGGCGAGCGCGGCGCTCTTGGGCATTGCGCAAGCGATGCTCAGCACGCGCCTGG
>Ga0209647_1003981_pt1 | contig 11272 bp, 11 predicted proteins | sample GraSoi_2013_60cm_FD_185827 | JGI IMG/M metagenome (GOLD analysis project Ga0209647, IMG submission 185827) | Grasslands soil microbial communities from the Angelo Coastal Reserve, California, USA - Sample 9_17_2013_60cm (SPAdes) (version 2) | ecosystem: Environmental > Terrestrial > Soil >... | reverse complement strand
TCCCTCGGGCACGCTGGCCAGCGCGCGGCGCAGATTGTCGGCGACGTTGACCAGGTCCTTGGCCAGGTTCGACGCGCCGTATTTTGCCGCATCCTCGCGCTCGCGCTGGGCCCGGCGACGCACATTCTCCGTCTCGGCGAGCGCGCGCAGCAGCCGGTCCTTGGACTCGGCCAGCTCGGACTCGGCCGCGGCCAGCCGCTCCTCGAGGCTCGTCGCCTCGGCACCGGGCGCGCCGTCGGCCTGCGCCTCCGGGGCGCTGTTCTTCTCCTCACTCATCGCCTGATCCTTATCCCAAGAGCCTGCCGATCACCTTCGCCGTATAGTCGACCAGCGGGATGATGCGGGCGTAGTTGATGCGCGTCGGGCCGATGACGCCGATCGCGCCCACGACCTGCTCACGGCTGTTCGCGTAAGGTGCGACGATCATCGAGCACCCGGCCACGCCGAACAGCGGGTTGTCCGAGCCGATGAAGATCTGCACGCCCTCGCCCTCGCGCGTCGCGTCGAGCAGGCGCAGTATCGATTCCTTGGTCTCCAGCATGTCGAAGAGCGTGCGCAGCCGCTCCAGATCGGCGAGCGCGGTGACGTCGTCCAACAAATTCGCCTGGCCGCGCACGATGAGCGCGCTACCCTCGCCGCCGCCGGCCCAGGAGGCGAGACCCGCCTCGACCAGCTTGGCGGTGAGCTCGTCGAGCTGTGCCCGCTTCGATTGGACATCGGCGGCGATGGCCGCCTTGGCCTCGTCGATGTTTCGCCCGACCAGGCGCGAATTAAGGTAGTTGCCCGCCGACACCAGCGTCGAGGGGGGCGTCCCCACGGGCATCTCGATCAGCCGGTTCTCGACCAGCCCATCCTCGGTGACCATGACGACCAACGCGCGCTCGAGGCTGAGCGGCACGAACTCGATATGCCGCAGCGCGCGCCGCTCGGTCTTCGGCGCGACGACGAGGCCGGCGCAGCGCGACAGGCCGGAGAGCGCCGCCGTCGCCTCTTCGAGCGCCTGCGCCAGGCTCTTGCCTGCGGCGACAAGGCGCCCATCGATGCTGCGCCGCTCCTCCTCGGAGAGGCCGCCGAGCTCGAGCAGGCCGTTGACGAAGAGCCGCAGGCCGGCCTCGGTCGGCAGGCGGCCGGCCGAGGTATGCGGCGCGAAGAGCAGCCCGGCATCCTCGAGGTCGGACATGACGTTGCGGATCGTCGCCGGCGACAGGTCGAGATGGCCGCGCCGCGACAGCGTGCGCGAGCCGACCGGCTCGCCGGTCTCGACATAGGCGTCGACCACCATGCGGAAGATCTCGCGGCTGCGCTCGTTCAGCTCCGTGATGACCGGTTTGGCGACAGGCGACGGCATCCGTTCCAGTGTCATGGGCGAGGAACATCCTCTGAGCGCGCCGAAATGTAGGAAGCCCGCGCTCCAGCGTCAACCGAACCGTGTCCAGAGGCAGCCGCCGGGCTGGACGGCGGCCACCCCGCGCACTAGCTTGGCACGGCAAAGATAAAGATTAAGGTAGCGAGAATCGCCATGCCGCGCCCCTCCGGCCGCGCTCCCGACGAGCTTCGGCCCGTTCGCCTTGAGCCCGGCTTCGCCAAATATGCCGAGGGCTCCTGCCTCGCCCGCTTCGGCGACACGCATGTGCTGTGCACCGCCACACTCGAGGACAAGGTGCCGCCCTTCCTGCGCAACACCGGGCGGGGCTGGATCACCGCCGAATACGGCATGCTGCCGCGCTCGACCCAGACCCGCACCGACCGGGAGGCGGCACGCGGGCGCCAGAGCGGCCGCACCCAGGAAATCCAGCGCCTCATCGGCCGCTCGCTGCGCGCCGTCAGCAACCTTGCGGCGCTGGGCGAGCGCCAGATCCGCATCGATTGCGACGTGCTGCAGGCCGATGGCGGCACCCGCACCGCGGCGATCACCGGCAGCTATGTCGCACTGCACGTTGCGCTGCAGAAGCTGGTGCGCGAGGGCGCCTTGCCGGCGCTGCCGCTCACCGATGCGGTGGCGGCGATCTCCTGCGGCATCCATGGCGGGCAAGCGGTGCTCGACCTCGACTACGCCGAGGATTCGACCGCCGAGGCCGACGCCAATTTCGTGCTGACCGGGTCCGGCGGCATCGTCGAGATCCAGGCGACCGCCGAGGCCGAGCCCTTCGCCGAGGATCGCTTCGCCAGGATGCTGACGCTGGCGCGCGGCGGCATCGCCCGCCTCGTCCTCATGCAGCGCGCGGCCCTGGCGCCGGCTTAGCCCGTGGCAGCCCGGAGATTCGCCGGCGACCGGCTGGTCGTCGCCACCCACAATCCGGGCAAGCTCGTCGAGATCGCCGAGCTGTTGTCGCCTTTCGGTGTCGATGTGCTCGGCGCCGCTGCGCTCGGCCTGCGCGCGCCCGAGGAGACCGGCGCGACCTTCGAGGCCAACGCCGAGCTCAAGGCGCGCGCGGCGGCAGAGGCGAGCAAGTTGCCGGCGCTGGCCGACGATTCCGGGCTGGTCGTGCCGGCGCTCGGCGGCGAGCCTGGCATCTATTCAGCGCGCTGGGCCGGCGCCGAGCGCGATTTCGGCCGCGCCATGGCGCGGGTCGAGCGGGAGCTTGCCGGCAAGCGCGACCGCCGCGCCCATTTCGTCGCCGCCTTGGCGCTCGCCTGGCCGGACGGGCATGTCGAGACCTTCCGCGGCGAGGTTCACGGGTCGCTGACATGGCCGCCGCGCGGCGAGCGCGGCTTCGGCTACGACCCGATATTCGTGCCCGACGGCGAAACGCCGACCTTCGGCGAGATGGAGCCGGCCGGGAAGCACGCCATGAGCCATCGCGCCGATGCGTTCCGCAAGCTCGTCGGTGCGTGCTTTGCACGGGCCATGACGTCTTGAGCCGACGCCGGCACGTCCCAACCTGAGGAGCGGTCCGAGAGACCGCGCGCGAGGGACACAGATGCTTGACCCCGGCTTCGCCCTTTACATCCACTGGCCGTTCTGCAAGTCGAAATGCCCGTATTGCGACTTCAACAGCCATGTGCGCGACGGCATCGAGCAGGAGCGCTGGCGCAGCGCGCTCCTCGCCGAGCTCGACCATGCGGCGGGGGAGACGGCGGGACGGCGTGTCACCTCGGTGTTCTTCGGCGGCGGCACGCCCTCGCTGATGGAGCCGGCGACGGTGGCGGCGTTGCTTGACCGCGCCGCGGCGCGCTGGGCCATGGCGGAGGATGTCGAGGTGACGCTCGAGGCGAACCCGACCTCGGTCGAAGCCGCGCGTTTCGCGGCATTGCGCCAGGCGGGCGTCAATCGCCTGTCGCTCGGCGTGCAGGCGCTCGACGATCGCGCGCTGCGCTTCCTCGGCCGCGGCCACGATGCCGCCGAAGCGCGCGCCGCCCTCGCGCTCGCCGAGCGCCATTTCGCGCGCTATTCCTTCGATCTCATCTATGCGCGGCCGGAGCAGACGCTGGCGCAATGGCAGGCGGAGCTGGCACGTGCGATCGAGCTCGCCGGCGATCACCTGTCGGTGTATCAGCTCACCATCGAGCCCGGCACCGCTTTTGCGGCCGCATACGCGCGCGGCGACTGGGCGCTGCCGGAGGACGAGCTCGCCGGCGACCTGTACGAGGCGACGCAGGAGCGGCTCGCCGCGGCCGGGCTGCCCGCCTATGAGATATCGAACCACGCGCGCCGCGGCGGCGAGTGCCGCCACAACCTCACCTACTGGCGCTACGGCGACTACGCCGGGATCGGTCCCGGCGCGCATGGGCGATTGACGCTGGGCAGCGACAAGTTCGCCACGCGCCGCCACCGCGCACCCGAGACCTGGCTCGCCGCGGTCGAGCGCCAGGGTCACGGGCTGCAGGAGCGGGTGGCGCTCACACCGGTGGAGCGGCGCGAGGAAATGCTGATGATGGGCCTGCGCCTCAGCGAAGGCGTCGCGCGCGCGCGCTTCCGCGCCGAGACGGGAGCCGAGATCGAGGCGTCGCTCGACGGCGAGCGGCTGGCCGACCTCGTCGGCGGCGGCTTCCTGGCGCAGGATGCGCATGGGCTGCGCGCCACCGCGGCCGGGCGGCAGCGCCTCAACGCCGTGCTCGCGGCGCTCGCGGCATAAGCGTCGCCAGGCGAGCCGCGGCAATCGATAAAATTGACGCAAAAAGTAAGCCGATTTTCATAGATCGCCGCGCAACATAGCCACAGCGCGAAGAAGGCTCGGCCTGCGATGTCGGCGATAAGCCTGCTGGGACACGATAATACCGCGCCGGATCGCATGGACGGTCCGGCAAGCGCGAAGCGGCGCCTGCTCGAGACACCGAAGGGAACGGTGCTTCTCGTCGGCATCGCCATCATCACCTCGGTTCTTTTGTGCTTCCCGATCTGGCACGCGCTTTTCTTCAGCGACGTGCCGCGCGCCGTACCGATCACCGCGACCATCGTCAGCTTCATCGTCGGTTTGCCGATGGTCCTCTACGTGCAGCATGTCATTCACCGGCTGTCCGATTCCGAGCGTGCACTGAAGCGGCTCGCCGAGCAGCTGGACGTGGCGCGCGCCAAGGCCGAGCACGCCACCGCGGCGCGTTCCGAATTCCTGGCGCGCATGAGCCACGAGCTGCGCACGCCGTTGAATGCGGTGATCGGCTACAGCGAGATCCTCCTCGATGATGCCGGGCGCAACGGCCATCCCGCGGAGCACGCGGGCGATCTGCGGCGCATCCACGGCGCCGGCCGGCATCTATTGGCGCTGATCAACGATGTGCTCGACCTCTCGACCATCGAGGCGGGAAGAATGGCAGTGCGCGTCGCGCCGGTCGATCTCGGCCGCTTCGTCGACGAGGTCGTCGCTGCCTCCCAGCCGCTCATCGACAGCAACCACAACACGCTGCTGGTGGAGCGCCGCACCGAGCTCGGCGCCGTGCTCAGCGACGCCACGAAGCTGCGCCAAGCCGTGCTGAGCCTGCTCGACAACGCCGCCAAGTTCACCAAGAACGGCCGCATCACCCTGACCATCGCGCGCGAGCGGCTGGGGCGCGGCGACTGGCTCACCATCGCCGTGCGCGACACCGGCATCGGCTTCAGCCCGGACAAGATCGCCAGCCTGTTCGACAACTTCACCCAGGCCGAGCCGCTGATGACCCGCCGCTACGGCGGCACCGGGCTCGGGCTGGCCTTGAGCCGCAAGCTCTGCCGCCTCATGGGCGGCGACATCAGCGCCGAGAGCGAGCTCGGCCGCGGCGCCTGCTTCACGCTGCGAATTCCCGCATCGATGGCGTCGCTGGCCGTCGCGTAAGCGCCGGCTTCGGTGGCGAGGCCCGTCTAGGGCTGCGCCGGCGGAACCGAGTGCTACAGTTTTGACCAGCGGCGGGACGCGGGCTCGCGGGCGTCACAGGGCCTGCCATAGCGAGCGCATGCGCAAATCCGGCGCGAATCCACGGCCCCGGCGTGGCCCATGCGCGTCATGCGTTCGGAATGTGTCACGTGAAACCTACAGATGCCCGTTCGAGTGGACCATGGCGGCGCCGCCTGTGCACCAACGGCGCGCCATGAGTGGACGCGCGCGCCACCATGAGAGCGCCACGCGATCACCACCAGTTCAGTAGCCGAGCGCCTGGAACGTCGTCGGCGCCGGGCTGATGACGGTGTTGCCGTTGCGGTGCACTTCGAGGACGGCGAGGCCGCGCTGGATGAGCCCGTCCGAGCGCAGGCGGAAGATGCCGTCGACGCCGGCAAAGCCGCTGGGGTTGGCGAGCGCCGCCGGCGAGAAATCGGCGCCGCCCGCATTGCGCGCGAGCACGGCGGCGAGCGCCGTGGCGTCGTAGGCGAGCGTCGCCAGCCGCGGCGGCGGACGCCGGTAGAGCTCGCGGAAGCGCTGGTCGAAATCGGCGCGCGCGCCGGGCGGCGGCGCGGCGTACCAGCCGCCCGCCAGGGCCGGCTCGGTACCGAGTCCCGGCTCGTCCCACAAGCCGGTGCCGAGAAAATGCACCTTATCGGGTTCGACGTCGTAATAGGGCAGCAGCGGCGCCACCGATTTGAGTCGCGTGCCGCCTTCCGGGATCAGCACGGCGTCGAAGGGAATGACGATTTCCGGCAGGTCGGCGGCAGCGGCCGCACCGGCCGCGCCGGGCTTGCGCAGAATCTTCGCGCGCACGGCAGGATCCATGGTGGCGCCGACGAGATGCTGTACCGACGGCGTCAGATCCTGCTGGCCGGGATCGTAGATCTCGACCCGCTCGAGCGTGGCGCCGTTCGCCTGCGTCGCCGCGCGCAGGGCCTCGACCGCGATCTCGCCATAGGGCGTGCGCGGCGCAATCACGGCGAAGCGATCGACGCCGCGCGAATGGGCAAAGGCCACCACGCGCTCGATCTCCTGGCGCGGCAGGAAGCCCATCAAATAAGTGCCGTCGCCGGCCAGCTGGGTGGCGGTCGAGAAGGCGACCACTGGCACGCTGGCGGCGCGCGCGACGGGCTTCACCGCCTCCACTTCCGCCGCCAGCAGCGGGCCGATGATGAGCCGCGCGCCTTCGTTGATCGCGGCGCGCGCCGCCACCGCCGCCGCCTCGGCCGTGCCTTGCGTGTCGTGCGGCAGCAGCTCGAGCTTGTCGTCGGCGACGTCGTAGAGCGCCATTTGCGCCGCATCGAGCATGGCGTTGCCGAGCGCCGCGTTCTGCCCGGAAAGCGGCAGCAGCAGCGCCACCCTCACCCTGGCGCCGCCGGGCCCTCCGGGCGAAGGCAGCGGCGTCTGCGTGACCGGCGCGTTCTCCGGGCCGGGCTGGATCGGCGGGCGCGTCGCTTGCGGCTGCTCGGGCGATCCCGTTATGGTCTTCCCCTGACAGGCGGCAAGCGCCAGCGCGGAGAGGACCAGCCATGCCGCGGCAGCAACGCGCGGGCAGGCGAGACGCCGGGAAGCCAGGCGGAACAAGCGCAACCTCCGTCGAGGTCGAGAGCGACGGCGGAGAGCCTAACCACCCTGCCGCGGGAAGTAAACGGCCCGCGCCCGGCCTGCATGTCGTAGCGACGCCGATCGGCAACGCCGCGGACATCACCTTGCGCGCGCTGGCCGTATTGCGCGGCGCCGACGCGATCGCCTGCGAGGACACCCGCGTCACGGCCAAGCTGCTGGCGCGGCACGGCATCGCCGCGCCGCTGCTCGCTTATCATGACCACAATGCCGAGCGCATGCGCCCGCTGCTGCTCGAGCGCTTGCGGCAGGGCGACGCGGTCGCGCTGGTCGCCGATGCCGGCACGCCGCTCGTCTCCGATCCCGGCTTCAAGCTGGTGCGCGCCGCGATCGCCGAGGGCCTGCCGGTGACGACGCTGCCGGGTCCCTCAGCGGCGCTGGCCGCCCTCGTGCTGTCGGGCCTGCCGAGCGACCGCTTCCTCTTCGCCGGCTTCCTGCCGCCCAAGCCGGCGGCGCGGCGGCGCACGCTGGCGGAACTCGGCGTTGTGCCGGCGACGCTCATCTTCTTCGAGGGCGCGTCGCGGCTGGCGGCCGCGCTCGGCGACATGGCGGAGACGCTGGGCGACCGGCCGGCCGCGGTGGCGCGCGAGCTCACCAAGCTCTACGAGGAGGTCCGCCGCGGCTCGCTGCGCGAGCTTGCCGGCCATTACGCGGCGTCGGGCCCGCCGCGCGGCGAGGTCGTGGTGGTGGTCGGGCCGCCGCCGGCAGAGGCGCCAGCGATGACGGAAGACGCGCTTGACGCGCAGCTCCAGGCGGCGCTGGCGGGGATGAGCCTCAAGGATGCGAGCGCCACCGTCGCCGCGGCCACCGGCCTGAAGCGGCGCGACGTCTATGCGCGGGCCCTGGCGCTGGCCGGACGCGGCAAATGACCCCGGCAAGGAAGCGCCAAGCATTCCGCCGCGGCCATGCGGCCGAGCTGCTTTGCCTGTGGCATCTGCGCCTGCGCGGCTATCGCATCCTGGCGCGCCGCTTCCGCGTGCCCTCGGGCGAGATCGACCTGATTGCGCGGCGCGGCCGTGTGCTCGCGGCGATCGAGGTCAAGGCGCGGGCGAGCCTCGCCACCGCCAGCGAATCCGTCTCCGCCCGTCAGCGCCGGCGGGTCGCCCGGGCGCTCGAGCATTTCCTGGCGCTGCGGCCGGAGCTGGCCGGGCTTGCGCCGCGCTTCGACGTGATGCTGGTGGCGCCGGGCCGCCTGCCGCAGCACATCGCCGATGCCTGGCGCGGCGACCTTTCCTAGAAGTCGCGGAAGGCGACACCAAGTGTTAAGGCGCGACCGAATAGACTTCGCACCACGTCAACAGACCACGTTCGATCGCTCATGACCGATCCAGTTGCGCATGTCGGGAGCGTGCCCGAAACCACCAGGCAGCCGTCTGTGCGCAGCCGCGGCGCTTGGCTGGCGGCCGCCGGCCTGATCCTGGTCAAGCTCGTCAAGAGCGCGAAATTCGTGAAGTTCGCGCTCTTCGTGGCGAGCCTCGGCGCACTCGCGCTCAACCGGCCGGTGGAGGCGGCCTGCGTCATTGTCTATGCCATTTTCGTCCACGAGACCGGTCACGTGCTCGCCATGAAGGCTTGCGGCATCAAGACCAGCGGCATGTACTTCCTGCCCTTCCTCGGCGCCGTCGCGGTAAGCAAGGAGCCCGCGCGCACGCGGGCGCAGGAATGGTTCATCGCCATTGCCGGCCCGGCCTTCGGCCTGCTGTCGCTGGCGCCGCTGCTCGCGGTCGCCTACGCGACGGGCGACCCGCAATGGGACGCCTACGCCGCGATGGCGGCGCTCATCAACCTGTTCAACCTGCTGCCCATCGGCATCCTCGACGGCGGCCGGATCGTGCAGGCGATCGCCTTCTCGATCGCCGGCTGGCTCGGCATTGCCGCCTTCGGCGTGGGCCTCGGCCTCGGTGCCTATGTGCTGTTGCACACGGCGGGCGGGGTGGTGAGCCTCGTCCTCGTGCTGTCGCTCCTCGAGTTCGCCTCGGCGTGGCGGCGCAACCGTGACAATCCGATCCCGCGCATGCGCTGGCCGGCCGCAATCGGCGCCACGGCAGCCTATCTGGCGCTGCTGGCCATTTTCGCCTTCGCCCAGGAGAGCCTGGTCGCGGCGGCGCAGCAGCTCGCGGCGTAAGCGCCAAGGGCGCTCGTCATCTTCAAGGGCGCTCGTCATCTTAAGGACTTGCCCCGGTATTGCCACAAAGCGACCCTTGCTTCGCCCCGACAGTCCGCGAGAATGGGGCACCTTTATGTGTGAGGAGAACTTGAGCCGTGTCCGAGACCACCGCCTCCCGTCTGCGCGCCCTGCTGCTGGCCGGCACCATGCTGGCGGCGCTCCCGTCGCTCTCCGGCTGCTTTCTCCCGCTCGCCGCGGCCGGCGCCGGTGCCGCCGGCGGTTATGCCACTTTGGGCCAGGAGCGCTCGGCGGGCGATCAGCTCAAGGACGTTGAGATCCGCTCGCTGGTGAGCCAATCGTGGGACCAGTACAGCCCGGATCTGCCACACAACCTCGACGCCACGGTCTATCAAGGCCGCGTGCTGATCACCGGCCGCCTCGCCAACGAGCAGCTGCGGCAAGAGGCAGTGCAGCGCGCCTGGAAGGTGGACGGGGTCAAGGAGGTTTACGACGAGATCGAGGTCGGTCCCGAGACGCATTTCAGCGACAATGCGCGCGACACCGTGATCTCGACGCGGCTCAGGAACGACCTCGTCTGGGACAGCCAGGTCAAGTCGATCAACTACTCCGTCAAGACCGAGAACGGCGTCGTCTACATCATCGGCTCGGCGCGCACCAAGGATGAGATGGAGCGCGTCACCGGCTATGCGCGCAACATTCCCAACGTGCGCCGCGTTGTCTCCTATGTGCGCGTGCGCCCGGGCGAGCCGGCGGCGGCGCAAGCGGCAAGCAGCCCTGCCCCCGTCAGCGTCGCGCCCACGCCGGCCGCGGCCAGCACAGCGCCGACGGCGCTGACCGCGCCCGCCGACGCGCCGACGCAACGCAGCACGATCGACGTGACGCCGCTGAGGTGATGAGCGAGAACCGGTCGAGCACAAGCAGGAGCTTCTGCGACCGCGGGACGGCCCAGACGTTCCTGCGCGACGTCGGCGGCATGGGCGACGGGCCCCTGCCGCTCGCGCCCGCCGCCCTGGCGCTGGCCGCGCTTGAGCGGCCGAGGGTCGACTTGGCGCGCTACCATCATCATCTTGCCGCCCTCGCTCACGAGGTCGGCGCGGCGGCGGCGGGCAGCGCCGACATCGAGCGCCGGGTCGCTGCGCTCAATACGGTCATCCTCGAGCGCTACGGCTATCAGGGCGACACGCTGACCTACGAGGACGTGCAGAACGCCAACCTCATGCGCGTCATCGACCGGCGCAAGGGGCTGCCGGTGGCGCTCGGCATCCTCTACATCCACGCCGCGCGCGCCCAGGGCTGGGACATGGCGGGTCTCGCCTTTCCCGGCCATTTCCTGGTGCGGCTGCAGGACGCCGGCACGCGGCTCGTCCTCGATCCGTTTCATGGCGGCAAGCCGTGCGAGGCGGCCGAGCTGCGCGATCTGCTGAAGGCCATCACCGGCAACGAGGCGGAGCTGACGCCGGCGCATTACGCGCCAGTGAGCGACCGCGACGTGCTGCTGCGCCTGCAGAACAATCTGAAGCTGCGCCTCGTCGAGAGCCGGCAATTGGAGAAGGCGCTGGCCGTGATCGACGGCATGATGCTGTTCGCGCCGCGCCACGCCGCGCTGTTGCGCGAGGCGGGGCTCATCCACGCCGAGCTCGGCAATCTGAAAGCGGCCATTGCCGCCTTCGAGCGCTTCCGGGCGCTCGCCGCGCATGACGGCGAGCGCCACCAGGCGGCGGCCATTCTGCAGCAGCTCAAGGCGCGGCTGCAGTAGATCGGCAATGGAAGAGGCTCGGCCACACGGCAGCCGAGCCTCTCGCGCCATCGCCCGCCGGGAGTTGCGTCAGCTGCCTTCGCCGCTGATGACGTCGCCGAACAGCACCCAGGTCTTGCCGTCCCATTTCTGCAGCTGCATCTGCTGGATCGGGTAGTAGTCGGTCGGGCTGGTGTTGATCTTGATGCCCGGCAGCAACGTCGGCACGTCGAAGTTCTTCAGATTGGCCGCCTGCTTCATCACGTTCTCGCGCGAGAAATCGTTGCCGCACTGCTTCAGCACCTGCACCAGCGTCATGGCGACGCCGTAGCCATAGACGTTGTTGGCATCGTTCTGATCGCCGTCGGCGTAGTACTTCGTCATGAAGGCGTGCCACTGCTTCATGCCGGCATCGTCCTTCCATTTCGGGTCGGTCGGATCCTTGCCGTAGGACGCCGAGATGACGCCGACGCCCTTCTCGGGCCCGGCGGC
>Ga0209647_1003980_pt1 | contig 11277 bp, 13 predicted proteins | sample GraSoi_2013_60cm_FD_185827 | JGI IMG/M metagenome (GOLD analysis project Ga0209647, IMG submission 185827) | Grasslands soil microbial communities from the Angelo Coastal Reserve, California, USA - Sample 9_17_2013_60cm (SPAdes) (version 2) | ecosystem: Environmental > Terrestrial > Soil >... | reverse complement strand
GGGCGCGTCCAGCCAGTGCCACTCCCTCGCAATCGCGCGGCGGCGCCCACGCGCCCGCTCAGGCGCCGGCGCCGAAGTAAACCTCGCGCCACAGGCGATTCGATCTCGCGCGGGCGGCTGCTCGCGAGTTTTCTCGCTGCTAGAGGTCGCGCTGGCGACGGCCGCTTCTCCGTGCCCATGTATCTGTTGATGACAATTGGTCTTCAGCTTCACTTGCTCCGGTTACTACAGGGTGAACTTTTCCCGCAGGGACGCTGTTCCATAAACTCAACTGTGCTTGTCCGACTCCCGAACATTGGAACTTTTCACTTCTTCTGTTGCCCTGTCGCAACATGGGTTGGCGAATCGCGAGCGGTACACCCGGATACCGCAGAAGCAGGTCGGCTCTGTGATGTAGATTGGGCACTGGGAAACTCATCGGGGGATAGTCATGCGTCACATCGCGACTGCACTGCTTGCAACAACGGCGCTTTTTGTCGGTTTGGCTCAGAGCGCTTCCGCTGCGGATAGGGGAGTGCCCTACAGGGCAGCACCGCCGCCGCCTCCAGCGCCGGTGTTTAGTTGGACCGGCTTCTACGTGGGTGGCCATGGCGGCTGCGCACACGACAGGAAGAATTACACACCTGGGCCCTTCCGTAATGCTGATCCGGCTGGTCCCTCCGCTTTCACCATCGACACGGCAAACGGCGGTGGATGTTACGGGGGCGCGCAGGTCGGCTACAATTACCAGGTGGCGAGTTGGGTCTTTGGCATTGAAGCTGACGGCTCTTGGGGCAGCATCAAATCAAAGACCAACCTGCTCGAAACTGAACCGGGTGCAATCGAGACTCTTGCTCTATACGACCAAAAGCTGACTTCGTTCGGGACCGTTCGCGGTCGCTTGGGCTATACATGGAATTGGGGAACTACGCCGACCTTGTGGTATGTCACCGGCGGCTGGGCCTGGGCGAGGAACGAGCTAACGACGACCGCGCTCGATGGCGTCGTAAACACTTTGACGGATTCTCAAAGTCACACCGGATGGACCATCGGCACCGGGCTCGAAGTCGCGCTCGGCTGGAATTGGTCGCTTAAGGGCGAGTATCTCTACATGGACCTCGACAACAAGACCTATGCCACCGCCTTTATCACCGACGATGGTGCCTTACCTGGGACCAGGATCGCCAATGTCGATCTGAAAATTCACACGGTCAGAATCGGTCTGAACTACCGCTTTGGCGGCTACGGCTACGGCGCTTACTGATCTTCGCAAACCTCCCGTCTAAAACTGGGCCGCTTGCACCCGCGAGCGGCCCGGACTTGAAGCCCCGGGCACCGTCACCCTCCGGGGCTTTTCTTTTGGCCGCCTCAATTGGCGGCCTCGTCATGATGGGCTCACGATCCATGCCGACGCATAGCCGCAAGCGCAGCGTGTGCCCGCCACTCGCCGCCGGGGCCCTCGAGCTGCGGTGGCGCTATCCATGATGCTGTAGTCCGGCCGGCCATAGGTTAATCTGAACCGCCACGGCTTTGGCGTACACGTATTTGGCGAAGCGTGCCCGCGTGATTGACACCGGGTCAGCGCGAGCGCCGTCGAAGGTCATCACCAGGCGTGAGTCCTTCTCCCCGTGCACGCCTTCGGAGACGCGGCGCGCTTCCAGCTCTCCACCGAAGAGCAGGACGTAGATTCCCTCCCCCTCGAAGGCGCGCACTTCGCGCGTGGTAAGCGTGGCGCCGGCGGGCATTAGCGGCCCCATCTTATCGTCGCGTACCGTGAACACCCCCAAGGTGGGCGCCGCCGTTGACGTCGTCTGTCGAGTCATGGTCGTAGTCTCCGAGTCTCCTGGCGGGCGCGGCGCCCTATCTTGTCCAACAGGTCTCGCGTTACCTTAATCGAAGCTTTAAGGAACGCCGCAATCTCCGCATCGGCGGACCCAAGTGCGCGAAGCTCGGCCTCTTTCGCTGGAAGGTCGTGCTGTGTGTAATATTTCCACAGCGCTTGGGGATCGCGGGCGCCCGCTTTAATTGCCTCCAAAATGGCTTTGGCGCACTTCTTGCCGTGCTCGGTTCCTTTCTTCCGAAAATCCCCCGATCGTAGCAGGTCCGTCAGCCATGACGCGCCACCGCATGGGCCCCGCGCGTTGCAATGGCTGTTACTATCCGCGCGCGCGATTCCGTCATGTCATGGATGGCGTTATCGTCCATGGCATCGACGGTGTTCTGCAGGGTCACGACGTCGGCCCGAATGCTCCCGAGAAGCACACACGATGCCGTCGGCGGATCATCCCATAGGTAATGATCAAGCAATTCCAACTTCGCCATAACCTCATGGAGGTCATAGGCGGGCGTTGCGGCGAGTCGGCGAGCGAAGTCGTCGGCGACGTTCCTCAGCTTTTGCGCGGAGCCGTTGGCCTTTGGCGCCGCGGCGCGCGCGCTCTCTAGCTTTGCACGCGCTTCGAGCCAGCCGGCAAAGAGCTGTGCAAACTGACCGCCCCTGTCGGGGCTCAACGTGCTGAGCGTCACCACCGAGTTAGTTTTGCGCCTGCCAACAGGCTGCTCACCTTACCGCGCTCCACGCTGATGCCTCGTGAGTTTCGTTTGATGAGGTTCGAGAGCTAGAGTATCCTCAAGCCAGGCTGCTCCCACCTTCGTCTCATGCTGCGCGCCGCAGTGCGGGCATTCAAACCGCACTGAATTGGACCAGATGCGGGCTAGGGTCGCGTAGTCAGTGTAAAGCTGAAGATCAACCGGCTGTTGGGTCTCCGGGCACCGACAAATGAGTTTGCGCATCGCGTCGCCCCAAATCTCAAAAAAAAGAAATAGGGCTACTTGCTCGCGGCCTTCTTGCTTATGACCCCCCGTCTCTGGGGTGGGGGGTGTATCGCATGCTCTTCACGGTGACTGCATGACGGCTTCGGCCTTCACTGCAAGCCGGCCTTCCGCATCGTCACGCCCTTCCCTTACGTCGGCGAGCTGGTTGCGATAAAAGTTGAGTACGAAGAGACGAATAGCCGATGACAGATTGCCCTGCCGCCGCTCGGAATCGATCGCGGTGACTAGGTCCGACAAGCTAATGTTTCGCCCGCTGGCGATTTCCTTCAGGCTATTCCAGAATGCATCTTCAAGACTAACGCTCGTCTTGTGGCCAGCGGCCACAATAGAGCGCTTGGCGACCAGAGATTTCATGGCAACACCCCACCCTGTTGTAGTAAATTCGTAACATCGGAACAGAAAATTGGTCCTGCGGTGTGGCTGCCTGAAAAGAATTCTAGAGCGTTGCAAAAATCACACAGATCAGTGCAACAGGCCATCGCTTGACCGCCGCTCGCGCTACGTTTTCATCATTGCAATTCGCGCAAGCAGTTCGAGGCAGTGGTACCAAAGCAAGGAACTCGGTGCGCTCGCGCAGAAGGTTACGACCGAGACCTAGGCGGTGAAGGAAAGCTTCAAGGCGTGCAAGAAAGCAGCGTGAATCTCAGCCTGCCGCGGAGCCACCCCAATGCACGATGCTTTTTCCGCCGCAGCACGAACCCTTTGCTCTGGTGTTTTCGTGTCTGCCGGGCCTGATTGATTCAGGGAAAGATAAAGCGTGACATCCGCGCGGATTCAGCTACCTCAATCAGCGACTTCAGTCTGCGTCGTCGACGATCTCATCAGTGCGGACGCAACCATCGGCTCGCTAACGCATCAGATGGCATGCTACTTTTTTGAGAGTGTGCCGTAAGCGACGATTGTGTTGGCTTCGATACTGCCAAACCAGAACAACGCCAGATCGTTACCCGCTCGCGCAACCGTGATAGTTCCGTCGGGACAGCGCCCACCCTTGTCGACCGCGCCCTTAGTGATGATCTCGACGAAGAAGACATAGGATTTCGACGCCCCGGCGCGAGCAAGCGTTCCCGTGCAGTCGAGGTCAGGATACCTCGTCTCTGCCCCTCTGGGGCCGATGACGAGCTCGAATTTATAGGGCGTTTGGCTGCCGACCTGGGTGAGTTGACCGCTCCAATTTCCGACGATTGATGGGCCTGGAGGCGCAGGAGCCTTCTTGCCTTTCGGCGGGCCGGGGACGGGCTGAGCTTCCGCCGGCGGCGTTGGAAGTGGGGGAGGCGGTGGAAATTGCGCGGTCGCGGGAGCAATTCCGTAGATAGCAAGAACCAGGACGACAGCGCAGTAGAGGAATCCCTTAGCCATGAGTTGCTTCCGCTGGTTGCTGGACATCATTCCTCGATCGCTGCCATTTCTCCCACACCCGCTGTCCGTGCGCGCTCAGCTTCGACGACCGCCCGATAGGCCTTTGGGTCATCTGCAAAGCCGGCTTGTGACGCTAGATAGCGCTCGTATAGCCCGCTGAAACCCAATGCTTTGGTTTCCTGTTCGTATCCGTCCCAGAGACCGATCAGCACAAGAAGCACAAAGCCGGTGAGCGCAAAGGCGGCCAAGCTAAGCAGAATGCGACAAATCATCCTCGTCCGTGATGATCACGTCCGCGAATCGATCTTCGATCACGATCATTAATTCCAGGCGGTCGAGCCAGTCGGCCCCCAGATCATCAGTGAAGTGCGCTTCATCCGTCACACGTTTGACGTCGACGCCTAGCTGGTTGGCAATGAGAGTGCGGACATCATTGCAGGCAAGGACTTCTCTCGTAGCCGCTGCCTTCGGACTCGATTTCAAGCTGGCGATGCTCATGACAAGGCCCCCGAATCGGTAGAAAGCCGGCAGCGGACCATGAAATCCGCCCCGCAATGTGGCTCGGGGGAACTCCTGCTCGCCTACCGTCCGATCTACACGCTGTTATGCACCTACAAATCGTCGAAGCAGACAGCCAACTTACCCGGCGGTATGTAGCAAGCGGGCCACACTGCTGAACAATGTGATCGGGGTTACAGAAAGCCGCAGCGCGGGCGGAACTGACCAAGCGGCCGGATGTTAAGTGGTCACGTTCGGGCCTGGGGGCGATACCACTCCCGAATATTGGATCGATGGGCGGCGAATCTGGGCCGCTCGGAAGGCGCCATAGCGGAAAAGGCCGTGCCGTTCCCGGGCGCTGTCCGTCGATCCCTAGTCGTTCTTCGTTTCGCTGCGCTCGACCCATTTACGCGGCGGGGTTTTCTGCGGTTGTTCCTGCCCATGCTGGACGACTTCTAGAACGTCGGGATCACGTCGCTCCGACACTTACTCGTGCGATTGCTTCGATGACACGGTGTCTCCATCGGGTGAGAATAAACGGATGTCTCCATCGGCTGGTCAGGCACCATCGTTGAGTTCGAAGCAGCTCGCACGACAATCGAGGATGTGGGTTTGTCCGGCCTGGCACAGCTCCACAGCTAGAGCGCGTCGTGCAATCCTCGTCACCGCGCTATGTGCTGCAGCCCCACTGGCGCACGCGCAGCTGCTGCCCAGCATCGAATCTCTGAAGGAGTCCTATGTGGCCTGCGTGCAGAGCGCCTTTGTGCGCCGCCTGGATGACTTCGCTGTGAACGGGAACCTGCCACAAGCGGCCGAACGCGCGTTTCTCGACTGCCAGATTGAGGAAAATGCCCTCTACACAACTGCGGTAGCCTCGGGGCCCGGGCATGCTCAGGCAATTGCCCTGATCCGTGCCGCGGTCCAACAACTCAAGGCCAACCTGAAGGCCGAAATGCTTGCACCGCCACCGGCGATGCCCCCAAAAATATAGCACCAGACATTCGCAAACCTCAGTGCCCCATCCCCACGCCGTGCTCGGTTTTCCGTTCGGCCGGTTCACACTCGCGTCGCTCGCCATCATGAATGGCAAAGGGGTATCACTGTGTGTGGCGCCCGCAGCGCGCGCCGCCCGACAAGTGCCTTCCAGGAGGCGGGGTTGCACTCAGGACTTTGCGTCAACACGGAACTGCCCGCTTACACGAGCCCCAGAAATCCCGGAGCCCTGTCCGGCGCAAGCCAATCTATTAATCGATTGTTAGAGATTGTGAGCCCGACTCCCAAGCGGCGCTAAGCGCTGGCAGTAACCGACGCTGAGCGAAGTCAAGGATTTGACCGCCGCGTCCTTGAATGCGCCACGTTGCAAACCAATGCTTGCGTGTGGAGGTAGAGGATGGCTTTCCGCACGGCAGTTGTCATCGCAAGTTTTCTGGTTGGCCTTGGAGGATTGGCGCGCGAGAGCTTTGCGCAGTACTACCCACCGCAAGCATACCCGCCGCCTTATCCACCTGCGGGATATCGGCCGCTTCCGCCAGTTGATGCGGACGACGATGCACTGCTGCCGCCTTCTTATTACGATTTGCCAGCCGCCGGTAGATCCCACACCGGCGCAGCCGGTCCTAGTCAAGTTGATCCCCTGGCGCCAGGAGTGATGCGCGGCGATCAGCGCAACATGGCGGCGCTGCCGCCCGAGGTGCGGCCCGAGACCGGCCCGAAGAAGGAATTGCCGCCGCAGTTCCGTCGCGCCCTGGTCGATTACTACACAAAGGAATCGGCCGGCACGATCGTCATCGATACGCTCAACACCTATCTCTATCTCGTGCTCGGCAACGGCAAGGCTCTACGTTACGGCATTGGTGTCGGCCGCGAAGGCTTCACTTGGTCTGGCGCCGAAAGGATTTCCAGGCTGGCGGAATGGCCGGATTGGAATCCACCCGAACAAATGATCGAACGCCAGCCCTATCTACCGCGCTTTATGGCCGGTGGCGAGGGCAACCCCCTCGGGGCGCGCGCGCTTTATCTGGGCGACACCCTCTACCGTATTCATGGTACGAACCAGCCGTCGACCATCGGAACCTTCGTGTCCTCGGGCTGCATCCGGCTCACGAACGAGGACATTATGGACCTCTACAAGCGAGTAAAGGTCGGCACGCGCGTGGTGGTGCTTCCGTCGAGGCCGCCGATGACTGCGGCGACGGGGCCGGTCGGCTCGCGTAGGGGGATGTCCGAGGTTACGCCGTATGGCCTATCTTCGGCTTCAGACATGCCGAGGAAGAGATACAAACCTGAAGAAATTACCGCGAAGCTGCGACAAGTTGACGTGCTGGTCGCTCAAGGTCAGAGCATTGCCGATGCGAGCCGTCGGGTCGGAATAACCGAGAGCAGATATTATCGCTGGCGCCACGAGCGCGGGGCGTTGAAGAGGGACGAGGTGAAAAACCCGACAGAGCCAGCGCATGAAGCTCCAAAGGGCTTGGCTCAGGGCGAGGCCAGCGCAGTTCGGGACAACGCCCGTCAGATGGAGTTCAAGCCGGAACCCGCCGGCTTCGAGGAGTAGTGGCTCGCTCCACCTTCGTTATCGCTATACCCTGAGCATTCCGACTCGACGCAGTTGGGCCGCCTGCTGCGCGCGCGCCGCCAGCGGCCACGCGGCCGCGCCGCCGAGCAGCGTGATGTCGCGTCGCTTACCATTTTGATGCGTAGCTGTGGTCACGTAGGGGTGGGAATCGGCATCGGTCAACGATGGAAGCACACAATACGCGACGCCCTGGCGTCCGTCGGCGCAAATTCAATCAACAAGTCATCGACATAATTATGGTCAACTCTTGATCCCTAATGCCGGTGCCGGCGGCGGAATCATGCCTTACGCGAATTGGGCAGTTCGTGGTAACGGGCGAGCCCATCGCAGTGATGGGCGGCGGAGCCCAATCGGCCGTTGGCAAGGCGGGCGGTGCAAGCCAACCCGTACTTTATGTGGAGTTCCGCAAGGACGGTATACCCGTCCGATCCAGGCCCGTGGTGGGCTGCAAACGAAGGCCAGAAAGTTCGCGGATGATCATGCGAAAAACTTCCCTGATTCTCCTCGGTGCGGCGGCAGGCGTGGCCGTGACGCTGATCGCAACCCAGCCTCGCATCGTGCTCGATGGGGCGCGCGCACAAACGGCCGACGCCGATACCTATCGCCAGCTCAGCCTGTTCGGCGACGTGTTCGAGCGGCTGCGGGCGGACTACGTGGAGAAGCCCGACGACAGCAAGCTCATCGAATCGGCGATCAACGGCATGCTGGCCGGCCTCGATCCGCATTCGAGCTACATGGATTCCAAGAGCTTCCGCGACATGCAGGTGCAGACGCGTGGCGAGTTCGGCGGCCTCGGCATCGAGGTCACCATGGAGGACGGGCTGATCAAGGTCGTGGCCCCGATCGACGAGACGCCGGCGGCCAAGGCCGGCATCATGGCCAACGACATCATCACGCACCTCGACGACCAGCCGGTGCAAGGGCTCACCCTCAACCAGGCGGTCGAGAAGATGCGCGGGCCGGAGAACTCAAAGATCAAACTCAAGATCATGCGCAAGGGCCAGGACAAGCCGATTGAGATCGCCATCACCCGCGCGCGCATCCAGGTGCGCTCGGTGCGCTCTCGTCTCGAAGGCGACGACGTCGGCTTCATCCGCGTCACTCAGTTCAACGAGCAGACCACCGAGGACCTGAAGAAGGCGATCACCGACCTCTCCACCCAGGCCGGCGACAAGCTCAAGGGCTTCATCGTCGACCTGCGCAACAATCCGGGCGGATTGCTCGATCAGGCGATCTCGGTCTCCGATGCGTTCCTGGAAAGGGGCGAGATCGTGTCGACGCGCGGCCGCACCGCCGAGGAAACCCAGCGGTTCAATGCGCGCGGTGGCGACCTCACTAAGAACAAGCCGGTCATCGTGCTGATCAACGGCGGCTCCGCCTCGGCCTCCGAAATTGTGGCGGGTGCGCTGCAAGATCACCGGCGCGCAACCGTCATTGGCACGCGCTCGTTCGGCAAGGGCTCGGTGCAGACCATCATTCCGCTCGGCTCCGGCAATGGGGCGCTCCGGCTGACTACCGGGCGTTACTTCACGCCGTCCGGACGCTCCATCCAGGCGAAGGGTATCTCGCCCGACATCGAAGTGCTGCAAGAGGTGCCTGAGGAGCTCAAAGCGCGCACCGACACGAGCGGCGAGGCTTCGCTGCGCGGCCACCTCAAGGCCGAAGGCGACGAGCAGACCGGCTCGCAGTCCTATATCCCGCCGGATCCCCAGGACGACAAGGCGCTTCACACTGCGCTCGATCTCATCCGCGGCATCCAGAAGAACTCGGCCTACCCGCCGAACCCCAAGACGGGGGTCCCGAACTAGACTGGACAGGCAGCGCCGAGCCATCGCGACGCTGCGGCTTCGGAATCTCAGCGGCCGAACAAGTAGCCGCAGCTCCGATCGGCGGGGTCACGCGCCATGATGCGATCGTAAAGGCCACCCCTGTCCCTACCGCAAACTCAAAACGGCTGACCGCGACCGCGAATCGGCTGATACTCGCTCCCGATGAGCGATCTTTGCAGCTTGATCTGGTGGGCCTTGATCGGGATATTCCGGCCGCGGGCTGCATTGCAAGCCGAGAACCTTGTCCTTCGACATCAACTCAACGTGTTGCGGCGCAAATCCCCGAAGCGATTGGCGTTCGGTAACGTTGACCGCCTTGTGTTTACCGCGCTCTATCGTGTGGCTCCTGGAGTATTGGACGCACTGAAAATTCTCAACCCGCAGACGGTGATCCGCTGGCACCGCGCTGGGTTCCAAGCCTACTGGCGCTGGAAATCACGAGCGCGCGGTGGCCGGCCAAAGACACCGGCGGACATTCGCCAGCTTATTCGCGCCATGAGCATCGCGAACCCGCTTTGGGGAGCGCCTCGGATCCACGGCGAACTGCTCAAGCTTGGCATCGATGTTGGGCAAACCACCGTGGCAAAATACATGGCCAGGGGAAGGGAGCCACCCTCGCAGGGCTGGAAGACCTTTCTGCGCAACCATGCCGACGGCATTGCATCGATGGATTTGTTCGTAGTGCCGACAATCTCGTTTCGGCTGTTGTATGGATTTCTGATCTTGCGACATTCCCGCCGCGAGCTTGTGTGGCTGGGTGTGACCGCACGCCCGAGCGCCCATTGGATTGCCCGTCAACTGACCGAGGCTTACGGCTGGCAACAGCCGCCACGGTACATCGTTCGCGATCGGGATTGCGTGTATGGCGCTGTCGTCATCCAGCGGGTTCGCGCAATGGGCATACGGGATCGGCCGATCTCGCCACGATCGCCATGGCAGAACGGATATTCAGAGAGGCTCATCGGTTCGATCCGGCGGGAGTGTCTCGACCATGTTGTTGTGTTCAGCGAACGACATCTCCGCCATCTGCTCAATTCCTATCAAAAATATTACAATGAGGCCCGTACGCACCTATCGCTGCACAAGGACGCGCCGATCCCGCGTGCCGTTCAGACCATCGGTCGCACGCTGGCGGTGCCGGTTTTGGGCGGACTGCACCATCAATATTTTAGAGCGTAGGTTTCCGACAGGGACAACCCACGAATCGATCAGGCCGCTAACTTTCCTCGGCCAGCAGCCCTTCGGCTATTGCCCACGCGCGAAACGCCCGCGCGGCAACACGCGCGCTGGCGTCGTCGGATACTTCTTCGAGACGGCGCACCATGCGATCGCGCCTATGTGGCAACAGGGGCCCTACATACGTTCGAGCGAACTCTGCAGCGTTATCGAGAGTGCGCACGGTAACGTCGCGCGCAAGACGAAGTGGTGGCTCGAACACGAAATCCCTCATGCCAGGGGAAACTCGTGAGGCATAATCGCGGTTCCGGCGCATGGTGTCGTTGTGTGTACCGAAAACCTCTTGTGGTTCCCGAAAATTCAATCCGCGGGATTCGCGCGGTGAGGCAGAATTAGCGCATCATCCGATGCGATGTTTGCGATGCTCGCCGCGAGTGCGGCGACAACGGCCAGACAATTTATTTGAAACATATCATCATCGTATACGCTTCTGTAAAAGCACGGTCACCCGCTTGCCAGCTTCTTTCCCGATAGCCGCGCGAACCTCCGCTTTTATCGGCAGCATGTGCTTGCCGTCACCCATGGCCATGAACGAGCTGCGGAATGGATGGCCGTCGATCGTGCCTCGAACCTTCACGAGACCTCGAGTGCCAAAAAACGCAACCGATTCAGGCCAAATCACATATGTCCAGCCGCCCTTGCCGCGTTGTTTCTGCAACATGGCCTTAAATCGCTTATTCAACATGCGTCGATTATATCAAGCTTGTCTTTTCAGTTTTCCGGCCCTGACGAGGAACGACAGACGTTAGGCGATTCTCTTACCTAATCAATACGGATGAGGTTTTCGGTACACACAGGGGAGAGGCCACGTCAGAAAGGGAGGAGAGCTATGAACAGAAACATAATAATCGCCGTAGTGGTGGTGGTAGTCGTTGTGATCATCTACTACCTCTACGCGGGGGGCCATTTGTCCGGAATAATCTGAGGAAGCGCGGGCCGCTGGAACGAAAGATACGCTGGCAAGTTTAG
>Ga0209647_1003977_pt1 | contig 11285 bp, 13 predicted proteins | sample GraSoi_2013_60cm_FD_185827 | JGI IMG/M metagenome (GOLD analysis project Ga0209647, IMG submission 185827) | Grasslands soil microbial communities from the Angelo Coastal Reserve, California, USA - Sample 9_17_2013_60cm (SPAdes) (version 2) | ecosystem: Environmental > Terrestrial > Soil >... | reverse complement strand
AAGGACCTCCACGTTCCACCGGTTGGCCTGAACCCCCGGGTCGCTGGCAAGCCACTCCTTCGCCTGGTCTGGTGAAGCCGCCTTAAATATAAAAATGCCCCCACCGCCGTCAAATGGTCCGGCAACGATCAACTTCCCCTCCATGGCAAGTCTCCGGATATTCGCCATGTGGCCGTCCATTATTCTTTTAACATCTTTTTCCGGAAGTTCGGTTTTGTCCGCCTTGTTGTTGAGAAAAACAAGAACAAATTGCTGGCTTTCTACGCTTTCCGAAAGAACAAGGGCCAACAGGACGATAAGTAATTTCATTGTCAAAGATAATTTCTTTTGCCCGGAGAATCGGTTACCAAATTTGATTTGCCGACATAAAACACATCCAATAAGCCGAAATCCATGATCGCCGCTATTGAAAATTACAAAGGAATTGAATTTGTGCGCATTTCAACCCTCCCGGAAGATCAGCAAAAAATGATTCTGACTTCTGTTTTTCAACGGAAAGCCATAAAAATTCTTCGCGATAAAGAATTGCTTAACGATTGCCTTCCCTATGATACCTATGTTGAATGGTATATGAAAAGCTACAAAACGGTGCCGCCCGTGCCACCTCAGCCCCTTGAGCGTGCAAAGGAACTAAGGGTGGCTTTTAAATGAGTCTTGAGTCGCTAGTCCTGAGTCCTGAGTCCCTGGTCATGAGTTCTCAACCTTAAGTGGCCGTATTACGTCACATGTTGTATCCAACTCAAGACTAAGGGCTAATGACTCATGACTCCCTTTTCCACCGGCAACCGTTATGCCACTGACAATCTGTTTATTAGATTTCTATTGGGTTTCAAAGACTTAGTTTTGAAGGCTTTTGAGTTGTCCACAAATAATGGCTTGCCCAAATTCATTGTAACTTGTTGTAAATCAGTTCAATAAGTGTTAACCGTATGGTAATGTGGATAAGTGCAAATTTTTGTGGATTTCTATTTTAGCCATTTCAAGCACGCTTCTAAGTGCCTGAATTTGAACTATTTTATGAGTTTCTTGCCTTCTCTGCAAAATCGTAGGGATTGAAATCAATCTTCGCCCTGGTGTGGCAACCTGTTTCGATAAACATACGTTTTTTGTGATGATGATTGGTAACCGTATCCTGGTCTTAGTGTTTTCATTTTGCACGCAGGTTTCCCTGGCACAGAAAGCGGAGCTAGTAAGCCTGGCTCAGCTTCAAACGCTGATGGCCTCCGCGGATCAACCGGTTCAAATCATCAATTTCTGGGCAACCTGGTGTGCTCCTTGCGTCAAAGAATTGCCTTTGCTTGAAAAACTAAACCGGGAACGAAATGACGTGAGGGTGACGCTGGTCAGCATGGACATGGATTTGGACACTAACCCTGAGAAGGTATATAAGTTTATTTCCCGCAAGAATATCCAGTCCCGGGTAGTCATTTTGAATGAACGGGATCCGAATTCCTGGATCAGTACGATCGATACGAGCTGGTCCGGCGCATTGCCTGCCACCTTGATCGTCAATAGCACGACCGGAAAACGAAGATTCTGGGAACGGGAATTGCATGAAGGTGATCTGGAAAGATTGATGGAAGAGGTCAAATAACGAAGAATCTCAAATAAAACTGAACAAGTATGAATACGATGAAAAAAGCGATGATTGGACTGGTAGTGGCTCTCTTTTTTGCAGGCAGTCCGGTAAAAAAGGGGTATGAAGTGGGGGATAGCGCAACTGATTTCAAATTAAAAAATGTGGATGGCAGGATCGTGTCGCTGGCCGGCTATAAAGACGCCAAAGGGTTCATTATCGTGTTTGATTGCAATACATGCCCTTACTCCCGCGCCTACGACGAGCGCATCGTGGCATTGAGTAAGAAATATGCTCCTCAGAACTTTCCGCTGATTGCCATCAATGCAAATGATCCGGAGAGTTCATCCGGTGATTCATTTGACAACATGGTTAAAGATGCCAGGCGCAAGGGCTATGATTTTCCCTATCTCGTTGATGAAACGCAAGAGGTGGCGAAAGCCTATGGCGCTACCAATACGCCCCATGTGTTTGTGCTGATCAAAAACGGAAGCAATCTAACGGTGGCCTACATCGGAACCATCGACGATAATGCACGAAATCCTTCCGATGTGACGAAGAAATACGTTGAGAACGCCGTTGATGCACTGTTGGCTGGCAAGCCCGTAACCACGACAAAAACAAGGGCGGTGGGGTGTGGAATCAAATGGAAGAGCGCGTAAGAACCCAAGGTCAGCCACAGATTCACTGATCATGGCAATCTGTGAATCTGTGGCTTGTTCTTGGACACTTAAATCATGGCCAAAATCTCTTCCACGTATTCCCGCGAATTGCTCAGTCGTGGAACCTTATTTTGGCCGCCCAGTTTTCCTCTTTTCTTCATCCAATTATAGAAGGTGCCCTCGGCGACACTGTGTATTTTAGGCCCCACTAAAGCCAGATCATGGAACCGTTTTGCATCGTAATCAGAGTTGACTTTGCGCAACGTCTCGTCCAGGATGCGTGTAAAGTCGTCAAGGTTGCCTGGTTTGATTTTGAATTCAATTATCCATTCATGGCCACCTCGCTTTGATTTTTGGAGGTAAATGGGGGCGGCGGTAAAATTGTCAATCACGGCACCGGTGAGTTCACAGGCTCGCGTCACGGCTGTCTCGGCGTTTTCAATGATCACTTCTTCGCCAAAAGCATTAATGAAGTGTTTAGTTCGTCCTGAGATCTTTATGCGGTGGGGGGAAAGGCTTGTAAACTTGACTGTATCCCCGATGTTGTAGCGCCAAAGTCCTGCATTGGTGGTGATGACCATGGCGTAGTTTTTCCCAATCTCTACTTCACTCAAGCTCAACGCCTCCGGATACTCTTTGTCCACTTCTTCCATGGGGATGAACTCATAAAAGACGCCATAGTCGAGCATCAACAAGAGCTCGTCGGAATCTTTTCTGTCCTGGATGCCGAAGAACCCCTCACTGGCATTGTAGGTCTCCCAATAATTCATCTGGTCGCTGGGGATCAAGCTCCGGAAGAGGTTTCGGTAAGGGGTAAAGGAAACGGCCCCGTGAAAAAACACTTCCAGGTTAGGCCACACTTCAAGTATGCTATTTTTCTTTTGCATCTCCAGAATCCGTTGGATGAGCAACACCGTCCACGTCGGAACTCCGGCGATGTGGGCCACATCCACTTTTGCCGTCTCGGCCGCTATCTTGTCTATTTTGTCTTCCCAATCCCCCAGCAGGGCCACTTCCAAACTCGGTGTACGGATAAATTCCGCCCAGGGTGGAAGGTTTTGCATGATCACGGCCGACACGTCGCCATAGTGGGAAGAGGCGGTCGGATCAAATTCATTTACCTGGTAGCTCCCTCCAATGCCCAGGCCCTTGCCATTGAATATTCTGGTTTCCGGAAAGTTGTTTACATAAATGGAGAGGAGATCTTTGCCTCCTTTCATGTGGCACTCTTCCAGGGCCTCCGGTGAAACGGGTATGAATTTGCTCCGGGCATTGGTTGTACCGGAAGATTTTGCAAACCATTTTATTTCAGAAGGCCACAAAACATTTTGTTCTCCCCGCATCAATCTCTCGATATAGGGAAAGGTTTGTTCGTACGTGTGGACCGGTATTCTTTTCCTGAAGTCGTCGTAATTGACGATGTCTTCAAAAGCATAATGCTGACCAAACTCAGTAAAGCGGGCGGTCGACAAAAGCTTCTTTAAAACTTCGTCCTGGACTTCGTGCGGATACTTCATGAAAAGCTCGATCTGGTGGATCCGCTTTTTCATAACCCAGGTCAGTATGGAATTGATGATCTGCATGCTCTTGAACTGGCAAAAATAACCCGTGCTGGATGATAACCAAAGCCCGGGGTTCGGTAATCGGTGATCAGTAATCGGTGGATTCGACCGGGGATTAAGGACGAGCTACCAATCTGAAACCATACCCTGCATTACTAAGCCCAAGCCCTAAGCGGGAAATCGGGAATCAGTGATCGGTAATCGGTGGATTCGTGCAGTGATTAATGAAGGATTACTAACCTGTTGATTAGGGTACTTCAATCCTCGGTTTCCGTAGTTGGAAATTCTGACCCAAGTATACTTTTCTGACCATGGGGTCATTTGCGAGTTCTTCTGAGGAGCCTGCTCTGAATAGTTTTCCTTCCACCATCAGGTAGGCACGATCCGTGATGGTCAGGGTCTCATCAACATTGTGATCGGTGATGAGGATGCCGATATTTTTCTTTTTCAATCTGCCGACAATGGATTGGATTTCCTCGACGGCAATAGGATCAACCCCGGCAAATGGTTCGTCGAGCAATACAAATTTAGGATCGACAGCCAGGGCCCGCGCAATCTCCGTTCTTCTTCGTTCTCCCCCGGAGAGAACCATGCCCAGGTTCTTACGCACTTGCGTCAGACTAAATTCTTCCAGCAGCTTTTCAACTTTTTCCTTTCTGTCTTTTTTGCTCATGTCCCGCATCTCCAACGGGGCGAGTATATTTTCTTCTACGGTGAGTTTTCGAAAGACGGAGGCTTCCTGGGCCAGGTATCCAATTCCCAACTTGGCTCGTTGGTACATCGGCAGGGAAGTAATGTTCTCGTCCTCCAGGAAGATTTCCCCTGCGTTGGGTTTGATGAGGCCCACAATCATGTAAAAGCTCGTCGTCTTTCCCGCCCCATTCGGCCCCAGCAGGCCTACGATTTCGCCTTGTTCAACGCGCACCGAGACGTTATTCACCACGGTGCGTTTTTTGTATTTCTTAATCAGATTCTCCGCCCTCAAGACCATGTTAATCGAATTTGATGTCTTTAATTCTAAGTTGCAAGGACGTGTGACCGTTGAATGTGTTCTCTTCCAGGGTGAATGCCATCCGAAAGATATCTCCATTGGAGATCCGATCGTAGTACCCCATCATATCAAAGCCTACGGTGCTGAATACGTTTTCATTTCCTTCCTGGCCTGCCAAAAAACGCAAATGCTTCTCTTTGAAGCTGCTGAGCGAATTGAATACAAATATATTTTTGGCTTCAAAGACCGGTTTGGGATTTTCCGGGCCGAAAGGCGCCATTTGTTTCATAACTCCGTTGAATTTTGAATTGATCGAATCAAGCCGAATGGGCACATCAATGTCCACTACAGGGGATTGCATCTCTTCCGTAAGGGAGGATGAAACAATTTGTTCAAATCGCTCCTGAAAAGCCTCCAGGTTGCGGCGATCCAGGGTGAGTCCCGCCGCATATTTATGGCCTCCAAATTTTTCCAACAGATCGCCGCATTGAGAAATCGCCCCATACAGGTCAAAACCGTGAACACTGCGGGCAGACCCGGTGATTTTATCATCATTGGATTCGGTGAGGATCACAGTCGGTCGGTAATATTTCTCAACACACCTAGCAGCAACTATGCCAATTACTCCCTTATGCCATGTATTCTTGAAAAGAACAGTAGATTTCGCATTTAGAAGTCTATCACTTCCCTCGATCATAGCAATCGCTTCTTCGGTGATATTCAGGTCAAACTCCCTTCTCAAGTCATTCTTTGTGTCTATTTTTTGCGCCAATGCGTTTGCCTCTTCTTCCGATTTTGAAATGAGAAGTTCAACGGCCCCTTTTGCATGTGCAACCCGACCTGCGGCATTGATCCGGGGCCCGAGCGTAAATACAACACCGGAGATATCCAACTCACCTTTTATTCCGGCAATTTCTTTCAACGCTTTTAGACCTGGTAATGGATTTTCGTTCAGCTTTTTCAAGCCAAGGTGCGCCAGGACGCGATTTTCTCCGATGATCGGAACAATGTCCGAGGCAATGCTTACAGCCACCAAATCGAGGTACTGATAAACTTCCTCTTCATTGCGGTAACGGCGGGAATAGGCTTGCACCAGCTTAAATCCTAAACCACACCCGCTGAGTTCGCTAAAAGGATACTTGCAATCTTCCTGCTTAGGATCAAGCACAGCGACCGCCTGTGGGATGTGTGCGCCGGGCAAGTGGTGATCACAAATAATGAAATCAATTCCTTTATTACCCGCCAGCAAGACCATCTCGGAAGCCTTAATCCCCAGGTCCAGCGCAATGATCAGGGTGAATCCGTTTTGCCCGGCCCAGATGACGCCGGCCTCCGATACGCCGTATCCTTCAGCATACCGGTCCGGAATATAAAAATCGCAATCCGCATAAAAACTTTTGATATAACTAAACACCAATGCGACCGCAGTGGTGCCGTCCACATCGTAGTCACCGTACACGAGGATTTTTTCATGGTTGAGAACGGCCGTGTGAATTCGCTCCACGGCAGGCTTCATGTCCTTCATGAGAAAGGGATCGTGAAGCTGGTCCAGTGAAGGACGAAAGAATTTCCTGGCTGATTCAAAATCTTCAATGCCTCGTTGCAATAAAACTGCAGACAGGTGGGGATTGATGTTAATCGAGCTGCTCAGTCGGTCAATCTCTTCCGGTGAGGCAATGGCTTTATAAATCCAGCGTTTGAGCATGATTCATTTCTGTACGTAAAATATACCGCCTGGCTTGCCGGTTTTTCCCTGTAATCCGGCCTGTCCTTTTCTGCCCTGGTCTCCATCCTTCGAGGGACTTAAACCGCACTGCCCGCCCGTGCCTCCTTCTCCTCCAATCCCGCCAAATCCTCCATAGGACCTAACGATGATTTTTTCACCCATCATGTTCCTCAGGTTTGCCCCATAGGTTGAAGTTATGGTGAGATTCCCTCCTTGGCCTCCCCTTCCTCCTGCCGCTCCGCCCCCACCATCGCCTCCATTGCCGCCTTGGCAAAGTCTTGTCCCTGTATTACCATCACCGCCGTTGCCCCCCTTGCCGCCGTCACCGCCATCGCCGCCTGCAAGATCGATCACGAGGTTGCCTTTAACCAGGAGCTCATCAAGGTAAAGGAACAGATTAACCCCATTGGTCCCCGTAGTGCCCATGGTGCCCGGTTGCCCCGTTGTGCCATCCCGGCACGGTCCGCCCGGCGTCGAGGCGGAAAGGCCCACCGTGCCGGGAATTCCGGGTGCGCCTTTCCCCACGATCGCACTGCCCCGACCGACGATGAGTTTCTTCAAATGAATGAAGTTGTCTTTTTTTAATGTGTTCAGGATGATCCGGGAAGAGTCGTGAAGGATGAGCGTATCGACCACCATCACGTCGGTATTCTGAAGTTCAAATACTTCATTCGGCCCGACGGTAAGTGTGGTTAATCGAATTTGGGCAGTACCTTCAACAAGGACCGAAAAAACAAAAAAGAGGATAAATATAAATCTCAGCACCTATAAAATGATTAATCAAGCGAAGAACCAGGGGTTTTGTCCGACAAAACTTGCATGCCCAAGTCAAAACTCAAAACGAAAACGCAATTTGTCTGGATTTCCTTTTAACAAACAAAAAAGCAGTACCCTTCAGTACTGCTTTCCGTGGGGCAGAAAATAATTAGTTTGCTGGCTTTTTTGCAGGTACTTTGTCACCAACCACACCTTCCAGAACATCTTTAATCTCAACGCGCTGGCTATCTTTATAGGGAACAATCCAGGCATCTTTAACGCCCATTTCGCGCAAATATTTTTTAAAGGTATCGGCTTCCCAATAATCGCGGAAAATGCCAATCGTTACTCTTTGGGGGTCTCCTTCTTTCACTTCTCCGCCGAAGTTGGGATTGTTTTCAAAATACTTGGAAAGGTCCTTATTCTTGAACGCTCCAATCTGTACTTTAAAAACCACTCCTTTTGAAAAATCCATCGTATTTACCGGAGGGGCTGCTTTGAGCTGAGCTAGTTCTGTTTTAGCGGAAGTAAGTTCGCTCCTCATTTTGGAGATCTGATCTTCCAGATCGGCAATCCTCCCGTTCTTGTCGCTGATGGAGGATTGCAGCTTGCTGACATCCCCTTTCAGCGAAGTGACCGTGTTGTCGGACACTTGTTTCTCTTCGACCATTTGTTTCAGGTTGGCCGGGTTCTTAGCGTATTCTTTGGCTTTCTTTTTCCATTCTTTCTTCTCTTTCTTGGAAAGTTGAGCGAAAACTTGGGTGCCGGAAAAAATGAGAGCCAGGCAGACAATCAAAACTCGAGTTTTCATTGGATAAGGGTTTAATTTCAATGTTAAAAGTAAGAAATAAGGCACGAAATACATAGCATTCTATTGCAGCTTTGTGGTTTTGTAGCCATCCCCGATGGAGGTTTGTCACCACTTCAAAGGGTCCCCACCATCTTCTCCGGTCTTACCCATTCGTCAAATTGTTGTGAGGTGAGGAGACCCAGTTCAACAGCTGCTTCCCGTAAGGTCTTGTTTTCCTTATGCGCCTTCTTGGCAATCCTGGCGGCATTTTCATACCCGATGTGGGTATTGAGGGCCGTCACGAGCATCAGCGAATTCTCCATATGCCGTTTAATAACCGGCAAATTGGGCTCAATTCCAACGGCGCATTTGTCGCTGAAAGAAACGCATGCGTCTCCGATCAGCCTGGCCGATTGAAGCACATTGGCGGCGATCATGGGCTTGAATACATTCAATTCGAAATGGCCGGTTGCCCCGCCCACCGACACCGCTACATCATTGCCGATTACCTGGGCGCAGACCATGGTCATGGCCTCCGGCTGAGTGGGATTTACTTTCCCTGGCATAATGGAAGAACCCGGTTCATTGTCGGGAATGATAATCTCCCCGATCCCACTGCGGGGACCCGAACTGAGCATTCTGATATCGTTGGCAATTTTCATTAACGACACGGAGGATCGTTTTAATGCTCCGGACAATTCTACCATGGCGTCATGGGCGGCGAGGGCCTCAAACTTATTGGGCGCCGTGATGAACGGGAGACCGGTGAGTTCGGCAATTTTTTTTGCTACCAACACATCATAACCGGGTGGGGTATTTAATCCTGTTCCTACGGCCGTGCCGCCCAACGCCAATTCACGGACCGCCACCAGGGCATTGTTAAGCGCCCGGATACTATTGTCAATTTGCTGAACATAACCGGAAAATTCCTGGCCGAGCGTCAATGGGGTAGCGTCCATAAAATGGGTACGTCCCGTTTTCACAATATTTTTGAATTCCGTTGCCTTCCCGGCGATTGCCTCCCGCAATTTTTTCATTCCGGGAATGGTCAGTTCCATGACCTGCTTGTAAGCGGCAATGTGCATGGCGGTAGGAAAGGTATCATTGGATGATTGTGATTTATTGACATCGTCATTGGGATGAAGGACTTTCTTTTCATCCGTGAGTTTCCCTCCGGAAAGAACGTGAGCGCGGTAAGCAATGACCTCATTCGCATTCATGTTGCTTTGCGTACCGGAGCCGGTTTGCCAGATCACCAGCGGAAATTCTTCGTCGAGTTTGCCGGCCAGGATCTCATCGCAGACGCTGCTGATCATATTTTTCTTATCCACGGTGAGCACACCCAGTTCATGATTGGCCATGGCTGCGGCCTTTTTCAAATAGCCAAAGGCGTAAATGATTTCTTTCGGCATGCTCGCCTCCGGACCGATCTTAAAGTTGTTGCGCGAACGCTCGGTCTGCGCACCCCAATATTTGTCGGCGGGCACTTGCACTTCGCCCATGGTGTCTTTTTCGATGCGGAAATTCATGATCAGGGGGGTTAGGTCCGGTATAAAATTACTTTGCCGGCACTGCCCTTCCAAGCGGTTGAAAGGTACTGGGATGCAGGTAGATTTGAATCTGAAACCAATTACAGGTACTTCAATTCTGCCAACTGGTCCAACACCCATCCTGTAATGCTCAATCGGTCACGCGTTGCAGGCATCACTTCGTGCTCAATCTTATCGCTTCGAAAGCAAACCAGTCTCCCGGCAATCGGAAAAACATCAATGGGACCACCGGGCAGGTGCAACCTGAGTTGACCTCCTTCTTCCTCTTTCCAACCTTCATTCAGATAGAGTATCACTGAAAGCCGTCGATGGTCATCCCCTCTGAACTGGTCGAGATGGCGCGTGTAGCCGCTGCCTGAAGGATAGAGGGTCAGGTGCACCTCGAAATCTTTAAGGCTCAGGAATAAAGTCCGATTGATATAGGAAATCATCGTGTCCAACTTGTCCAGATACACTTTCAATTCCCGGCCTGCTGCGGGGCGATCGATCCATTGGACATAGTCTCCCCGGATAGTTTCATTGATCTTTCTTTCCCGTTCTTTGCCAACTCCCGCTTTTTTGAATTGTAACAATCCACCTTTGAACTCGTCGAGTTGAAGGATCGCAGCTATTTCCGAATGTGATAGGAATGGGTCGATGATGGCATAGCCTTGTTGGGCAAGTCCGTCGGCCACTTTCTCATACTGGGAATTCATGGCACGAATTTAATAGCTTTGAACTCAGGTATTTCATTTGCAAACTTTCTGATGCGACAATTTTCCGTTTTACCCGTACTGGCCCTGATCCTTTCCTGCTGCGTACCCAAAGAGCAAGTTGTCCTTAGGAAGATCAGGAATGTGGTCATTGACACGATAGAGGAAGGGACTCCGCTGCTCAGTGGCGAGGCCGTCTTCTATAACCCCAATGCGATCCGGATGAACCTCAAAGAGATCAACATAGAGGTGTTTGTGGACGGCGAAAAATCCGCCCATGCGGACCAAAAACTAAATTCTGTGATTCCCTCACATGATGAGTTCACTGTTCCATTGAAAATCCGCCTTACGTTGAAAAAGATCGGACTGTGGGATACGGTCCTCAACCTGTTGAGCGGAAAAAAATACCAAATACATTACAAGGGATATATTCGCGTGCGTGTCCATGGCATTGGGGTGAAGGTTCCGGTTGATTATACTGATGAAATAAGGCTGAAAATCTAAGCCTGTTGGAATCAACTGCGCTATAACACGATGTATTTGGCAAAAATCCCTGAAACGTATCTCAGAAAGCGCTCCAAAATGAGCAGATACTAAGAGCTGTGTCTATTAGGCTTAAACAACCTGCCACTTTCCCTCTTTATTTTTTGCATACGATAGTCCATTGCTCATGCGATGTACTTGCCGGCCGTCGGCTTCTTTAACGGCTGCTTTTTCATAAACACGAATGCCGTTGTTCTCTCTAGTCAGGAATAAAATAAGAGAATTCAATGTTGGCGAAATATCACTCAACGACTGATCTTCACTTTCTCTCATGAAGGCCTGGCTCATACAACAGATAGATGTTTGGCACTTTTTTTGATGAAATGCATTCGGGCCAAGATAGTATTCGGTACCGGTTTCCCTTAAAGTTAAAAACTTTTCGAATTCACCTCAATTGACTGACAAACCTCTCATCATTTTTATTTAGGAATCGATGA
>Ga0209647_1003976_pt1 | contig 11292 bp, 8 predicted proteins | sample GraSoi_2013_60cm_FD_185827 | JGI IMG/M metagenome (GOLD analysis project Ga0209647, IMG submission 185827) | Grasslands soil microbial communities from the Angelo Coastal Reserve, California, USA - Sample 9_17_2013_60cm (SPAdes) (version 2) | ecosystem: Environmental > Terrestrial > Soil >... | reverse complement strand
GATCCGCGCCTCCGCCTCGACCGCGCCGTCGCCGGCGGCCACGGTGGCTGAGGCCGGCGCCCTGCCGCGCGCAGCGGGGCGCCTGGCTGCGGCGCTGGCGCGGCTCTGGGACAGCGACCTCGTTTACGGCTTCCGCCGCTCGCGCGTGGCGATGGCGGCGGCGGCGGTGATGCTCGTCATCCTCGCCGGCGCGGCGTTCGCGCCGTTGATAGCGCCGCACGATCCCTTCGACCTCGCCAGCGTCAGCCTGCTCGACGCGCGCAACCCGCCTGCCTGGATCGCCGGCGGCAGCTGGGCCTATCCGCTGGGCAGCGACAATCTCGGCCGCGACGTGTTCTCGACCATCCTCTACGGCTCGCGCATCTCGCTGTGGGTCGGCTTCGCCTCCATCCTGCTGGCGATGGTGCTCGGCGTCGGCCTCGGCCTCGTCTCGGGCTATGTCGGCGGCGTGACCGACGCCGTCATCATGCGCATCGCCGAGATCCAGCTCAGCTTCCCCGCCATACTCATCGCCTTGCTGGTCGACGGCGTCATGCGCGGCATCGTCCCGCGCGAGTTCCAGGACAGCCTCGCCGAGGACGTGCTGATCCTGTCGATCGGCCTCTCCTTCTGGGTGCAGTACGCGCGCACCGTGCGCGGCTCGACCATGGTCGAGCGCGGCAAGGAATACGTGCAGGCGGCGCGAATCATCGGCCGCCGCCCGCTCGCCATCATGCTGCGCCACGTGCTGCCCAACGTGATGGGCCCGGTGCTGGTGATCGCCACCATCAATTTGGCGCTCGCCATCATCACCGAGGCGACGCTGTCCTTCCTCGGCGTCGGCGTGCCGCCGACGCAGCCCTCGCTCGGCACGCTCATCCGCATCGGCAATGATTTCCTGTTCTCGGGCGAATGGTGGATCACCATCTTCCCGGGCCTCGCCCTCGTGCTGCTCGTGCTGTCGGTCAATTTGCTCGGCGACTGGCTGCGCGACGCGCTCAACCCCCGACTGCGCTGATGCGCGCGGCCGCGCTGCTCCGCGTCGAGCATCTGCGCGTCGAGTTCCCGACGCGCCACGCGACGCTGGTCGCGGTCGACGACGTGTCCTTCGCGATCGGCGCGGGCGAGGTGCTGGGCGTCGTCGGCGAGTCTGGCGCCGGCAAGTCGGTCACCGGCGCCGCCATCATCGGCCTCATCGATCCGCCCGGGCGCATCGCCGCGGGCCGCATCTTCTTCGCCGGCGAGCGCATCGACGATTTGCCGGCGGAGCGGCTGCGGCGCATCCGCGGCAAGCGCATCGGCACCATCTTCCAAGACCCGCTCACCAGCCTCAACCCGCTCTACAGCATCGGCCGCCAGCTGGTCGAGACCATCGCCACGCATAGCGAGCTCACGCCGCGCCAGGCGCGCGCGCGGGCGATCGAGCTCCTGGCCGAGGTCGGCATCCCCGCGCCGGCCGAGCGCTTCGACCATTATCCGCACCATTTCTCGGGCGGCATGCGCCAGCGCGTGGTCATCGCGCTGGCGCTGTGCGGCAACCCGCAGCTCATCATCGCCGACGAGCCGACCACGGCGCTCGACGTGTCGATCCAGGCGCAGATCATCGCGCTCTTGAAGAAGCTGTGCCGCGACCACGGCATGGCGGTGATGCTGATCACCCACGACATCGGCGTGATCGCCGAGACCGCCGACCGCGTCGCCGTGATGTATGCCGGGCGCATCGCCGAGATCGGGCCGCTGCGCGACATCGTCAAGCAGCCGCGCCACCCCTACACGGTCGGGCTCATGGGCTCGATCCCCTCGCTCTCGGGCGCGACCGAGCGCCTGGCGCAGATCGACGGCGCCATGCCGCGGCTCAATGAGATCCCCGGGGGATGCGCCTTCCATCCGCGCTGCGCCCACGCCTTCGCGCGCTGCCGCGCCGAGCGCCCCGAGCTGATCGCCGACGGCGCGTCCGCGGCGGCGTGCTGGCTCTACGCGCCGGCGGCGACGGGCGGCCATGGCTGAGCCGGCGGCGCAGGCCGAGCGCGCAGCCGGCGCCGAGGCGCCGCTGCTCAGCGTGCGCGGCCTCGCCCGCTATTTCGATGCCTCGCCGCCGCTGTTGAACCGGCTGCTCGCCGGCGGCGGGCGGCGCACGCTCAAGGCCGTCGACGGCGTCAGCTTCGACATCCCGCGCGGCCGGACCTTGGGCCTGGTCGGCGAGTCCGGCTCCGGCAAGTCGACCGTGGCGCGCCTCGTCGTCGGCCTCTATCCGCCGACCGCCGGCACCATCGCGTTCGACGGGCGCGATCTCGCGAGCCTGCGCGGGGCCAGGGAGACCGCCGCGCTGCGCCGCCGCCTGCAGATCATCTTCCAGGACCCTTATGCCAGCCTCAACCCGCGCTGGCGCGTGCGCGACATCATCGCCGAGCCGCTGCGCGTGCATCGGCTGCTCTCCGGCCGCGCCGCGCTGCGCGCCCGCGTCGACGAGCTGCTGCTCCAGGTCGGGCTCGCCGCGGCGGACGCCGACAAGTTTCCGCATGAATTCTCCGGCGGCCAGCGCCAGCGCATCTCGATCGCCCGCGCACTGGCGAGCGCGCCCGACTTCCTTGTCTGCGACGAGCCGACCTCGGCGCTCGACGTCTCCGTGCAGGCGCAGATCCTCAATCTGATGAAGGCGCTGCAGCGCCGCCTCGGCCTGACCTATCTCTTCATCTCGCATAACCTCGCGGTTGTCAGGCACATGGCGGATGCGGTCGGCGTCATGTATCTGGGACGCTTGGCCGAGTTCGCCGAGGCGCGCGCCCTCTTCGAGCGGCCGCGCCATCCCTACACGCGTCTGCTGCTCGCGACGATCCCGGACCTGTCGCTCAGCGGGCGGCCGCGCGCGCCGGTGACGGGCGAGGTGCCGAGCCCGATCAACCCGCCCGCGGGCTGCAGCTTCCATCCGCGCTGCCCCCATGCCGATGCGCGCTGCCGGCGCGAGCGGCCCGAGCCGCTCGCAATCGCCGGCGGCGGCCTGGTCGCCTGCCACGCCGTCGCGGAAGGGCGGCTGCCGCCGTGAGCGCCCGACGACGGCGCGGGCCGGCTAGCCGAAAACCTTCGATCCCGACCCCTTGCAAAGTCTAAGATGACTGGTCATATCCCGCCGCATGCGCAGGGATTCGACCAAGGATGTCCGCGAGCGCCTGCTGGAGGCGGGGGTGGCGACCTTTCACCGGCTGGGCTTCAATGGCTGCAGCGTGCAGGACATCACCGAGGCGGCCGGGGTGCCCAAGGGCTCGTTCTATAATCACTTCGAGAGCAAGGAGGCGCTCGGCGCGGCCGCGCTCGAGCATTTCTGGCAGGACGGCGCCTGCGACCGGCTGCAGATCCTGAGCGAGCCCGGGCGCGCGCCGCGCGAGCGGCTGCGCGCCTATTTCGAGCAGGCCGCTGCCGAGATGGCCGCGCTCGACTACACCTGCGGCTGCCTCGTGGGCAACCTCGCGGCCGAGCTGTCGGACCAGAGCAAGCTCGTCTCGGCGCAGCTCTCGACCATCTTCGCCAGCTGGGCGCGCCGAGTGGCGGACTGCATCCGCGAAGCGCAAGCCGCCGGCGAGATCAGCACGGCCGGCGATCCCGAGACGCTCGCCAATTTCGTCCTGAGCGCTTGGGAGGGCGCCGTCCAGCGCGCCCGCATCGAGAAGACGGGCCGCCCGCTGCAGCAGTTCCTGGACGTCCTCTTCACCCACCTCCTGCGCTGACCTCCGCACCGCGCTTTTTTTCGACAGGAAACAAGATGACCGGTCATCTTAACAACCTCGCTCCGGCTGCTCGTAGGCCCAAGACAGTTGCCGAGCCGTCAGCGCTTCTTCCCGACGCAGCCGTCCGGCGACGACGATCATTTGCTCGCCGTGAAAACTCTATTACGGAATTCGCCGCTGACGACCCGACCGCGGCGGGCCATCTACGGTTGCTGGCAAGGGGCCATCGCGCTTCCCGCGCCGAAGGCTCCTTCGCTGCGCCAACTCCCGACACTTGCATTCGGCAGGAGATACGATGACCGCTCATCCGAACGATCTCGATCCCTCTCCCATGGCTCGCGCCGCCGCGGCCGGACCACGCAGAGTCTGGGTTGGGCTCGGTGCCGCTGCCCTGCTGCTTGCGCTCGGCGGCGGCTTGTTCGGCCTCAACCGCCTCGGCGAGACGGCGGCGACGGCGGCGCCCGCCCCGCCGCCGCCGCCGGCGGTCAATTTCGTCGAGATCCGCGCCCAGGTGAGCGGCTATCTGAGCGAGATCCGTTTCACCGACGGCCAGATCGTCCATCAGGGCGACCTGCTCTTCGTCATCGACCAGCGACCCTACGATATCCAGCTGCAGCAGGCGACGGCGCAGCAGCAGATCGCCGCCGCCCAGCTCGAGCTCGCCAACAAGCAGCTCGCGCGCAACGCCGAGCTCAGGCGCAGCGACGTCGTCTCCGCCGACGTCCTCGACCAGCGCGTGCAGCAGCAGCGCGCGGCGCAGGCGGCGCTCGAGCAGGCCAAGGCCGCCATCCGCTCCGCCCAGCTCAATCTCGAATTCTCGCGCATCACCGCGCCGCTCACCGGGCGCATCAGCGAGCACCGCGTCTCCGTCGGCAGCCTGGTCAGCGGCGGGCCGAACGCCGGCGCGACCACCTTGCTGACGACCATCGTCTCGCTCGACCCGATCCATCTCGATTTCGACATGAGCGAGGCCGACTATCTGAGCTACCAGCGCTTCCTCCAGACGCAGCAAGCCGGCGGCAACGTCGACCACACCGTCGAAGCGAGCCTGAGCGACGAGCAGGGCTGGCCGCGCCGCGGCGTGCTCGATTTCCTCGACAACCAACTCGACCGCAGCAGCGGCACCATCCACGCGCGGGCGAGCCTGGCGAACCCGGATCTGTTCATCGCGCCCGGCCAGTTCGCGCGGCTGCGCCTGCCGGTCTCGGAACCGCGCCCGGTGCTGCTGGTGCCCGACGCGGCCTTGATCACCGATCAGTCGCGCAAGCTCGTCATGACCGTCGGCCGCGACGGCACCATCGTGCCCAAGGTGGTCGAGATCGGCGCGCTCAGCGACGGCTTGCGCGTCATCAAGAGCGGGCTCGCCGCCGATGACCAGGTGGTGATCAACGGGCTGATGCGCGCCAGGCCCGGGGCGAAGGTGACGCCGCAGCCCGGCAACATCGCCGTTGCCGCCCGCGGCTGAGAGGAGCTTGAGCGATGCGCCTGTCCCATTTCTTCATCGAGCGGCCGATCTTCGCGACGGTGCTGTCGCTGTTCATCACCATCGTCGGCGGCATCGCCTATTTCGCCCTGCCGGTCGCGCAATATCCGGAGATCGCGCCGCCGACCATCCAGGTCACCGCGACCTACCCGGGCGCCTCGGCCGACATCGTCAGCCAGACCGTGGCGACGCCGCTCGAGCAGCAGATCAACGGCGTGCAGGACATGCTCTATTTCAGCAGCCAGGCGACGGGTGACGGCAAGCTGACGGTGACGGTCACCTTCAAGCTCGGCACCAATCTCGATACCGCGCAGGTGCTTACGCAGAATCGCGTGGCGGTCGCGCTTCCCCGTCTGCCGGATGTCGTGCAGCGCCTCGGCGTCACCGTGAAGAAGAACTCGCCGGACATGCTGATGGTGATCCATCTTTATTCGCCGGACGGCTCGCGCGATCAGCTCTACATGTCCAACTACGCCACGCTCCAGGTGAAGGACGTGCTGTCGCGCCTCGACGGCGTCGGCGACGTCACGATCTTTGGCGCGCGCGACTACTCGATGCGCATCTGGATCGATCCCGACAAGGCCGCGGCGCACAATCTCACGGCGGGCGAGGTGGTGGCCGCGCTCCAGGCGCAGAACGTGCAGGTGTCGTCGGGCGTGCTGGGCCAGCCGCCGGTGGCGGGGCCGAGCGCCTTTCAGCTCAACGTCTCGACGCTCGGGCGCCTCACCGACCCGGCGCAGTTCGGCGACATCATCGTCAAGTCCGACGGCGCCGGGCGCGTGACGCGCGTGCGCGACATCGGCCGCGTCGAGCTCGGCGCGCAGGATTATGGCGCCAACGGCTATCTCGACACGCGCAACGCCGTGCCGATGCTCGTCTTCCAGCAGCCCGGCTCCAACGCGCTGGCGACGGCCGACCACGTCCGGGCGACGATGCAGGAGCTGTCACAGCAATTCCCGCAGGGCCTCAAATACGACATCGTCTATGATCCGACGCGCTTCATCGCCGAGTCCGTGCGCGAGGTGGTGAAGACGATCCTCGCCGCGGTCGCCCTCGTCGTCATCGTCGTGATCGTGTTCCTGCAGACCTGGCGCGCCTCGGTCATCCCGATCGTCGCCATCCCGATCTCGCTGGTCGGCACCTTCGCGGTGCTGGCCGCGCTCGGATTCTCCCTGAACAACCTGTCGCTGTTCGGCCTCGTGCTCGCGGTCGGCATCGTCGTCGACGACGCCATCGTCGTGGTCGAGAATGTCGAGCGCAATCTGCGCCGCGGCATGAGCCCGCGCGACGCGGCGCATCGCACCATGGACGAGGTCGGCGGCGCCCTGATCGCCATCGCGCTCACGCTGTGCGCCGTCTTCGTCCCCTCGGCCTTCATCAGCGGCATCTCCGGCCAGTTCTTCCGCCAGTTCGCGGTGACGATCGCCGCCTCGACGGTGATCTCGTGCGTGGTCTCGCTGACGCTGAGCCCGGCGCTGTGCGCGCTGCTGTTCCGGCCGCATGCCGCCGAGACTCATCGCCGGCGCCGCTCGGTTCTGACGCGGCCGCTCTTCGCCTTCTTCGGCGCCTTCAACCGCGGCTTCGAGTGGCTGTCCGAGCGCTATGGCCGCCTCGCCGCGCGGCTCATCCGCATGAGCGCAATCGTCCTCGTCGTCTATGCCGGCCTCATCGGCCTCACCGGCTGGCAGTTCGGCCGCGCGCCGACCGGCTTCATCCCCGACCAGGACCAGGGCTATCTCATCACCGTGCTGCAGCTGCCGGCGGGCTCGTCCCTGGCGCGGACGGACGCGGTCGTGCGCAAGGCGACCGAGATCATCCTGGCCACGCCCGGCGTGCGTCACGCCGTCCCCTTCGCCGGCTTCGACGGCGCCACCTTCACCAACGCGCCCAATGCCGGTGCCATCTTCTTTTCTTACGGCACTTTGGCGCTGGGACCCTTCGAGGAGCGACGTGCCCCGGTGAGCGCGGACGTCGTGATCGGGCAGATTCGCCAGCGGCTGGCCGGCATCCAGGACGCCTTCATCATCACGATCAAGCCGCCGCCGGTGCGCGGCATCGGCACCGCCGGCGGCTTCAAGATGATGGTGCAGGACCGTCAGGGCGCCGGCTCGTCGGCGCTGGACGCGGCCGTCCAGGATCTGACGGGTGCGGCCAACCAGGTGCCCGGCCTGGCCGGCGTGTTCTCGCTGTTCAGCACCAGGACGCCCACCGTCTATGCCGATATCGACCGCGAGAAGGCGGAGAAGCTGGGCGTGTCGCCGGCCAAGGTGTTCGAGGCGCTGCAGGTCTATCTCGGCTCGGCCTACGTCAACGACTTCAATTATCTCGGCCGCACCTACCAGGTGATGGCGCAGGCCGACGCGCCGTTCCGCAACACCGCCGACGACATCAGCCGGCTCAAGACGCGCAACGATAGCGGCGCGATGGTGCCGATCGGCTCGGTCGCGCAGTTCCGCGACGTCACCGGCCCCTACCGCGTGCCGCGCTACAACCTCTATCCCGCGGCCGAGGTGCAAGGCGGCACGCTGCCCGGCGTGTCCTCGGGCTACGCGCTGGCGGCGATGGAGCGGCTGGCGACGGAGCGCCTGCCGCCGGGCTTCGGCTTCGCCTGGACCGACCTCGCCTTCCAGCAGCAGCAGACCGGCAACACCGCGATCCTGATCTTCGCCGCGTCGGTGCTGTTTGTCTTCCTCGTGCTCGCCGCGCAATACGAGAGCTGGAGCCTGCCGCTCTCGGTCGTGCTGATCGTGCCGATGTGCCTGCTGGCGGCCGTCACCGGGCTCATGCTGCGCGGCATGAGCGTCGACATCCTGGCGCAGATCGGCTTCGTCGTGCTGGTCGGGCTCGCCGCCAAGAACGCCATCCTGATCGTCGAGTTCGCCAAGCAGGCCGAGGAGGCCGGGGCGCCAGTGCGGCAGGCGGCGGCGCAGGCCGCACGCACGCGCCTGCGCCCGATCCTGATGACGTCCTTCGCCTTCGTCCTCGGCGTCGTGCCGCTGGTGATCGCCAGCGGCGCCGGCGCGGAGATGCGGCAGTCGCTGGGCACGGCGATGTTCGCCGGCATGCTCGGCGTCACCATCTTCGGCCTCGTCTTCACGCCGGTCTTCTATGCCGTCGTGCGCCGCCTGTTCCGCGCGCGGCGGCAAGCGGCCGACATGGAGGAAGGAGACGGCGTGCGAGAGCCTGCCGAATGACGCTCCGGCCGTCCGCGCGAGGTCGCGCCCGCTGAGCGCGATCGACGCGCAGGCTCGCTATCGTTCGTCAGGTATTTGCCGTCCCTGTAGACCGCCCCCGCGCCCCGCGCCGCTGGTCTCGAGCGTCGCGTCCCAGGCTTGTTCGTCACGAGCCGACGGTCGTGACAAGGGCACGCCTGCGGCGGAGGCTCCGGCCTTCATCGCCGTCGGTCGCTCTTCCATCGACCGGTCCGACGGCATCGCCTCATCCGTCAGCGCGGGCGATCCGATTCCACCGAGCCATGCCACAGCCAGGGCGCGCCAAAGCGATCGCAAAAGCCGTCTCCTTGCCGAAGTGTCGAAGGTTGTAGGCAGCATACCGCCGGTGCGTGACCGCGCGATGACGCCTCTTGCGAAAAGAGATGACGCCTCGTGCGAAAAGAAAAGCCCCGCCACGAGGACGGGGCTGACGGACTGCGAAAAAGAAAAGCCCCGCCACGAGGGCGGGGCTGACGGACGAAGCGGCCGACTTATGGTCAGCGGCCGGCGCGCCCGCCTTAGACGATAGGCCAACGGGACCGGATCGGCGATCGGTCCGCCGGCAGCCCGCGTCAAATAAGAGCCCCGCCCCTGTACGACAAGGGCGGGGCCGGTCGCCGCGGGAAGGACGACGCGGCGACCGAACCGCGGGGGGTCGCGGCTCCTACCAGTCGGTGCCGCTGCCGGGGTGATAGATCTGCCGCGCCAGATCGTCCTGCTGCCCGCCGCCGCCGACCACGTCCACGGAACTGCCCGACCCTGGCGCGTTGGACGCGCTGCGCGGCTGGCCGTCATCGGCGCAGGCCGCAAGGCCCAACGCCACCAGCCCGATCGCGGCCATGCGCGCCAGCCTGGTCATGCGGAAATTGCTCGACATGGTGATGACTCCTTCCGGATTCCGGTGCAGCGCGCAAGGCGCGCTCTCGACACATGGTAGGTATGACCGGGCAGGGCATTGGATAACCGACCGGCGGCTGAAGACACCGTTCGGCGACGCCGAGCAATCGCTGCCGGCGGCACCAACGAAGCGCTGCGCTGCCCAGGCGCAGATTGCCGAGGCCTTTGCATCGGTGATGAGCGGCGATGAGCGGCGACGACGCGAATGTCAGGCTGCGGCCGGCGCCGAGGCGATCCCGGCAAATGAAGCCGCAACGCGAGCGGCGCATCCGAAACCTTTCCGTCGGGACAGAAGATCGCGGCGCCTGCGCTCTGCTGGCCCGCTCGCCGTGCTTCGCGTATCATCGCGAAATCTTTCCAATGGCGTGAGAGGGGCCGCTTCGAATGGCGGCTGCTCGTTGACCGCTTATCGCCGATGCGGCGCTGGCAGGGTCCTTGCGCGCGCGGTCCCCGCGCGCTAATTCGCTCCCTCCAGCAGCGTGTTTATCTCCCACACGAGCAATGCGGGCCGCAATGGCTTGGGGAGCAGTTTGCCGTGTCGGGGATCGTTTCCGCCCGTTGCTGTCTGAGCATGGCCGGTGACATAGAGAACCTTTATGTTGGGGCGCATCAGCTTCGCCTGGCTTGCGAGCTGGAACCCGCTGATACCCGGCATCACGATGTCAGTGAACAACACGTCTACATGACGCTCGGCGAGAATGCGGAGCGCCTCATGGCCGTCCGCGGCGGTAAGCACGACGAACCCTTCCTCGGACAACAGATGCATGACGAGTTCGCGCAGGGCGACCTCGTCTTCCACGAACAGGATGGTGTAGGGGCGGTCCATATAGGAGAACAACACTTGGGGCGGCCGGTTGGATCGCGACAAGGGGGCGGCGGCTCTCGCCCGGTCAAGGGCGGGAATGCTTCCGTCGCCCGCCCGGTTTTGGCTTCTCGATCGGGGCTTTACTCGCCGAAGTGTGCGCCGTAGGTGGCAAGTCGCTTGGCTGGAGCTACCCTAAGGTGGCGCCAAACGCATTTTATTGACACAGGTAAGCCGCGGCGACGAGAGCGCAGCGGGGCGCGCCGGGTTGAGGGCGGCGCCAACGATGCGCGCTGCTGAAAAGACCGATCGGCTAGCGAGATTTCTTGGGGAAGAGGTTCGAATCATGGAGGGCCAGACTGAGGGTCAGCAGACTGCCGCCGGCAAGCTCCCAATCGGCGCCGCGATCCCTGACGATGTTTGCCCATTTCAGCACCGCCGTTTTCAGCGGCGCTTCCAGGTCTGGCCGGACCTCGAGCAGCGCCTCGGCGAAAGCGGCACCCAGAGCGGCCATCGCCAGCGGAATCTGAGATTCTAGGTTCTTGGGTTTATTCATGGGTCCGCTCCGCTCGCCTGGGGGATTTGATTGGAGCACAACCCCAAATTGATTGCGAGTCACCTTGGTGAGGCCAACGGTCGCGGACGCAGCGACGAAGCATCGGAACCTCGTTCTTTCGTTACGGGTTTGCAGTATTGGCCTCACTCCTAAGTAGGAGGCCCCCAACTTGCCTTCAGCTTGCTCTGACTTCGTTTCATCGATCGGCGAAAAGCGAAGCGAACAGGACGCCGCCGGCAAGCAGCGCCATCCAGGTCAATTCATTGGCGTTCAGGGCCAACCATGCATGCCAACCTTCCTTCCAACCGCTGGCCGGGGATTGTCTCGCGGCATCCCTCTTTTGCTGCAGATCGATACTCGTCTGGACGGCGTACATTGAGGCCGCGCTCGCTGCCTTGGCGTCGCTCGCCACGATCGCGGCCAACTCCACCGGGTCCAGATCGACGATCCGCGCCAACTCAGTACTGTCGGGTCGAGGCGGAAGCCGGATCAATGTCGAAATCCGCCGATAGGCCGGGACCGAGACGTTCTGAAGCAGCTCCTCGTCCGTCTCCACGGTATAGCTTCCTGCCGGCTGCTCGCCGCCTATCCCGGTCAGGATAAAGGGCCGAGAAAAGCGAACGGTGCTGCTGGTGGTGCGA
>Ga0209647_1003974_pt1 | contig 11293 bp, 7 predicted proteins | sample GraSoi_2013_60cm_FD_185827 | JGI IMG/M metagenome (GOLD analysis project Ga0209647, IMG submission 185827) | Grasslands soil microbial communities from the Angelo Coastal Reserve, California, USA - Sample 9_17_2013_60cm (SPAdes) (version 2) | ecosystem: Environmental > Terrestrial > Soil >... | reverse complement strand
CCGCCATAGGAACGGCAAACTGCTGCCCTCCAACCTGTATGATCATGGCGCTCTGAATTGCGAGACTGGTAGGGAACTTCATGGTGAAGGCGGTACCCCGGCCAGGCATAGATTCGACTTCTAGTGTACCTCGGAGACGCGCCACGCTATCACGTACTACATCCAGGCCCACGCCCCGGCCGCTTTCCTCGCTCAATACTTCGGCAGTTGAGAAGCCAGGCTGGAAGATAAGGCTGATCACATCGTTATCGCTCAATACCTGATCCGGCCTGATAAGGCCACGAGCAATTGCCTCCTTACGTACACGCTCCGGGTCTATGCCCGTGCCATCGTCACGCACTGTGATCACCACCTGGTTGCCTTCGTATGAGGCAGACAACTTAATCTGCCCAACGGGAGACTTCCCTTTCTGCTGGCGAACCTCTGGCGTCTCGATGGCATGATTCACTGCATTACGCACGAGGTGCAAGAGCGGTCCCGCAATTTCTTCAGAAACAGTGCGGTCGACCTCTGTTGCTTCACCTTCCACCAGAAACTCGAATTCTTTATGTTGCTTAAGCGATATTGAACGGGCAGCACGATAGAGGCGCGGCTTCATCATCGAGAGCGGCACCAGGCGGGCTTTTAGCAGCCGGTCCTGAAAAGTATTGCTCAGGCGACTTTCACGAGCAAAGATGCTTTCACACTCGCGAATGCCGGCTTCCATCTCATTACTGAGCGTCGACATATCCGAAATGCCTTCACTCAAACCGCGGGTAAGCTGGTGAAATTCAGTATAGCGATCCAGTTCCAGTTCGTCGAATTCTACAAGATGTGGCGTCCCAGCAAGGTCTTTTGAGTTTCCTCTGCGGCCGCTAATAAGGTTAAATATTGCGCTCTGGCTGCCATTGCCTGGGGGTATGACTTGCAGCGAACGACCACTTGGCAGCGCTGCGGCTTCAAAACGGCTCTCCAGCTTCTGCCCGACATCATGTAGGCGTCCACTACTGATTCCCACATCGGCAACGAGGCGCACAAGTCGCTCAAGTCGCTCCTCCAAAACATTGCGATTCACCAGCATCTCGCCGAAGAGATTGACCAACTCATCGAGCTTCTGGAGAGGTACGCGCACACTGAGATCACCGCGTCCGGTTCGCTGGCTATTGGCCTGGGCAGACTGCGCACCATTAGCGACTCCTCCAGCCGTAGAAGAGTCCATCAGAGATTCATCATCGATTTCGATATCAGTATCAAGCTCTTCTTCGGCAACACGACTCCGTTCGCCGAGCAGTTCTACGTAGCGAGTGCGTAGTGATTGCACCATTGCTTCTCCATGCGCCCGCTCGTTCTCCGCGCCGATAATTAATACATCCAGCGCCTCGGCAGTATCCAGGATGATACTGAGAACAGTGGGACTGATAGACGTGTTACCCTCTATCACACTGTCCAGTAGATCTTCCAAAATGTGGCAGAGATCGGCAATAGCACGGAACCCCATCATGCCTGCTGCGCCTTTGAGCGTGTGTGTTGCCCGGCGTATGCCCTGGATGAGATCACGATCTGCCGGCGAATTTTCCAGGGCAGCAACACGTATGCTAATCATTTGCAGGTGCTCTTCAGCCTCCAGGCGGAAAAGTTCGGCAACTTCTTCGCCAAAGTCCCCGCCAAAGGATGATACTGGCTTTGATGCCGCTTGGTTTACAGGTGCCAGGTGCGTAACCCGCTGAACAGCAGGGAGAACCGGCGTGAAAGCCACAGATGACGGCGCCTGCTGCGATGACAAGGACGCGAGGGCTTCAAGAGTCGACATTTCCCGTACCTGGCTTGCAGCACCAGGCATGTGAGCCGCAGAACCCGGTATAGGCTGGCTGGAGCGCGAGGGTGGTTGAGATGATGCATTTATTGCTTCTTCGCCTATCACCCTGGTTGTAAGTTGATTGAGAAACTCCCGGCGAACCTGGATCTCGATCTCATTACGCATCCTGGCCTCGATCTCCTGGCTGGTTTCTCGTTTTTCGGAACCGGACAGGCGCTCCTGTAGCTGCCGCTTTGCCTCGAACTCCTGGAGCACTTCGTTTCGTATTTGCCGCTCTAGTTCAGCACGAGCGGCAAGTGTAGATGGACGGGCTTCATACTCATGACGTAATTCTTCGCGTATCTGGGCCTCTATTTCGCTTCGCAAGGCTAGAGGATCACCACGCCGCTCGAAGGTCACGCGCTCATGCACTCCTCCAGTTCCATGAGAGGCCTGCATCTCCCAGGGGGTCCAGCCCGGTTCTTGCTCAAGCACTCGCGAACTGCTGTCGATCTGTATGCGTTGGAAAACACGATCACAGGCCTGCAGGTCTATCTGCAACTGCAGTAGCGCGGTTCCCATTTGCTCATCTGTCGCCATTACACCATTGGAAATTTGATTGAGGAGGTCGAGTATTTTCTTCAGTTTGCTATTCGCCACCCACATGACGGATAGTGGCAGATAACGCCGTACTTGCTCTGGGCTATTGCGCAGATTCAAGCCCATTGCCAGTCCGGCCCACTCCTCCATGCGATCAAGAGCATCCCTGGAGCCATCTAAGAAGCTTCTAAATTCCGTACGTTGGGCTTCAACGATGGAGACAGCCTGGCGCAACTGCGTCCACATACTCTTCAAGGATGCGGCCTGGGTCTCTAATGAGCGAGTTTCCTCTTGCATCCTATTATAGACAGTTGAAAACGAAGTATCGGCAGCTTGCTCTCCTGCGTTCGCGAGGACCAGTTCTCCTTGCCCGCCTTCACTCAATACTTGCGCTTCAACATTTGAAGCTGCCTCGCTGACCCCTGATGGCAGATTCGGTGTCGTGGGTAGTGTACCAGGTGGAATACTATGAGTCTGTGGGCGAGGCACAGTGGTCGCTATTAAAGCATCCAGGGCACTTTGTTGCTCGCTTTGCTGGAATTCAGGCTCAGGCGGTTTGGCAGGTTCAGGGATTACACCTCGATTAGAGTGTATCTCGAGGCTGGCGGTTGGAACAGGATCTTCAGGCCAGGCAACTTCTTCGCCTGCTGCAACGATAGGCGTACGGAAAGAAGCCAGCATCTCATTCAGCGACGGAATTGGTGAATTGGGCAGTTGTTGCCCGTGGCTTACGAGTGTTTGTTCATCAAATGCACCTTGCCCCTGTTCGGCCTGTGCCTGGGATTCCATCACGAACCGGTACCTGGTATAATCAGCATCGTCTTCTGCAATGATCGCATTTTCGTCGATGCCCTGGTGAATACCTCGTAGAAGCTGGTGCATACGACCCTGGGAACGCTGTAAAAGACCTATGGTGGGAGCATCGAGGGTCGCCAACCCATCTAACACATCCCCCAGGATATCTTCCATCCCGTGTGCCACATGGGCCAATCCGGGGAAGTCCATCATTGATGCAGAGCCGCCAATAGTGTGTGTGCGGCGGTAGGTTTCCTCTAGAGCATCCATATCACCTGGAGACTGAGCCAGGCGCTCTAGATTTGACTCAATCTCCGGCAAATAACTATTTACCTCTTCGATGAACGAGTCGAGGACTGATAGTTTATCAAATGCGTTCGACATGCTACACGCACCCACTCATTCTAGTCTCACAGAGTGTGCAAGACTCGTTGTGTTATTGACCGAATTGACCATTGTTTGGATGAGGGTCCTGCTCTTGACTAAATGACGACTGGCCCTGCTGCGAACCACTCTGCCAGCGCTGGCGTGATGTCGGGATCGACCCGGCTGATGGTCCCGGCTGCAGCGGCCCTGAATTCTGTTGCTGCGAGAATGGAGTCTGATTTGGGGTTGAAAAGAATGGCTGGTTCTGACCTCCAAACTCGGTCGGGCTATCAAAAAGCTGCTGTCCATTAAAGCCCGGTTGGCTCTCAAAGTCACTAAACTCGCCGAAGCCTGGTTGGCTGGTGTATAGCTGCTGCCCACCAAAGCTTGGTGGATTCGCAAATTGCTGCCCAGGAAAGCCCGATTGGCTGGTGAATGGCTGCTGCCCACCAAAGCTTGGTGGATTCGCAAATTGCTGCCCGGGAAAGCCCGATTGGCTGGTGAATGGCTGCTGCCCACCAAAGCTCATCTGGTCTCCAAAACCTTGTGGATTGTCGAAAGGCGACTGGCCAGCATGTGCTGTTAAAGCTGTCACAGAACCGGAGTTTCTTGGTTCCGCTAGCGGAGCGAAATTCATGGAGAAGCTTTGGGCCCATTCAGTGTCCATTCCCGCTCCTACACCGGCCAGGTCGGCATTCCCCTCAGGCATTACGTTAATGGGCGACATACCAGGGAATAGATCCATTACTTCATTACTGCGTTCAGGCAAGCGGAACGTCGAAACTGAGGCACGTAACTGATCAGCCAATTCGGCTAGATAGCTTACACTCGCAGCGGATTCCTGAGTACCCGCGTCAGTTTGACGCGTAATTTCCGAAATCTGGCCCATCGCCACAGCTACCGCTTCAGAAACAGTTGCTTGTTCGTTTGCAGCGCGGGCGATGCCTTCAATCATCTGTGCTTGCCGCTCCACTGCTGTATAGATAGAGTTCAAAGAGCGACCAGCTTCATCAGCCAGTTGCGATCCTCTGACGACTTCCTGGGTGCTATCTTCCATCGCAACGACAGCTTCATAGGTATCACCCTGGATGCTCTTCACCAGGGTAGCAATGCGTTTGGTGGACTCAGTAGAGCGTTCGGCCAGGAGACGGATTTCGTCAGCGACCACGGCGAACCCTCGTCCATGCTCACCAGCCATGGCAGACTGGATAGCAGCATTAAGCGCGAGAAGGTTCGTCTGATCTGCAATGTCTTCAATGATACGTACGATCTCGCCAATTTCGTTGGAGCGTTCGCCCAGGCGCTTGATCTTCTTGGCAGTCTCTTGCACGTTCTCACGAATGAGCATCATGCCCTCGATTGTCTGCCGCACAGCTTGTTGACCACTGTTCGCATTATGCAAGGCATCTTGCGCCGCGTCGGCACTTGACTGAGCATTGCGAGCAACGTTTTGAATGAAGATAGCCAGGGCCTCGACAGCCTCTGTTGTGTGGGAGATCTGGGCCACCTGAGTCTCAGAGGCTTGAGACAGCTCCACGGAACGATCAAGAATCCGGCGAGTAGCGTTCGATACCTGCACAGCCGTTGCCTGCACGCGTCCGACCACTTTGGCAAGCTCTTCTATCATATAGTTGAAAGAGTCAGCCAGCACGCCCAGAGTGTCCGGTGTCACTTCAGCCTGAACCCGCAGGTCACCGTCACCCACGGCACTCACTTCCTGGAGCAGCTTTTCGATTTGTGCCTGTAGTGCGGCGGCATCACCGCTGGTGCTAAGCTGCATGCCACCCTGCATCACACCCTGGCTATCAAGCAAGGTGTTCAGTGACATCGACAACATGGCAAACTCGTCATCGCCATTGACGTTGGCACGTACGGTACGGTCGCCTCCTGTATAGTCGCGGCAAACATCAACAAGTCCCAGGAATCGGTCCCTGATTTTTTTCTGAACGTAATAATTTGCCACCAGTACCACCACAAACATTAAAGCTGCGCAGAAGACTACTGTAATCACGAACTGTTGCGAATTACTGCCATTGATCTGCTTAGACGCGTACCATCCTAGCACAGCAATAACGACGAGAGGAATAATGGCTGAAGCAATAAGTGCTACCTGCAACAGCGCATTAATTGTCATTCCACCTCTGTTCTGATCGGGATTCATACGCCAAGCCTCCTAACAATCTGGGAAAATAAATACAAGTGCATACTCAAGAAATGCTTTGCTGCGAAAGCCTCCAAATTCTGGTCTTATAGTATCTATGTTTCAATCTCAGATGAGAAGCCGCTACTCCGTCGAATAACGCTGCATCTTATCGGAGAAAAGCAGCCGCGCCGCGTCCAGCAACAAAATCACGCGTTTCTCGAGTACTGCCCCCCTGGAAACGTAGGGTGCAGCCCAAGGTGGAATGTTGGCCTGGCGTGTAGCCAGGCTGTTAACAGCCGTATCAGGAATCAGCAGCATCTCACTGATACTATCCACAATCAAGCAAATAGCCATCTCATTGCACTGCACCGACAATAAGCGCGTTAGCGGGTTGTATGGCAGTCGCTCTAGTCCCAGAAAAGCTCGCAGGTCGACGATGGATGCGATAGAACCCCGCAGATTGATCACGCCATTAACCCAGGATGCAACATTTGGAACCTGCGTAATATCCCCGAGACGCTCAACCCCCTGGAGGTATTCAGCCTTGATGGCAAACTCACGTCCCCCCAATGAGAAAATGAGGTGCTGCTCGCCAACTTCTGCTGGTATTGAGGCTAAAGCAGTGCCATCCGCGCCTTGTTGACCGATTTGCGCATACTGTTGTTGCGATGCAGCAGAAGTGGACAGATGAGTCCCTAACTTCTGGGCTAGGGCATTGCGTTGCAGTGCTCTCAGTTCTTCGCTGGCCACAAGACCACTCCCTACTCGCCCGCAAACGGACGTGATAGAAACACCTCGCCCGGCGACCGCAAAATCATGCCACAAGGACTGCCCTGTTTGCGATGGCGGCCGCTAAGGTAGCTCCCAATTAGACAAGGCGCCGGACACTAGCCACCAGTTCGTCCCCGTTGAACGGCTTCGTCATATACAAGTCGGCACCTTGCCTGAGCCCCCAGGATCTATCCAATGGGGTATTTTTACTCGTTAATAGAATAATTGGTATATGTTTACTTGCTTCCAGGCTTTTGAGTTTCCTACACAATTGAAACCCATTCTGTTTTGGCAAGACAACATCAAGTACAATGCATTGTGGACGTTCTCGGAAGACCTTCTCCATGGCTTCTTCCCCATCGACGGCTGTAACAACCTCGAAGCCACTGTTACGCAAAGGCGTAACCATCATGGTCAATTCTGTCCAACTATCGTCTACAACGAGTATTTTCTGACCCGGCATATCATTATACCTTTCCCATCAGCAACATCAGTGTGGTGGGAAAAAAGGGCTACCTTACTGATGTATGTATACCTGCCATTAACAGCTGGTATAGCATTATTGAACAACCTAGCCACGGCGTCGCAAGCGATGCCGCACAGCTTCATGTTGTAGTGGCATGCGTTCTTGCCAGTTCACAAGATGTTTCTTGACGGTCTGCACCAGCTCCTCCGAATCAAAGGGCTTGGTTAAATATTCCGTCGAGCCGGCTAGCCGACCGCGCATCTTGTCAAACAAACCATCTTTCCCACTGAGCATAATAATAGGAATTTGTCGAAACTGCAAGTTTTTCCGTATTATCTGGCAAATATAGTACCCATCCATGCGAGGCAACTGAATGTCGAGCAGGATCACAGCAGGTATTTCATCAGCTACAGAGGCTAGAGCACTCAAACCGTCTCCAGCTGTGATCACCCTGATATGCTCCCGCTGCAAGGTCATTTGGACGATTTTGCGCACAGTAGGACTATCATCCACGACAAGTACTGTTGGTTCATTCATGAGACCTCCGTTCTGGATACCCCTGGTCTTCAGCCAGGGAGGAAAGAACGCACCCGCAGGCGCAAACCCCGTACGGGGAGCCGTTTTGTCGGAACGGCTAAACCTAGCCCGATTGCGGGCCCCCTGGTCAGAGCCAGGGTAAAATGACCCTTTCGTACTACTTCCAATTCTGCACAATACCAATTTGCAAGGGTTGTTGTGGCTGTGCAGGCGAACGGCCGCGTGCTAATTGGGTATTCTGATAGGCGCGCTCGACCTGGTACTTTTGGATTTCCATTTCGATTTCCGTGAGGAAGGCTCGCCACGCGATGTTTAGCTGGCGACCGGTGTGAGAATTTCCTACTTCGTCACGCAGCAACGTTGCGAAAATCTCACGCACGAAAACGGTCAGCCCCTGGATAGCTTCCCAGTAAAACTCTAAGAGTTTTTCCCCTTTGACCAGTTTGTTCAAGGTAAGGATATCAGTACAGTCAAGTCGTCCGTCTACGAAGCTTGTTGTCTCAAGTATGGGGTACTGCTGTTTCGCCATAAGCTGTAATGGCTGTGCAAAGCGGCGTTCCAGGTAGCGAATGATTTCTGCGACTGGCATCTGCCCGCGTCCACGCAAGCTTTTGGCGTATTTGCCATGATGAATGAGCAGTGCATTGATGCATTCTGATAGGGTGGTAATGAGGCCGAGGAGGTGTTGTTCAGGGGAGGGAGTTTGTCGTCGCTGGGCTAGGAGGTGTTGGCTCCTAATAATGATATTGGAAAGGTCTTGTTGCAATTCCCGTTCTAAAGCCGGATCGATGACTTCGATCAGGCGCAGTTCAAGCAGGCGGGTCATGATACGTGTGATACGTGACTCTGGGGTCATCAGCACGAGTGCCATTGCCTGTAGCGGCAGTTCACCATTTGAGAGGCAGAGTACTTCGATATACTCCTGACTCAACCCAAAACCACGTACATCATTATTGACTTCTGGCAGCCAGCGCGCTACTGTCGTGCGAGTCAACTGTGTCCCCATTTCTCCTGCCATCTCTTCCCACTCATCGGCCTGGCGCAACGCCTCCAATAGCACAGAGTCAACGTCAAGTGGCTGCATCTTGCTCTCCATCGCCACCAATTGCCGGTGGAAGGCAAAGCGCCCATCCACCCAGCGCAGTGCATGGCTGATGGACTGCGTGACCGCGAATTCCAGCCGCTGTTGCATTTCCGCAGGGCTCATCCAACGATGTTCTACCAGCAGTGCTAAAGCAACCTGCGTGTTACCACGGGACATCTCGCGTATGGCTTGTGCACGCGGTGGATCAAGTCGATTAATCAGGCAAAGCATACTGAGCAAATCTGGTTGAGGTACTCCTTCTTCGCGCAGGGCCACTATCCGGCCCTTACGCAGAGCGATGGAGAGGGTTTCGGGCCCTGAATGAACAAATAATGTTCCAGTTTTTTCACTCAGAGCAAGCATTTTTAGAATGGATTGGAGACCTAACGTTTGTAAATCTCCATCCATAATGCGGTCTTGCGGCTCCATCGTTTCTCTTGCTCCCTTTCTTTATACATCTAGGGGCCTTAAGACAAGACTCCTGCAGTCGCCTTTTCCTTTCAATCTCAGAAGGGAAGCCGCTCCACATGCGGCGCAGGTATTACCCCCCGCCAGAGTAGTACCCTATGCGGGAAACAGGTGTCTTGTTTTGAAGATAGGTATCCGCCAGAGGAGCCCCTACTTTGTGCAATACCTGTTGGATGGTAGTTAGTAAATAGTCAATTTGAAATGGCTTATCGACGTAAGCAACTGTTTTGCCCTCGAGATAAGAACGCTTTACGGGTGCCTCGAGCTGAGTAAGTGCGCTCATTACTACAAAGGCAGGCAATACATGCTGTGACCTTGCAGCCAGACAACGCATGACCTGATACCCGTTCATCCACGGCATGATCAGGTCGGTCACTACACAATGTGGACGCCAGGATAAACACTGTTCCACAGCCTCCAGCCCATCATATGCCACTACGACTTCATAACCAGCTTCCTCCACCAGACATTGCTGCAGGGCGTCTGCGATATCCACATCATCATCTACCACCAGTATACGCGTAGTCTCCTCAGTAGTATCGGGGTTTGCATCGTCGGCAGGCAGCGCCAACTCTTCAAAGAGCAGCTTCTGCAACAGCCGTAAATAACGTTGAAGGCGCCCCATCTCAAAAGGCTTGTGCAGGAAGGCTATAGCCCCAATCTGCTCTAGTGTAGCACGCGATACTGAATGGCTACTCAGCGCGATCGTGAAGCGGACACGCGGCCACCACTGCTCAATCCTTTTTGTCAAATGTATGGGCAGCGTGGGTGTATCTCTGCCTTTCGTCAGCATTGAAATGCGAAACGCTTCGTCCAGGTCATACAACAACACATCGCCTTCAATGCCCTCCTCACCCAACACAGCCATGGTAGAAGATACTATTACAGCCTCATAACCCCAGCATTGAACGTTAGCAGCTAGAATCTGGTCAAAGCTGTTGCGTTGCCCTATAACAAGTACGCGCAGCGCCCGGTGCTGATTCACCTATCTTACTCCTATTTAACCATCTGAGCAGCATGAAAAGAGTTCTTGGGCACAATAGTGCTGGAACTCAATACATGATAATCTCCAATCCCCATATAACAGTGTACGGCAAACCAAATTAGGTCAATATAAAAAAACATGGTCAACTTATTAAAATTGCATTAAAATACCCACATGTTTACGAACTAGTTACACAGGTTCCATTGTTGAGTCGGCGCGGAAGACATAGCCTATACCGGGTTCGGTCAAGATATAACGCGGCCGTGAAGGTACTACTTCGATCTTGAGGCGCAATTGCCTGACGTAAACCCGCAGGTAGTCAGCCTCCTCTCCATACTCAGGGCCCCAAACTGCTCGTAGCAGGGAACGATGAGTTAGCACCTTGCCAGCATGCATCATCAACTGGTGCAGCAGTTCAAACTCAGTGGGAGTCAGCCGCACATCCTGGTCCCCAGCACGCACTTGACGCCGCATAATGTTCATAAACAAATAACCGTCATCGCTGTGTAAAATCTCCGAGGGCTGCTCACCTGCAGTCTCGGTGGCATGAGCGCGTCTGAGGCAGGCACGAACTCGCGCTTGCAGTTCTTCGTTGCTGAATGGCTTGGTCAAATAATCGTCGGCGCCTAAATCCAGGGCTTTGACCTTCTGGCTATCTTCCGAGCGTGCAGAGACAACAATAATAGGCGTCAGTGTCCAATGGCGTACCTGCCGGCATACATCCAGGCCATCCAACTCTCCTGGAAGAGAGAGGTCGAGCAGTATCAGATCCGGTTTATGCAGGTGAACCATCTCGATAGCATCCTCTCCTGTAGCGGCTATAAGGACATCATAACCGCTTACAGTAAGGTTGCGGCGCAGCATACGCTGAATGGGAGGTTCATCATCAACTATCAGAATACGTTTCCCCCGGGCTTTCATCGAAACCTCTCCAGTGGAGTCCTTGAAGGTATAAGCGAGTAAACAGGCAAGGTAAAGGCGAAGCACAAACCTCCATCGGAGGCTGATTCTACCCAGATACGCCCCTGATGAGCCTCGATAATACCCCGGCAGATTGCTAATCCCAGTCCACCTCCCGGGGAGCTGCCTTGAGCGTAGAAGGACTTGAAGAGGCGCTCGCGCTCAGCTTCTGGTACGGCAGGTCCGTGGTCGGTAACCTGGACTCGCAGCATTCTCCTGCGGGATTCTTCCTGGGTCTTTGAGGAGGTTTCGTGGAACTCCACCTCGCTATCGCCATCAACGATTGTCAAGGCCACAGTTATCTCCGGCAGTGCTTCAACCTCTGCTTGCTCCTCCAGAAGAGA
>Ga0209647_1003973_pt1 | contig 11296 bp, 10 predicted proteins | sample GraSoi_2013_60cm_FD_185827 | JGI IMG/M metagenome (GOLD analysis project Ga0209647, IMG submission 185827) | Grasslands soil microbial communities from the Angelo Coastal Reserve, California, USA - Sample 9_17_2013_60cm (SPAdes) (version 2) | ecosystem: Environmental > Terrestrial > Soil >... | reverse complement strand
GTGGGCAGAATGGAAGGGCACGCGGCAATGGATATGAGCGTGTCTGGCGGATCATTGTTTTCACGGTTGTTCAGTGGGAAAGGGTTTACCGCGGTCAGTAACTACTTCGTCATGGATTGGACAAAGTCTGCTCGAAGTTAGATATTTCAACCACCGGCAGCAGCCACCAGAAGGTCATGCCTTTGCTTCCCGCAGTCTCCGCAAGATGATTCAGTTGTTTCAATATAGTATGTCCTTCCTCGCCTTCATGCTCAACGTTCAGCGCCTTACAGGCGTTCACCCAATCTACATAGCAGAGTGAACGAGAGATAATTGAATACGCCTTTGGTACGCCCGCGTTCCGCTTTATCTGTAGTTCTGATGCCTTTTGCCTGATTGCCGGAGCAGATTTCGTAGGAAACGCGAGCTGTAAATCTAACCCGTTGGTAGTGGGGTAGATTGCTCGCAAGCGTTGTATTCCCTCCTCATTCCATTCGTCGACTTTAAAGGCACTCCGCAGGGCGTTGCGCCGGAAGATCAGGGCACAATCCCACGGCTGGGCGACCGGGTCTTTCCATTTCAAGCGCATCGAATACAGGTGCGGCGAAATGTTCTCAACCTCAATCCGGTCAACCAACAGCCGTAGCATTCTTCGCTGGCGGTCAATATCTAGCTGCCAGAACTCACCAGGCGCTTCCCCTAAAATGCGGTAAAAGGCAGGAATAAACTGGTCGGGACGAGTCGCCTCGTATTTCTTGAAGGCCCGCTCTGCCTTCTCCAGATCGCGCTCGGCTTCAGCCTGCGCCTCCAAGTACCGCTTTTCCTGGGCTACGGTCAGCGGCTGCGCCGGATTGGTGAGCAGCTGGTCGTAGCGAGCAATGAGCGCCGTCAAGTTCTTTATATCTTGCAGGATGGCCTCTTTTTCGCCTGCTTTGCTCTGGTTCAGTTCGGCATAAAACTCCTCGACGCGGGCCGCGAGATGTTTATCATGCTCGGCCAGCTCAGCCAGCCGGTTCACCACCGCATGGTCAAATGGTTGTACCTGGAGTGCCCAGAGCGAGTTGCCGTCCCAGATACTCACCGACACCTCCTCGTCAGGCACGACTCGCCTGGCGCGGGCGATGTAGTAATCTATGCCTGTTGTGTCCCTCCGGGCGGTGAAACTCAATGACCCATCTGGCGAGCTGAAACACTTCGTTAAGAGCGCCTGAGCCTGCCCCCTCGGATGTTTGCGCGTAAAACGGCTGTGGTTGAGCGGCATAGGACTTGGTTCTCCCTCCAGGGTGAAGCCGGTAATCGCTTCATAACACTCCTCGAATAAGTCGCGGGCGATAGCTGCCTCGAATGCACCCTCGATATAGATGCGGTTGCCATCCTCGTCTACACCGGCGCTGGCGAAACCGAGGTGGGTGAGGTTGGTCATCCAGCGCCCCAGACAGGCGCTATCCGAGAAGGTATAGCCCCTGCCTGGAACGAGCTTCATGTTTGTCTTAAAGATATACTTCTGTACATCTTCAAGCGATGGTAACGGAAAGACGCATTTCTTCTCCTCGATGTAGCGCCCTAAGCGGGCGCGGGAGAAGTCGAACAGCTTGAAAGCCTGGAACAGCTCGACAGCGATAGGGTGCCAGGGCGCATAGATGACAGGCCGGAATGCCTTGGTTATCCTGGCTTCTTCATCCTCGCCGCCGCCGAACTCCTTCAGTACCTTTCGCTGCTCTTTCGCGACCTGGATAGCGAGGCGATCAAGTACATAGGGAGCAGTGAGGGCATTCCCGATCCACTCGCCGCGCTGCTGCTTCTGGGCACGCATCTCAACCATGTAGCGAACATGGGTGTCGATGTAGCCGTAGGCTTCCTGCATTTTGCGCAGGAAGGCGTTGAAGTCGTCCTGGATACGGAAATCATAGCAGCGCCGTCCGGCGACAATCAGGATGACGCCGCGTTTCGCGCATTCCTCGGCGAACTGCGTGGCCTGGGTTAAGAAACGGTCGCGGAACAGGCGGTCCTCGCGGGCCACGATCACGCTGCCCACGGTGCCATCCTGTATGGCTTCCCAAAGCTGTAAGAGCTTCGGGCGTTCGTAGATTTTCTTTTGCCCGGATACGCCGGTCCCTTCGTCGCAGGGTATAACCATCAGCGGGTCGTGGTCGGCGCGGATTTCGACGGCGACACGCACTAACCCTTCCTGGCGCAGGCGGCTCTCGGGGTTGTGCTCATCTGCGCCTCTCCGGCTCTGGCGCATGAGCGCCGCTGTCTTTCGGGTGAGATCAAGCTCGTAGCCAGCCATATAGCTGTGGGTGTAATCGTAGCCACTACCACCACTCGAAAAGGTGGTAGTGGCCTTTATAATGCGCAGTCCATTACTCCGCATGATCGTCTCCCGTCGTTTCTTGACCATCAGAGGTTACGACCAGCGTCACGCCCATCGCCTGGAGCTGCTGCTGTAAGTTCACGAGAGTATGCTCGTCGCGGCTCAGCCGGTCGAGGCGGTAGACGATCAGCTCGTCACCATTGTTCAGGAGGTCCAGCAGCTGCTTACGGGCGGTAGGAGTAGCAAACGGTTCGCTCATTGTAGTACCTTTCTGTCTTTGTTCGATTGACAGGCACGGCCAGTAATGCGACAATGCGCCTTGAAGCCTGCACCTGTCTTTTTTCCAACAAAAGATGGGAGCCGGTAGGTGGTACCGGAAAGGGTTCCAAGCTTAGCGGTACCAGACCTACCCCTATAGCGCATGGTTTCGTAAGGGAACGCTTGGCTTTCCTCTGATCAGGAAATCCGGGCGTTTTCTTATCACCTCCTTATACGTGCAGCCCTAGTCGGCGAACACAACACCTTCGAGGTCGGTATACTTGATGGCCGGTTTGCCTTGGCGTTCTAACTCCCGGTTAATAGCCCCTGCGATCAGACCAACCTTCGCTCGGTAGACCGGATTGCCATTAATGGCGCTCCGAAGTGTGTTCACGTCGATGCCTGATTCATCAGCCATACGCCGTTTGGACCATCCGAACTGCACTCGGTAGTCGTCTATTGTCATATCCAACCCTCAAAGAGTAATCTCGAAGTATAGAATACAATGAAAATTATCTAATGTCAATGAGAGTAGCAAAGAACAGACGACAATCATGCAAGAGTGGCGAACGTGTATGAAAACTACCGAGCGCACTGCTCAAGCCGTTTGCGCAACCAGTCGAGGTATTGCTTGGCCCTCTCTTCGCCAAGTAATGCCAGCCCCCATTTCATCTGGATGTGTTTATCTATCTCAGGAGACGAAAATCTCTTTTTTTTCTCTCTTGCTCGCCGAGCAGGAGAGATATCTTTCTCCTTTGAGAAATCGGAAGTCCCATTCTCCCTTTTTTTAGATCGAGCCATTGTTGTATCTTTACTTTCTACTTGTATGGTTTCCCTGGCTCCTGCTGAAGTAGCCTGTTTACTCGCTTCTTATTCACAAAGTAGGTGCAGGCGAAGCCACCGCTCGGCCTGCACTTATCTTATTGTGTCAGCGGCACCTTGTGCGGACACTGTGCGCAGGGTGTGTAGATGGTGCCATGCTCCTCCAGCGCGGCCAGCATGGGTGCCATCTGCGCTGGCGCAATCATCCACTTATGCTTCTTGTGCTCCGCATAGGGACGCGGGATGATCGTCGCTAAGGTAGGATCGTGTTTAGCCAGATTGCGCATCCGTCCAATAGGGACCGCGTGCGCTTCCGCGAACCGAATCAGCAGTATCGCATCAGCCGGCCCTGTCGGGGCCGATCCACGCGAACGATGGCCAAGCTGGGCACGGAACCTCGCCTCTAGCTCGGCAAACAGGCGTTTGACTTCGCGCTCCAGATCCTCAACCCGTGCTCGGAGAGCTGCGACCTGGCGCGCTACATCGCCTACGGCCTGTTTCTGCTCCAGGTGCTCTTGCTTGAGCATATCCAACTCATCAACCGCGCGGTGCCCGTTCGCCTCGTTAAAAGCATCGACACTGGCTTGTGAGATTTTGCGAGGTTGCCTTTGGTTTGGATTTAGGACAATGAATGTGCCTTTTTCAATGTAGCGGTCCACCTGGCGCAGTGAATAGCCTGTGAGCCGCATGACATCTTTCACCGTGTAATAGGGCTCTTCTTCCACGTCGATTTTCTCCTTGATGAGAGCGTGCTCTCTGTTAGCAACGTCAATATGTTCTCGGAACGGTCAAAGCGTACCAGACGAACCTGGATAGCATCTGGGACGCGCGCGGGAAGCACCTGGGAGCCAGGCAGGAATCCTGTACGCGTACACTGTGCTTCAATCCCTCTTCTCCGTTTGGTTCACGATCGCTTACCTCCATGTTTATTTGTTTGGCCTCTCCATTTTTAACCTGAGTATTCGCCACCTGCCCGGTCGCCGGATTTGGAAAAGATGGTAGCATCAATTCCGCTTTCTAGACAATTTCGAATGTTAATCTGAAATTAACATTTGTTGTTGCCAGCATCGGTCATATCCTGATCTATCTCTTCCTGGCTGATTCCACCGTACCATGTGGCGTCTGTCTGGCATCTGAAATGGAGTAGAATTAGACCTGAAACAGACCAGAAAAAAAGCGGGTTTCGTGTACGCGTACATGTTTTCAGTGCTGACCCATCAGCTGATGGACCTGGGACCGGTGTACGCGTACAGGCTTCCCAATGGAAAGGAGTCGTTTGATGGACAACCCGTTTTTTCTCTCGCGCCCATTCGATCGTGCGACCCTCCAGCTTGTCGATGATGTGCTGCTGGCCGTGGCCGGGCGGATCTGGGAAGAAACGCGGGACATTGCCTTGCCGGGCGCACCGGTGGCGAGGGCTACCTGGCAGGCAGAGGAACGGCGCAAAAGCCCGCTCGGCCAGCATGTACTCCAGGTCGCGGACTATGCGAATGGAGGCTATAGCACGACGAAAGAGGAGGCCGAGCGGGCAATGAAACAGATCCTGCGCACGCTGTTTGGCAATCCGCTCGGCGCCGGGTATACGCAACCCGATGATTTCCACAGGACCGCGCTCGGAAAGCTCTTTGACCGGGCGCACTGGCGTATGCTGGGACGCGAGGGCCTTATGACCCCAGATGAGGCGAAAAAGGCATTGGGGATCGCCCGCACGACGTTGTACACGCGCGTCTACCAACACAAGCTGCACCCGGTTTATGGCCCTCTAAGGGAGATGATGCTCCGGCGCTCCGAGATTGAGGCATGGAGCAAGCAGCGGAAGGCCAGGCGAAAAAAGAACGCCGATTCGCTCTAAAAAGTCGGCGTGCCATGTCATGGTGCTCCTGCTCTCCGATGGCATGCCATGTCGTGTGTCGCCGGCAGAATCCATGCGTCTGGCGTCGGCAAATGTTACCTCCTGCAGCCGCGCCGGCGGCATGTCATGGCATCTTCCAGGTGACGGAGCGCGCATCACTTCCCCATGGCTCATCCTCCGCGCTCTGGCGTGTCATGTCGTGCTGCCACGGGCACAGAGATTTCCTCCACCAAGAGCTGTATGGCATGCCATGTCGTGTTACCCACACGCGAATGGGAGCGGGGCGCGGCGTTCTCTGGCGTGCCATGTTGTCTGCGTTGCATATTTCCGCCAGGGCGACCGCGCACCTGGTAGCCGGTTTCTGGCGTGCCATGTCATTCCTGATATCATCCAGTGCTCCACGTAGCACAACAAGACTCGCCCTGGCGACGGCGTGCCATGGCGTGGAGGATGGAAGATCTGCGCCCAGCGATGCCCCTGGAAAACTGGTCGTGCATCGCCGTTTCTGGCGTGTCATGTCATGCTCTTTTCGCATTTCTTTATCAGGTAATGCGCTTCAATTCATGCTTGACACCTTTTACATGACCTGTGCTATGCTAAAAGCCTGTGAAATGGCTTGACTCCTCCATTATGGAGTTATGGTGTGACATCTCCATCGAGTGATGTTAGAGGATCGAACGACCATTGATCGTGGTGGCTAAGCAGGCGCTGCGCGGAGAACGTGCAGAACTCTCCCGCAGTTGCGGGATAGACAAAGAGGCGCATTCCAGCCAGATCGGGATGTACCTCGCCACCAATTGTTTTGCGTAGGCAAGCTCTGTAGCGCTTCCCTGTTGTGCTTCCTCTTAGTGCGCCCCTGTCGTGCGGACCTGCCAGCGGTGAGAGTCCCCTGGCAGGGTTGGAGATCGTCCCTGTAGCGTGGACGCCCTGCTCACGCAAGCTCTGAGCAGCTTTCTGAGAGAAGAGACCCTCAAGGGGAATCTTCCGAAGAAACAGAAAGAGAGAAAAAAGAGGTCGAGGAGCGCCTGTTCTCTCTGGCTAGTTGAGCTTCGTATGGATTAAACACACAGCCGCTGTCCCGCTTGCACTCGATAAAAAGGAGAGGGGACATCGATAAAATGGGCACGCATAAAGGCATCACCTATGCCGCCTTTGAGCGGTTAGAGTCCTTCATGGCCTTAAAGGAGAGTCGTCACGAGGCGAAAGCAGCGCTGCGCGAAGCGACCGGAGAAGATCCCCTCGTAGCCACATCGACGGGCAAAATTCATAGTTATCGCTCGCGGGAGAAGTACCAGGGCGTCGTGAAGCGCTTTATCACTTGGTGCAAAGAGGAGCAACACATTTTTCGTTTGGAGATCGCCGACGCGCACGCTGACGAGCTGGTGACACTCTATCTCACCGAGCGGTTGGAACAAGGACTCAAACCAGATACACTCCAGGCGGACCGCTCTGGACTACGGCTGTTCTTCCAAAACTGGAAGCTGGCTGAAAATGTGGCCATTCCTCCACGGCGCTGGCAGGAGATTACCCGCTCACGTCAGCCGGCGGAGCGCGACCGGCGCATTCCTCGCGAGATCGCGGAGCCGTTGGAGCAGTTCTTTGCGGCCTGTGGGGTGCGTCGGGACGAAGCTGACTGCCTCCGGGTCGCGGATGTCCAGGAGAGTAAGCGTCCGCGCTACCAGCTTGAAATTGATGTGAGAAAGGGCTATGGCAAAGGAGGTCGCCCACGACGTGCTCCGGTCTATCCAGGCCGGGAACAGCAGGTGCTTGCTCACTTGGTGGGCCGCGCCCCTGGCGAGCGCATCTTCCCCCACAAAGTAGACAGCCGGCTCAATCCGCAGGCGCAGCGTCGCCAGTACGCGCAAGATTTCTACCGGCTGCTCTCTAGCCGTGAGCTACCGCCGCGGGATCGTCGCCTGCGCAAAAGTGACTATGACAAAGATGCTGTCCTGGAGGTGTCAGAGTACCTCGGCCACAGCCGCATCGATATTATCCTTAAATCTTACCTGCGCTGAGCCGCGGCTCCAGCGTCTTGTGATCCTGCGATTTCGGGGAAAGTGTGGCGCTTGACCAACCTGGGCTGAAACCGCACGCTAAAACCATCTACCCGCTAAGAGATCGATGGTTTTTCTTCTAACCAGGGACTCTCTCCCACATAGGGATATAGCTGGCCTGGGTGAACTTGTTTGCACTGACCAGTGCAAGTGAGACAGGAGAGAAAGGAACGTCATGGAGCGGAAACGAAAACGTTTTGACGAAGAACGTCTGAGCTGGCGGGCATGGAGCGCTGATGCAGACGCGCTTCCTTCTGAATGGCAGGTATCGCCCGTCTTGCGTGAGACGCTCCTGGGGATGCGGGAAGGTATCCAGCAAGCGATTGCCGATGCTGAGCGTGCCGATGCCCCGTCATATGAGATTGTACGGGGCCAACTGCTCGCGATTATTGGCGGTCGCTCGACCTATCAATTCTACTTGAAAAAAGATGCGGATCTGGAAGCCCAGACCACCGTTTTCGCGATGATTCCCCAACAAGAGGGGGAAGACCGAAAGATTGAGGCCAGAGTGGTGAGTAAGGTAGAGTTAGAGATCCGGCTGGCCACGCGGGAACTGCTGCCAGGAGACCAGCTTGAGCACCTGGTTCTGATTGAAGATACGACTTGGTTGCTCAAGCGCCAGCTTCACGCTCTTGCCCGCATCCAGGAAGCAGAGATCCAGATGGGGGCAAAAACGCTGGGGTTACTGCCAACACATAGTGGTGTCCAGGAGGTACGAGGGAAACTGGGGACGTTTGTTCCTAACGCTTCGCAAAAGCAGGCGATCGCTCATGGCCTGGGCAGTGAGCGAACCTTTATCGTTGGGCCGGGTGGTACCGGAAAAACAGTGACCACCAGTGACCTGATCTGCCGGTGCTTGCTCCAGGGGCTCTCGGTGCTCCTGGTGTCGCATACCAATATCGCGACGGACAACGCGTTTCTGGACGTGGTACATGCGCTGCTTGCCAGTAACAAACCAGCCTTGCGTCTCCTCGTTGAGCGAGGGCTGATTGTTCGTCAGGGCACACCTCATCACCTGGAACTCCTGAAAGGCGAATATCGGGGATTAACCGTGGAGGCCCTGGCTGAGCAGCGCATGGGTGCGCAAGCTGCGGCGCGCGAGCAGGCAGAGAAGACTCGTCAGGATCTTCTCCAGCAAATTGAGCGCCTGGAGCGCGAGATGCTCCAGCAAGAGCATGCCTGGCAACCTCGACGAGAGGAACTGGAGCAAAAAAGCTCGGTGCTGTTCCAGTCCATGCTCAGACTGCGAAAAGAGCAAGAGGAACGAGCACGTGAGCAGCAGAAGGTATCTGACGCGAAGGCCAAAGCGCGAAAGGAGGCGTCGAAGCTGGTGGAGCCGCTCCACCAGAAACGCCAACAGCTTCTGGCCGCGCGCCAGTCTTGGCAGAGAGCATGGCAACAGCGAACAGAGGCATGGCAGGCGGCACAGGCCGAGCTGACCCTGGTGCATGGCATGGGGCGAGTAAGGCGCTTCTTTTCTCCGTATGCTGGCTATGACTTTGCTGCCGCTGCCCGACATGTGGCACAGTTACTTCAGGAGCAGGAAACGGCGGTCACGACCCTTGCAGCAATTGACCAGCAGATCCAGGCAAATATGCAGGCCCGCTTTGAGCCAGAGAGCGAGCTGGCGCGCCTGACGATGGAAGAGCACCGATGGCAAAACTACCTGGCCAGTTTTGTGGATCCGGCAGTGGCGCTGATCGCCCAGCAAGAGCGAGAACTGGAGCAGATCCAGAAAGCCTTGGCAAAAGGAGAGTCTTCCCTGATAGCTTGCCGAACCCAACTGGAGCAGCGAAAGGAAGAACAGGCCAGGATCGAAGCGCAGTTAGAAGAGCTCAAGGCGGAACAGGAAGCACTGCGCACACAGATTGTGGCAGAAGCGCAGCTCGTCACGACAACGGTCACCGGTGTGTATGTGAATCCGCGCCTATTGGAACGAGAGTTTGACGTGGTAGTGATTGATGAGCTTTCAATGATTTCGCTTGTCTCAGTGCTCCTTGTAGCGACGCGCGCGGCCCGTATGTTCGTTGGCTCAGGCGATCCGACGCAACTCTCCCCAGTCCTCAAACTCGCTGAGCCGAAGCTCGCACCACTCGCCCAGGAATGGTTGGGAAAGAACCTGTACACACACCTGGGGATCACCATACGGGACGCGATCAATGGGGAGAAGGATTGTGTCTTATTGACCGAACAGGGGCGTATGCATCCAGTGATTGTTGCTCCGATCAATACGTACGTTTACGAAGGCGTCCTTAGCAATCGTGAGGAAACCAAGCGTTTCCCGCCGCGTGGACCGTACTCCGACTGGCGGCTGATGCTGGTGGATAGCAGTGGGTCAGGAGCGTGCGTCATGAAGCCTGACAAGCATACCGCGCGCGTGAATACGGTCCATGTCGATATTGATGTTGCCCTGGTCCGGTTGGCGCTGGCCGACCTTCCTTCCCAACTGCCCGGGTCTCAGCTCACGCTTCTGCCGCGAATCGGGGTGCTGACTCCCTATCGCTCACAGGCCAATCTGATTCGTCGGAAGCTGCGCGAGGCCAAACTGCTGCAGGATGTACATGTGGGAACCATCAACACGGTGCAGTCTCTGGAATTCGAGATCGTCATTTTCGATGTCGTCGAAGCGCCTGCGGATCAGCCTTGGCTGAAACCCTGGCCATTTACGTTCGATGCGGTGGTTGATGATCGGGGCATGGTGACGGAAGCCACGCGCCTCCTCAATGTTGCCCATACGCGAGCACGCTATAAACTGATCTATGTCGCCCACCGAGAGTGGCTACATCAACATCAACCGCGCAATCCACAGAATGTGCGGGCGCTGCGGCGGCTACTTGTTGACCTGGTTGATGGGGCCTATGAAGCGGGACATGTGAGTGCAGAGGAAATTCTCGGTCGGCGGTGTCATTTCTTCGATATCCTGGTTCTTCCACGACTTTGATTCTGGTGGCGAAGTCGAAAATGACGCTTCTTAACTTGGACTCCTTGGATTCCAAAGCGTGAAAATCGACTTCGCCATCAGTATCGAGAGTTGGAGGCAATCATACCAGAATGGATCAGTTTGCTTCCTCGGCTCAAGCGTTTCCATTGGATGCTGGAAGTGGTCACGTTCTGTGTACACCACCTCATGGAGCAGGAACATCTCCTCAGACAATGGGAAAGCGAGGGCAGGCAATGCTACAGCTTCAGGTGTTCTATTTCTCGCTGTTGCGCTGGCTCCGCCACGCTCGGAAGAGCTCTCCCTCAATCTGTGTGCAAGCAGACACACTTCATCAGCAGAAGCCCCGATCATTCTGGCAAAGGGCAGATCAGCTTTTCACCAAATCTGTGCCAGGCCCGCTTAATGTCAAGATTTACAGTAATGAGCTGCCCGAGCTGACGCACCCTCGCGAACGTTTCTTCCTCGCCTGCTGGCCCAGGTTCACCGATGTCTTCGCAGCAGACGGGTGTGAAGCAGAGTTGCGTTAGTTTCTCACCGATCATACCTGTACCTCCTCGGCCTGTAGCACCACGGCTGCGGGTTTCGTGGCGGGAGTAGCAGGCAAGTGCCTGATGAGGTGATGACGCGCGCTCGCCTGCGCACGGATCTGTCGAGAATGGTAAGAGCAGATGGTGGAGGACCAGGGCGCTGGAAAGTCGCGCTCAATGCCGGCATCCCGCCAGCACCACGGACAGTGTGTGACGCGGCGGATACGCGGCCAGAGCAGGTACCGACCGATAAGGTAGAGCTGTCCAAAACTCACCAGAATCACGGCCAGGATGAAAAGCTGCAGGAGTATCATATTTCCCATTTCACGAACCTCCAGAGCTTTCCAAAGCGGCCACGACGCGCTAAGAGGACGAACAGCCGGAGTGAGATCAGCGCCTGGTGGGCGCAGGCAGATGTCGCTGTGGTAGGCCTCGCCAGGGCCTACTTGGCGACAGAAATAACATCTGCGGCGGCATGCTTTGCTCAACAAGCTAGCCATTGTACCTACAGGGCAATCGCATCTAAAAGATGAGGAGGTGATACAATAA
>Ga0209647_1003972_pt1 | contig 11299 bp, 9 predicted proteins | sample GraSoi_2013_60cm_FD_185827 | JGI IMG/M metagenome (GOLD analysis project Ga0209647, IMG submission 185827) | Grasslands soil microbial communities from the Angelo Coastal Reserve, California, USA - Sample 9_17_2013_60cm (SPAdes) (version 2) | ecosystem: Environmental > Terrestrial > Soil >... | reverse complement strand
CGTGAGCAGCGCAAGGTGAGCATGGAACAGGCGCAGAAGACCGCCCTGGAGAAAGAGCCGGGCGACATACAAAGCAAGGAACTGGAAAGAGAGCATGGCAAGCTGATCTACTCTTTTGACATTCGTACCGCGAACGGGATCCATGAAGTCAACGTTGATGCCATGAGCGGCAGCGTCCTGGAAGATAAACTTGAAACGCCCGCAGATGAAGCCAAAGAGAAGCAGCAGGATTTGAAGAAAGCAAAGAAAAAGCCACAGACGCCTCCGCAATAACCTGCTAAGGGCCGCCAAGATTCATTGTCGCGCGCTGGAGAATGAGCGCTATGGCCGTATCTCCACGCGCGTCCCAACCGGCGCCAGCTTCCAAATTTCTTCAATCTCGGCGTTGGTAACTGCGATGCAACCGTCCGTCCAATCAGTTTGCCGGTGCAGCGCGCCCAGGTAGGCGAAGCGGTTTTCGAGTCCATGGATCATGATGGCGCCGCCGGGGCGCGAACCCAGCTTGCGCGCCCGCTCACGGTCAGCCGCGCTAGGATAAGAGATGTGCAGTGCCAGATGAAACCGGCTCTGCGGGTTCCTGGCGTCGATAATGTAGCTGCCTTCCGGCGTCTTGTGGTCGCCTTCTACCCGTTTTGGCCCCACCGGCATGGTCCCAAGCGCGACCTTATAGGTTTTCAGCACTTTATCGGCGTTGAAGAGCGTCATGGTCCGCGCGGATTTTAGGATGATGATCCTGTCGGCCTGCGGTTTGTCCGCGGCCCTGGCCTGTGCGACCAGAAACAGGAACAAAAGTTGGAGGGTCCACCAGCGCATCAGAGAAAACATTCCTAGTTGTTTCCTTCCGCCCGGATCATCGAAGAAAAGTTTTGCGGGATTACGAAGAGCCTGATCGCGGCATGCGTTCCTCCTTCTCCAAATCGGAGAAGCGCAGCCGCTCCAGCTCAGACCGATTGCGATAGTGCACCTTGAGATAAAAATAGGTGCCCGCACACCAGATAAATAGCAGGAGAATGAGTGCCGCGAAGCCGCCTAAGATCCACCACATCATAGAACTAGAATTCTACCGCGAAATTCCAGACTGATGGGGTCGAGGCCGCTCATGGGCCACTTGCTGGCGGATACCGCCCTCAACCTAAGCTGAAGCCGCCCGCGGCGCGGCGCCTTCCAGTCCAAATTTTACTGAGACAATCTTGGAGACGCCCGGCTCCTGCATGGTGACGCCGTACATCACCGGCGCAACGCTCATTGTCTTCTTACTGTGCGTGATGATGATGAACTGCGTCTGCACCGCCATCTCCCGGATGAGTTCAGTAAAGCGCCCGATGTTGGCTTCGTCCAGCGGTGCATCCACTTCGTCCAGGATGCAGAACGGGCTGGGCTGATACTGGAAGATACCCACCAGCAATGACAGCGCGGTGAGCGCCTTCTCTCCACCGGAGAGCAGCAGCACATTCTGCAGCTTCTTGCCCGGAGGCGACGCCACCACATCAATGCCGCTTTCCGCCGTGTTGATTTCATCGGTCAGGCGCATGAAGGCCTGTCCGCCGCCAAAGAGCTTGCGGAAGGTAAACTGGAAATTCTCGTTAATGCGATCGAAGGCTTCCTGGAATTTTTGCCGGGAGAACTCGTCGATCTCCTTGATCGTCGCCTGCGTGTTCTCGATCGACTCCAGCAGGTCCTTGCGCTGGGTTTCCAGGAACTGGTGGCGGGTTTCAGTCTCTTTGAATTCCTCCAATGCCATCATGTTTACCGGGCCCATGTTGTCGAGCTTTGTCCGCATCTCGCGGTATGCGGCCTCTTCCACTGTGAGCTGCTCACCTTCGACCAGCGGAATTTCGGCGTTGGCGCGCAGGTCGGCTGCGGGGATGCTCAGCTCGTTCAAGCAGGACTCAGCCATGTGGGCGAGATCGGACTGAAGTTTCGCCAGCTGTGCCGCGAGTTCGCCCTTGCGCTCGCGCGCGGCGTCCAGCTCAAAACGCGCGACTTTCAATTCCAGATCGATCTCGGCGATGCGTGCGCGCACCTGCTCCGACTCATGCTGCAACTGCACGCCGCTGGCTTCAGCCGCCGCTTTCTCCGCGGCCAGCGCCTGCAAACGCTCGGCGATCTGCATGTTCTCCGCCTCGCGCTGGACTTTCTCAGCCGCCGCCGAGTGGATCTGGGTTTGCAACGATTCCACCCGTTGCCCAGCCTCTACCGAAAGCGCTTCAATCCGCTCCAACGCTGATGCTGCGCTCCGGCGGCGCTCTTCCACCACCGCCAGCCGCGACGCGGCTTCGGACGCGCTCTGAGCGGCTTCATCACGGGCCGTTCTCAACGAAACCAGGCGCTGCTGCGCCACCTTCATTTCGTCTTCCAGCGTCTGGCGCTTCTGCTCCAGGGCTTCCGCCTGCTCGCGCTTATTGGCCAGAGTGTTTTCCTTTTCGCTGCGCTCTGAACGCGTGCGCTCAAATTCCAGACGATAGGTGTTCAACCGCTGCTCAGTCCGCGCCAGCTCGGTCTCCATCTGCTTGAGGGCATGTCCGGAGGTCAGCGCCTGCTTCTCGGCTTCACGGCGCTCTTCTTCTAAGGTGCTGAGCAGCTTGCCCAACTCGGAGAGTTCACGGCCCAGGGTCTGGACCCGGCCCTGCTCTTGCTGAATGGCAGTTTCCAGATCGCCGGCCAGCTTTACTACCTCGCGCAGCTCGCGCTTGAGTGAGAGCGGGCCTTCCTTGCGCTGCTTGCCGCCGGTGACGGTGACGTTGTGGAAGCACTCGCCGGTGGCGGAGAGGAAGTAGGCGTCAGGGTTTTCCAACGCCAGGTTGCGCGCAATACTCGCGTCAGCGGTAATGTAGCCGTCGCGCAGCTTGGGCAGCACGACTTCGAGCGAACGGCCAAAGCCGTCCAGGACACGGATACAGTTCTTGAGCGACACTAGTTCTTCGTGCCGCTCTGAGGTCGGCGCGGGCGCGTCACTGGCAACAAAGGAGAACTTGGCTTGCGCGTCTTCCGGGTGCACCAGGAAGGTCGCGCGACCGTCGACATCGGATTGCAGCAGCCGCATGCCTTCGTTGGCCGAATCCCAGGATTTCACCACGACATAATTCAGCTCGTCACGCAGGAATTCTTCCACCACGCTTTCATAGCGGGTTTCGACCTCAAGAAAATCGGCCAGAACTCCGGCCGGCGTGAAGACATGGCCCATGGCGTTCGACTGGAAGAGCCGCTTCACCGACTCCGTAGAGTAGCCATGCTCATTAATCACCGATTCCAGCGAGCTCTTTTTGCCGATGGCGGTCGCGTATTCGGCGCGAATCGTATCCAGGTTGCGCTTGCGCTCTTCTTCTTCCTTGCGCTTGCTCTCAATCTGGCCGCGGATTTCTTCTATCCGCGCTCCCAGCGCCGCAGCGGTCTGCGTGATGGACTCAAATTCAAAGGCAATCTGCCCGCGCTTGCCGCCGAAGCTCTCAATGTCAAGCTGAGCGGCCGCGGCTTCGCGCTCCAGCCTCTGCGCTTCCCGCTCCAGCGCGGTCATGTGCTCTTCCGCCTGGATAATCTGATTGCGCACCTGGGAGGCCGAGGCCATGGCCTCCATCACGTTGTGACGACGCGCTTCCTGCTGGCGCTCCAGGTCAGAGAGAGCCGTGGCGGCATCCTGGGAGAATTGCTGCTGCATCTGCCAGTCGTGCTGGGCCGCAGCGACTTCAGAGGCGGCCGACTCAGCAAAGCGTTGGCCTGGACTTCTTCCAGCAGCGAAAGTAACTGCGCCTGGGCGCGTTCCAACTCGGCATAGGCAGCAGCCGAGCGTGCATCCAACTCCGAGCAGCGCTCCTGATTGGCGCCTCGGCGGGAAACAGCGCGTTCGGTCTCGACCGCCAAGGCGTTCATGGCCTGGCTGTTGAGCGCAATCTCACCCTCAATGGTATAGCCGCGCTGCGTGCGCTCCGAGTGTTCGGCTTCCTTGCCGCTGACCGATTCTGAGCGGCCGCGAATCTCCTCACCGATGGCCTCGAGCGAGCCGTGCAATGAAGCTTCATCACGGCCCATCTGGGCAAACTTGCTGGCCAGCACCACGCGCAGCTTGTCCTTCATCTCGTCGCGCAGGCGAGCGTAGCGCTCTGCCTTGGAAGCCTGGCGCTTGAGCGAATTCATCTGTCGCGTCACTTCGTCAAAAATGTCATTGATGCGGGCCAGGTTCAGCCGCGACTGCTCCAGACGCGCTTCCGCCAGCCGCTTTTTGGTCTTGAACTTGGTGATGCCGGCGGCTTCTTCAATGATGGCGCGGCGGTCATGCGGTTTGCTGCTAAGAATCTGCCCGATCCTTCCCTGCTCGATGATGGCGTAGGACTCCGGCCCCAGACCGGTACCCATGAAAATGTCCTGGATATCGCGTAGGCGGCAGAGCTTGCCGTTGAGCAGGTATTCGCTTTCACCCGTACGGAACAGGCGTCGCGTAACCACTATTTCGCCCTTGGCAAACGCCATGGACTTGAACTTGCGGCGGCGAATCTTGAGGACTACGGCGCCGTTGGCCTGCGTGGCTTCTGCATTGGCTTCAGTGGGAGCGGATTGCTGGTCTGGAGAAGCTGCTTCTGCCTGCGCTGCTTCTTGGGCGAGTTCGGGGGAGCCTTCGCTGGCAGCCGTCTCTTCACCATCAGCGGCTTCGCTCTCGCTTTCCATGCCTTCTTTCCAGTCGAGCGGGCCGGGCTGGACTTCGGCTACGTGGGCTTCCGTGGCTTCGGCGGCGGAGGCACGGAAGGAAGCCTCGTCCCAGTCGTCGTCATTCATGCCCAGCGGCATATCGTCCTGAATATCGATCTCAGGCTCGCCAGTGACCTGCCCTTCATAAACCTGGGGATCGATCAGCGTGAGCGACACCTCAGCCATGCCGGTGGGCTTGCGCTCACGCGTGCCGGCAAAGATCACGTCTTCCATGCGCACGCCGCGCAGGCTCTTGGCGGACTGTTCGCCCAGCACCCAGGAAATTGCGTCAGAGATATTGGATTTTCCGCACCCGTTGGGCCCCACGACGGCGGCGATGCCCTCGCCCGGAAACTTCAGCTCCGTGCGATCACAGAAGGACTTAAAACCGAGGATTTGCAGCTTCTTAAGTTTAAGCAACTTCCTACTCCTTCAGGAATGGCCAATCGTCGTCTCGGGCTACCGGCTGGGAGTAGCTAACCCGCGTTTCAGTTAGAGTACCCAGAGAGTTACCGGGGGTCAAGAGTAAAGCCCACAATATGTTGTGGATAAATACCCTAGACCACAGGATGTCGCACCCCTTGTGCAGCTATTGGCCAAATTATTCCTGTGAGGGTTCTTGCGAGGTCGGAAGAAACGTCAGAGCTGTTCAAACTGTAGCGCGAATGGTGCAATGATGCAAGACGGCTTAAGGCGCGAATTGGTACACCATGGTGCAAGGGGCTAAAGGATTAAGGCGGAGCCGGAGCAAAGATCGCCGTGATCGTGCGTGATCGGAAAACCAATGCGCACCGGCGGAGGCGCGGAGACGCGGAGGAAAGCAGGAGAGGCTTACCGCTGATTTGCGCGGATTATCGCGGATCAGGAAAGCCGAAAATCCCCGCCGATGAGGGAGCTATTCCGACTGACCTCGGAAATCGCGCTGATCCGCGTGCATCCGCGAAAATCCGCGGTAGGAACTCATACAAACAGGCTTCGTAGGCTGGATGATCCATATCATTCCATCGCCCGATCGCCGGATCACCCGATCTCTCAGCCGCCCAATTTCTCAAAGAACCTGATGATCGACTCGATCCCGCGGTAAAAGTTGGGGATGTGGAACTTCTCGTTCGGCGCATGCAGGTTGTCGTCGGGCAGGCCGAAGCCCATCATGACACTGGGAATTTTGAGCACATCCTGAAAGTCGGTGACGATCGGAATCGAGCCGCCGGAGCGGATGAAGACCGTGTCTTTCTTGAAGACGTCGCGCATCGCCTCTGTGGCGGCCTTGATGAAGTGGTTATTGGTACCCACCACGCAGGCCGGCCCTTTGCTGAAGACCTTAATATTGGTTTCAATCCCCTTGGGAGTGAGCTTCTTCACGTATTTGGTGTACTTCTTTAGGACCGCGTCGGGGTCCTGGTTCGGCACCAGGCGCATGGATACCTTGGCGAAGGCGCGCGCGGGGATCACGGTCTTGGCGCCGGGCGCGGTAAAGCCGCCGGGCATGCCGTGGACTTCGAGCGTCGGCCGCGCCCATGTGCGATAGAGCACCCCGTAGCCGGGCTCGCCGGTCAGCACTTTTGAGCCGACCTCGGTCTTGCGGTAATGCTCTTCATTAAAGGGCAGGCGCTTCCAGGCTTTGAGTTCGTCTTTGCTCGGCGCCTTCACGCCCTTATAGAAGCCGGGGATCAGGATCTTGCCTTTGGAATCTTTCAGCTGGCTGATGATTTCGATCAGGGCAAAGAACGGGTTGGGCGCGGCGCCGCCGTACATGCCGGAATGCAGGTCAGTCTTTGCGCCCTGGGCCTCGATCTCGGTATAAACCAGCCCGCGCAGTCCGACGCACAATGTAGGAAGGTTGGGCGCGAACAACTCGGTGTCGCACACCAGGGCGAAGTCGGCTTTGAGCTTGGCTTTCTGCGCGCGGACATACGCCGCAATCGATTCTCCGCCAACTTCCTCTTCGCCTTCAATGATGAACTTCACGTTAAGCGGGAGCTTGCCACTATTGGCCCGCATCAACGCTTCCACGGCCTTGATCTCCATCCAGAGCTGGCCTTTGTCGTCAACCGCGCCGCGGGCGTAGATATTTTGGTTGCGTTCAGTGGGCTCAAACGGCGGCGTAAGCCATTCATTGAGTGGATCGGGCGGCTGAACGTCATAGTGGGCGTAGCACAGCACGGTGGGCTTGCCCGGCGCGTGCAGCCAGTCGCCATAGACCAGTGGATGGTTCTTGGTGGGAATGACGTCAACGTTCTCCAGGCCGATGCGGCGCATCTCGTCGGCGACGAACATGGCGGCGCGTCGGACGTCTTCCTTGTGCTCCGGCGCGGTGCTGACGCTGGGAATGCGGAGCAGGTCTTTCAACTCGCCTAAAAATTTCTGCTGGTTCTCTCGTGCGTAACTGACTGCGGATGAGGCCATGGTTCCTCCCGGACAGAAGAATCAAAACGTTTAAGTATATCGTGTGGCGGGAGTTCTATTCGAGGCCGACAAGTTGGCGGGCGCGCTGCCACTGGGAAGTCAGGCCGAGTTCTGTGACCCACTTTTCAATGTAAGCGCGATCAAGCTCCTGGTCGCGTACCTTCAGAATGCCAACCACATCTTCAACCTGACGCGCCGATTGACCAAGGCTGGCCCATTCGAGCTTTGAAATCACGGTATCTTCGGCGGTCGCCACAAACAGTTGAACCCCTTGCACCGGAGCGGTTTGACGGCGCTGAAATTCTTCTTTGCTGAAATTTCTGTCTTTTTGAAAGATGAAGTCAATCTTGATCACTGTCACGTTATCAATCGCATTGAACATCGATTTGCGATGGCAGGCTTCCATCGCGGCATTGGATTCAGCATAAAAATTATTTTGTGAAAGCAGATCAAGGAGTCTTCTGACCTGCTTTTCTCCCGCGGAAATGATTAGATCGATATCTTGAGATGCCCGCCCCATTCCATAGACTGAGCTAGCATAGGATCCCGTGAGCATGTAAGGAATTCCCGCTTGCTCAAGGGAAGATGATATACGGCGGAAAAGATCGGGGAGCGTCATCGAACCCAGGCTGGTAATGGTGCAGGTAAGAAAACCCGCCGAAGCGCCTCGATCCGGACTTCCCTTTCTGTCCACTCAGGATGGTCACGACGAATGCCTGCTTTCATAAGCTCCCGAGAAAACAAACTCATGTCCAAGGCCGTAAGTAGGCGCTCTTCGACCGTCATCGAGCGAATGATTTGGATCTGCATGGTTTCGATCTCAGGAGAAGTATCGCTGCTCGGCATAAGCAGATGTTACCACCGCACCCTCTATAATAGAGATGTGAGCTCTTCATTCACCATCCGCAAAATGGCCGAAGCCGATTTCCCTACGCGTTGGGGACACTTCCGTATTATGGGCTTTGAAGGCCACTTCGGCCCCGACGGAGTGGCGAGCGACCGTCGCAAGGAAGAAGCCGTGGCGCTAGTGATGGGGGACATTCACGCTGCGCCGCCGCTGGTACGCATTCATTCGCAGTGTCTTACCGGGGACGTGTTTGGTTCCCTGCGCTGCGATTGCCGCCAGCAACTGGAGATGGCGCTTTCGATGATCGCGCAAGCCGGGGCTGGCGTCCTGCTCTATGAAATGCAGGAAGGCCGGGGCATTGGGCTGATGGCCAAACTCCAGGCCTATCAACTGCAAGATCAGGGACTGGACACGGTTCAGGCCAATGAGGAATTGGGCTTCAAGGCCGACCATCGAGAATTTCAGCTTCCCGCCGAGATACTGAAGGCACTGGGGCTGAAGCAGGTGCGCCTGCTCTCCAACAATCCGCAGAAAGTCGCGGCGCTGGAGTCCGCTGGAATCGAGGTGGTGGAGCGCGTGCCGTGTGAGGTTGAACCGCACGCCGCCTCAGAGCGTTATCTGAATACCAAGAAAGAAAAGCTGGGACATTTGTTTACGGACAGATAAACCCAAAACCTTTGAAACACAGAGGAACGGAGGAAGCGGAGGGAAAGAAGTGCCGAAATGTGCCGGACCTAGTCACAACCGGCGAGTACCTTGGATCCTTGTCTTGCCTTTCGTCTGATTACTCCTTTCCGCCGCGTTTCAGGATTTTTGCAAAAGACTCATCAACTCTTTCCGTTTAGTTGATGGCAAATCCATCAACGCCGACTTGACCAGCGCCCGATAGACCTCGCTGGCGCCGGGCACGCGTTTCAGCTCGCGCAGGTGGCGGCGGACAGTATTGAGGTCGCCGCGCTTGATGGGCCCGCTGAAGGCCGCGGCGGCGCCGCGCTCCTGATAATTTTCCAGCGTCTGGCGCAGGATAGGCCCCATCAGCCGTCGCGTCTGGCTGGCGTTCAGCCCTGCGCCACGGCCAACGCGCTCGGCTGTCACCAGGGTGGCGACTATCAGCGGTGAAGAGAACGATCCCAGCGCGTGGTAGAGCGGCTTGGCGGATTTCTTGATGGGAAAAACTTCCGCGCCAAGGTCACGCACGATCCTGCGAGCGACGAGCACGGCCTGCGGGGCGCCTTCCACGGCAAATGGAACGTCGCTCATTCGTGGCGTGGTGCCGGGAACAAAAGTCATCATCGGATGCAATGATGCCGTCTGAGCTCCTGCGCGCCGCAGCGGCGACAGCACATCACTGGTGAGCGCGCCACTGGAATGAAACACGGTCTTGCCCTTCCAGCCGCGCTTGCGCGCCAGCTTGCGGGCGGTTTCCGCCAGCGCGTCGTCGGTGTGGCAGATCCATATCACATCCGCGTCCGGTCCGGCATCTTCGAGTGATTGCGTCCTGGCGCGGAGCCTTGCGGCCAGCATGGCAGCGCGCCGCCGCGAAGATGCGGTCTCCCGCGCGGCGACAATGTCGATTGTGTAGCCCGCAGCCTTGAGCGCCGGGCCCAACGCCTGGGCCAGATTGCCGGCGCCGATCAGCGTGATGGTCGCTTTGGCTGTACGCTTGCGTGCCATTCCACGGGAGAATATCAGAAAGGATCGCCGGAATCGCACGGGATCGCCGTGATCGCGCGTGATCGGGGAGATAAGCGCAGCGAGTTTTGGATTTTGAATCCAAACCCTTATAGTGAGGAAATGCGTAAAAAGAAATCCAGCCTGGTTCGTGTGATTTCTTCCAAGACCGTTTTCCGAGGCCCCGTCTTCAGCGTGGTGACGGACGAAGTCGAAGAGCCCGGCAACGTCCGCGCGCGGCGTGATGTGATAAGGCATTCGGGTTCGATCGTGGTATTGCCGGTAGACGATTCCGCGCGCACGCCGCGGGTCTTGCTGGAACGGCAATATCGTTACGCTGCCGGACGGCGCATGTGGGAACTGCCGGCTGGGCGCGTTGATCCCGGCGAAAATCATCTGGCCGCCGCCAAGCGAGAGCTCCTGGAAGAAACGGGATACACGGCTGCCAAATGGCAGAAAGCGCTCTTCTTTTACGTGAGCCCTGGCTTTCTGGACGAGAGCATGACCGTCTATCTGGCGCGCAGCCTGCGAAAAGGCATTGCACAGCCGGAAGAAGATGAGCGTATCGCGTTGCGCTTTTTCCCGCTGGCGCAGGCGGTACGCATGGCGATGACCGGCAAGATCATCGATGCCAAGACCATCGCGCCGCTGCTTTGGCTGGACAAAAAGCTCACTCGCCGCTAAAGCAGACAGCTCATTATCCGATATCAACAGTAAGGATTTGTTCCGCCAGCGCGAGGCGGAAGCGCCCTTTGCGCTGTAATCCATTGGTGTTCGGGTACTTAGATCAGTTGACATGTCGCATTCATGAGGCGCAAAATAAAACCAAAGCCAAAGTAACGGGTATAAGACGTTTCACATCGGAGAGGGTATCTCCGGTGTCCTGCGTCCCTCCCAATAGCAGTGGCAAAAAAAACCAAGAGAAGGAAAGCTGGTTCGCGGGGACCACAGTATAACCGTGCATCCAAGGACCGCCCAGAGTACGGATCGTGTCGCGAATTAAAGGCAAAGTGAAATGGTTCAATAACGCAAAGGGCTTCGGCTTTATCGGCCGGGATGACGGCCCTGATGTGTTCGTCCACTATAGTGCCATCCAGTCGGAGGGCTATAAGAGCCTCCAGGAGGGCGACGATGTCGAGTTCGAAATTGTCCAGGGACAGAAAGGCCCACAGGCAGAAAGCGTAACCAAGCAACAAACAACGCAGTCTGCATGATGAGCAAGTCCACGTACTGAGCGAATTCGAGACCCGGTCGACCCCACTACCGGGTCTTTTATTTTTGTCGCGGTTAGTCTTTCTGTCGCTTCGCTCCACACCGCTCACGTCTCTGGCTCCGGCAGAACTTCTTCTGCTCCTGTTGCGGCCCGCTCGGCGGCCACAGGGCCTCGCGGGCTTGGTTGTCCTATATTTCTATCGCTGCGCACCCGCTCACGTGCTTGTTTGTCACGATAGGGGCTCAATTTTCGGCGATCTTTGGCAATTTCGGCGATTCTGGCAATTTCCCGATTCTCCGTGTCTCCGTGCCTCCGTGGTAGATTCTTTTGCCGATCACGGCGATCATCCGATCATCCGATCACCCGATCTCCCGATCACCCGATCTATTTCAAACTCACCCTCACCCAATACTCCGGCTTCGGTGGCGGCGAAAAATTCGCCTTCTCCACCTTTGGCCGCAGGCATGTATCGCTGGCGGTTT
>Ga0209647_1003967_pt1 | contig 11306 bp, 10 predicted proteins | sample GraSoi_2013_60cm_FD_185827 | JGI IMG/M metagenome (GOLD analysis project Ga0209647, IMG submission 185827) | Grasslands soil microbial communities from the Angelo Coastal Reserve, California, USA - Sample 9_17_2013_60cm (SPAdes) (version 2) | ecosystem: Environmental > Terrestrial > Soil >... | reverse complement strand
TGATGATGCCGCCATTGCCGCACGCCGATGGCACCGCGCAGCGAAGCCTCGCGGCGTCAACGCACTCGCCGCATCACTTGATACGCCACGGATAAGCTCCTTCCGGCTCGTCGCGTGGATTCTCGCCCGGGTTCAGCGATGTCGGGCCGTTGTCATACGCCGCATCTATGTCCTCTGAAATGGCGCGCTGCTGCGAATAGTCGATGTCACCGGCACAGGCTGTGAGAGCTACCGTTGCGCTGACGACAAGAGACATCCCAAACCACCTGATCATCCCACGTTCTCCTGCCTCGCCGTGCGGGCACGGCGTTGCGTTCCTATAGGCGACGCAGAGACTGCGATTGTGTCCGCCCTGCTTTCCCGACCACAGCCAAAGGGTATGCGACCCAGTTGGGATCCTCCCGCAAGCGGTTGATCAGAAAATCGATGAAGGTGCGCGCCTTCGCCGAGAGATGTCGGTTGGACGGATAGACCGCCTGGATGACCGACTCGTTCGTCCGGAACTCCGGCAAAAGCTGGATCAGGTTCCCTTCCCAGAGATCGTCGGCGATGATCACCGCAGGCAGCAGTCCAATGCCATGGCCGGAGAGTGCGGCGATGCGCAACGCTTCGACGCTGTTGGTGCGCAAGTTTCCGGTCGCGGTGATGTTGTGCTCGCCATCCGCTCCGATAAAGCGCCATCCGCTATCGGGGAAGGAATTAAGCGACAGAAGGCAGTTGTGCCCATCCAAATCAGCCGGTCTGGTGGGGGCGTCGTGTTCGGCGAGATAAGCCGGCGACGCGCACAGCACCAACCGTCCGAGCCCGATGCGTCGCGCGATCAAGCTCGAATCGGGCAGCGGACCGGCATGAAGCGCCAGATCGAATCCTTGTTCCACGAGGTCGATCATGCGATCGGTCATGACCAGATCGAAGGCGACTTCCGGATAGAGCTTGACGTACTCGGCAATGAGAGGGGCAACCAGCCGCGCGAGCGCCACCGACGTATTCAATCGCAAGGTACCGCGGGGCGTCACCTGGAGTGCGCTGGCAATGCTTTCGGCCTCGTCGACATCGGCGAGGATACGAGTGCAGTACCCGTAGAACGTCCGGCCGGCCTCGGTCAGATTGACCTTTCTCGTGGTGCGATTGAGCAATTGGATGCCGAGCCGCTCCTCGAGCGAATTGATATGGCTGGTGATCATCGCCGGCGAAACCTTGAGGCGGTCCGCCGCCCCCTTGAAGGTGCCGCTGTTCACGACTCCCACAAGCGCTCGCATATCCATCATGCGGTCCATGCCAACCTCGTGACGTTGAAGGCGCGGCGCAAACGAGAGCGAACTGCTTTCGCGCCGAGAATCGAGCCGCCTGGCGTTGTCCGTCCAACAACGCTCGCTTCCCTGCTGCGGTGCCGTATGCGCATTTATTCGTAATCTGCTGACGTATGCTTGGCGGATCTTGCTTGGTCTAAGGGCGAACTGCCGCAAAGCACGAGCGACCGTTGGAGGTTTTCCGCCGAGCGATCGTCGTCGGTGTCGCCGCGTTTGACGTCGTCTTCGTCACGCTGAACGTGCCTTTCACGTCGGCGGTGCCGTTCGTTGCGGCGGCCCGCGATGCTATCCCACTGGCGATAGGCGTCGGGTTGTCGGCCATGAACGCAATGCGAGGACCACGGCCGCAAGATAGAGCAAGCCGCCGGCGCAAAGCGCGCATATATCAGGGCACGGGGCGCATGCGACGCCTGGGAGCAACAAGGAGGCTTCGATGGTCGGCAAGATCGGTATGGCGCGCCAGGCGCGCGGCGTTGCGCTCGCCGCAACGGCAGCGCTGCTGCTGACGAGCGGCGCGGCCCTTGCGCAGCTCAACGGCACGAACGGCGGCTCGCCATTGCTCGGCGTGCCCGGCAATGCGGCCCCGGCCGTGGGCGGCACGGGGATTCCATTCGGCGCCACGCAATTGGGCGTCGGCGGCTTGAGCCCTCCGCCCCTCGCCGCTACCGGTCTCGCTCCCTTCGGCTCGGGCACGAGCGTCGGCGGCGGCCTCGGCGCAACCGGCACGATGACGCCGGGCATCGCCGGATCGACGTCTTCGCTCGGGACCGGGCTCAGTCCCGGCGTGAGTCCGCCGACGGCGCTGTCGCCGGGGATGCCGACACAGACACAAGGCGTATCGAATTTCGGCATTGGGGGTATTCAGCGTCTGCCGGGATCGTCGCCAGGCACGGGCACCTTGCGCTGAACCAGTTCGAGGCCGCGTAGGGGGGAGATGCCAGTGCGCCGCAGGACAGCGATCGTCTCATGCCTTCTCGTGGTCGCCGCTCTGGCGACAGGCGGCGTTGTTGCGTTCACGTGGAGCACCGGCACTGCTCCCGCCGCGCCAACCGCCGCTACGCCCACCGTACCGGTGGTGGCCGGGACGGTGAAGAGCGGCGACGTGCCGATCTATCTCGGCGGCATCGGCTTCGTTCAGGCCTACAACACGGTGGTCGTTCGTAGCCAGATCCAGGGACAGCTCATCCAGATTCCCTTCACCGAGGGACAGGCGGTGCATCCCGGCGATCTGCTGGCGCAGATCGACCCACGCCCCTACCAAGCGCAGCTCGACCAGGCGACCGCGAACCGCGATCGCGATCAGGCGCAGCTCGCCAACGCACAGGCCAATCTCCAGCGCTACGTACCGCTCCTGGCGAAGGGATTCGCCACGCCGCAGCTGGTCGACACGCAGAAGGCCCAGGTGGCTCAGCTCGCCGCCGCGGTCAAGTCGGACGAGGCCATCATCGAGAGCGCGCAGGTGCAGCTCGGCTACACGCGCATCACCGCGCCGATCGCTGGCGTGACCGGGATCCAACAGGTCGATGTCGGCAACATCATTCATCCGACCGATCCCAACGGCTTGGTCGTGGTGACGCAGCTCCAGCCGATCTCGGTGATCTTCACCCTGCCCGAGGCGTATTTGCCGCAGATCCAGCAGCAGATGGCCAAGGGAGAGCTCACGGTCCTCGCCTACAGTCAGGACGATAAGATCAAGCTCGACCAGGGGACGCTCAAGCTCGTGGACAACCAGATCATCCAGACGAGCGGCTCCGTACGACTCAAGGCCGACTTTCCTAATCCCGCCAACCGGCTCTGGCCGGGCGAACTCGTCAACCTTCGGCTGCTGCTCGAAACGCGGCCCGACGGGCTGACGGTCGCCGCGCCCGTCGTACAGCGCGGTCCGCAGGGCACCTATGCGTATGTCATCAAGCCCGACAACACGATCGAGAGCCGCGCGGTTACGGTCGCGCAGATCACCAATGGCCAGGCCCTCATCGATTCCGGCCTCAAGCCGGGCGAGCAGGTCGTCGTCGACGGCCAGTCGAAGCTCCAACCCGGCAGTCACGTCACGGTCCTGCACGGCAAGGCGGCGCAGGAAGCGGTCAGACAGAGCGCGCAGCAAGCGGACATCCCGTGAACATTTCCGCGCCTTTCATCAACCGGCCGATCGCGACCGTGCTGCTGATGCTCGGCCTCTTGTTGTGCGGGCTGGTGACCTACCGCCTGCTGCCGGTGGCGGCCTTGCCGAATGTCAACTACCCGACGATCGCCGTGACGGCCCAGCTCCCGGGCGCCGATCCCCAGACCATAGCGTCCTCGGTGGCGACGCCGCTCGAGGAGCAGTTCGGCCAGATCCCCGGCATCGTCCAGATGACCTCGTCGAGCACGCTTGGCTACAGCTCGATCACTCTCCAATTCGATCTGAGCCGCAACGTCGACGGCGCGGCGGGAGATGTTTTGGCCGCGATCAATGCGGCCGGCGGGCAGTTGCCGCCGAATCTGACGTATCCGCCAACGATCCGGAAGGTCAATCCGGCGGACACGCCCATCCTGGTGCTCGCCGTCACGTCGGATTCAGTGCCGCTCACCATTGTCGATGCCTATGCCGAGAATATTCTCCTGCAGAAGATCTCGCAGATATCGGGCGTCGGTCTTGTCGGCATCGGCGGCCAGCAGAAGCCCGCGATCCGCGTCCAGGTCAATCCGCAAGCGCTCGCCGCCCGCGGCATCAGCCTCGAGACCGTGCGCACCGTGCTCGGCGAGGCCAATGTCGATCTTCCCAAAGGCACCCTGAACAGTCCGCGCGAGACCTACACCCTCAACACCAACGATCAGCTGCTCAAGCCGGACGCCTACAACTCGCTGATCATCGCCTACCAGAACGGATCACCGGTTCGGGTGCGCGATATCGGCCAGGCGATCGACGGACCGGAGAACAACCTGCTTGCCGCCTGGAACAACCAGCAGCGGGCGATCATCCTCGCCATCCAGCGGCAGCCCGGCGCCAACGTCATCGCGACGGTCGACCGCGTCACGGCGATGCTGCCGCAGCTCGAGGCCTCGATCCCGCCCACGATCAAGGTGTCGATCCTCTCCGACCGGACCCAGACCATCCGCGCCTCTGTCAGTGATGTACAATTCACGTTGCTGCTCACCGTCGCGCTCGTGGTCATGGTGATCTTCCTGTTCCTGCGCAATCTCTGGGCGACGATCATCCCAGCCGTCACCGTGCCGCTGTCGCTGATCGGCACCTTTGCCGTGCTGTACGTGCTGGGCTACAGTCTCGACAATCTGTCGCTGATGGCCCTGACCATCGCGGTGGGCTTCGTGGTCGACGACGCCGTGGTCGTCATCGAGAACGTCGTGCGCCACCTGGAAGAGGGCCTGAGCCCCATGCAGGCGGCGCTCAAGGGCGCCGGCGAGATCGGCTTCACCATCGTCTCGATCACGCTTTCTCTGATCGCCGTGTTCATCCCGCTGTTCCTCATGGGCGGCTATGTCGGGCTGCTGTTCCGCGAATTCGCGGTCACGGTCAGCGTTTCTCTTGTCCTCTCTCTCGTGATCGCGCTGACGCTGACACCGATGATGTGCTCGCGCCTGCTCAAGCCCGAGGACAAAGCAGGGCACGGTCGCCTCTACCGGCTGCTCGAACGCGGCTTCGACGGCCTGCTCGCCCTCTATGAGGGTAGCCTCAAGGTCGTGCTGCGGCACCGGTTCGTCACGCTCCTGGTGATGCTCGGGACGATTGTTCTCACCGGCTATCTCTATGTGGTCATCCCCAAAGGCTTCTTCCCGCAGCAGGACACGGGCATGATCGTCGGCATCGCCGAGGCGGCCCAGAATATCTCCTACCCGGCGATGGTCGAGCGGATGCAGGCGGTCATCGGCACCGTGCTGAAGGATCCGGCGGTCGCATCGGTCGGCTCGCAGATCGGCGCCACCGGTACGACGACGCTCAATGACGGCCGCATGTTCATCGCCTTGAAGCCGCAGAATGAGCGGAATGCGAGCGCCGACCAGGTGATCAATCGTCTGCAGCCGCAGCTCGCAAGGCTCCAGGGCATCACCCTCTATATGCAGGCAGCGCAGGACATCACCATCGGCGCTCGCGTGTCGCGAACGCAATACCAGTACACGCTCGTCGATGCCGACGCCGCGGAACTCGGCCGCTGGGCGCCGATCTTCCTGGACAAGCTCAAGAGCATTCCGGGCATTACCGGCGTCGCCAGCGACCAGGCGAATGCCGGCCCGCTGCTCGACATCACGGTCAATCGCGATGCCGCCTCGAGCTATGGGATACTGCCGGCGGCCATCGACAACACGCTCGACGACGCGTTCGGCCAGCGCATCGTCTCAACCATGTTCACGACGCTCAATCAGTACCACGTTGTCCTCGAGGTCCAGCCGCAATTCCAGTACGGCCCCGAAGCGCTGAACGATCTTTATGTGAGCTCCTCCACCGGCCAGCAGGTGCCGCTGCGCACCCTGGTCGAGACCGTCAGCACGCTGGCGCCGATCGTCGTCAATCATCAGGGCCAATTTCCCTCGGTGACGCTGTCCTTCAACCTGACGCAAGGGGTATCCATCGGCGCGGCGGTCGGCGCCATCCACCAGCTCGAGGTCCAGCTCGGCAAGCCCGCCTCCCTGGCGACGAGCTTCCAAGGCAATGCCCAGGCGTTCATCTCGTCGCTGTCGAGCGAGCCTATTCTCGTCGCGGCGGCGCTGGTCGTGATCTACATCATTTTGGGCGTGCTCTATGAGAGCATGGTTCATCCCATCACCATCCTCTCGACCCTGCCCTCGGCCGGCATCGGCGCGCTGCTCATGCTCATGGCCTTCCATTTCGACCTCAGTGTGATCGCATTGATCGGCATCATCCTGCTCATCGGCATCGTCAAGAAGAATGCGATCATGCTGATCGACTTCGCGCTCGAGGCCGAGCGGAACCAGGGCATGAACCCGGAAGACTCCATCTACCAGGCTTGCGTGCTGCGCTTCCGTCCGATCCTCATGACCACCATGGCGGCGCTGCTGGGCGGCGTGCCGCTGATGCTCGGCACCGGCACCGGCTCCGAGATCCGCCAACCGCTCGGCTACAGCATCGTCGGCGGCCTGCTCGTGTCGCAGCTGCTGACGCTCTATACGACGCCGGTGGTCTATCTCTATCTCGATCGGTTGAGCAGCTTCCTGGGCCGGCTCCGCCAGGGCGGGCAAAGCCGTCGCCAAGTGGCGGCGACGCATCCGGCCGAGTAGCTGGAGGTTAGGCGGTCGGGCCGGCGCGCCATACGATGCCGAACGCGGCCATCCGCGCTTCGGTCGTCGCGCACTGGCGTCTCATAGCTCCCGTGCGCATCGATCAGCGCCGGGCGTGGCCGAAATCATGGCCGGGATCGCCATGGCCAAAGTCTCCCCGTCCGTGGAATCGGTCGTCACGGTCCCAGCGATGGTTCCAGGTATAGGTATCGCCGTAGAAGTAGAACGGCGCCACCAGCGGGGCGTCATAACCATAATCCGGCAGCGCATAAGTCGTGTTGGGCAACTGACAGCCATAACCGGGAACGTAGTAATAGCCCGGCGGGCAAGCGAACTGGGCGAACGCCGGGCTACTTGCTGCTAGCGCCAGGGTGATCCCACCCACGAGCGCGAGGCACATCGTTATAGTCTTGGCGCGATTCATCGCCGCCTCCTTGGATAAGATCCATTCGCCTTATGGTAGTCAGGTGGGCATCGCGGCCTCGGGATGCTCCTGACTTTGTTGCAACGCTGCTGCGCAGCGCCAGCGCGGTTGTGGTCTCATGCCGGCCTGCCCGAGAGATGACCGCAATGGCGCCCCACATACGGCAATAACGGAAAAGAGATTGTCTCCGGCGATCGGGATAATCGCGCGCGACATGCGCTCGCCGCACGGCTTCTGCGGCAACGCGCTATGCACGCGAACGTCCTGGTAGCGCATCGGCACCGGCGGGGCGACGCATGCAATCGCCGGAGGCAAGATGTCTCAGTCCATCGGGTTCATGGTCAACGGACGCTCGATCGGCATAGCGGTCGACGATCCCGACATGCCGCTGCTCCACGCGCCGCGCAACGATCTCGGCCTCAAGCCAACGAGAGAGCGCGTTGGATCACGATCGTGATCCATAAGGGGAGGACGTTTGGGCCGGCGGGAGGCCTTTTGGCCGCCGCCATGGCGCTGACGGCGTGCGTCGGGTCGCAGAGCTTGGATCAACCGCTGTCGCCGCTGGTGGTTCGCGGCGAACTCGTCGATCGCACGGTCGTCGCCACGGAAAATGGAAAGACGTCCTTCATCCATTTCGCCCAGAACGGCGTCGCCACGGTCAATGGCACTTCCGCGGAGTTTGGTCGTTGGCAGTTCGACGAGAACGGCGCTCTCTGTCTGCAATGGCGCAGCCAGCCGCAGCGCTGTGCACCCGTCTATGCGGCCGGCGGTTCGCACTATCGCTTCGGCGAGATGGATCTGAGCGTTCTAAGCAGCCGGTAGGATCGCGTGAGATGCAACTCGCCCTGCGCGCCGCTCTGTGTCGTCTGCCCTCGGCGCTGACGCCGAACACCGCTAGCGTGTTCGCGACCGCCCGCCCCAGGCGAGCCCAGGACACCTGACATGGGCATCGTCCGCTTCGCGCTGAGATTGCCGCACACCTTCTATGTGCTCGCCATCCTGATTCTGTTCCTCGGCGCGGCGGCGATTCTCACCATGCCGACGGACATCTTCCCGCAGATCAACATCCCCGTCATCACGGTCATCTGGCAGGAAACCGGCCTCAGCACCACCGAGATGGAGCAGCGCGTCACCACCTACAGCCAGTACGCGATCAGTGCCAACGTCAACAACATCCGGGACATCGAGGCGCAGACGCTCAACGGCATCTCGGTCCAGAAGATCTATTTACAGCCGGACGTCAATCTCGACCTGGCGATTGCGCAGGTCGTCGCGGCGACAAACGCGATCCGCGCGCTCCTGCCAGCGGGGATTCAGCCGCCGATCGTCGTGCAATTCAACGCGTCAAGCGTTCCCGTGCTGCAGATCAGTCTGAGCTCCGACAGACTCAACCAGACGCAGCTCTATGACTACGGGATTTACAGACTGCGTCAGCAGTTGTCACCGATCCACGGCATCACGCTGCCTACCCCCGCCGGCGGCAAGTATCGGCAGATCATGGTCGACATCGATCCGGTAAAGCTCAATGCCAAGGGGCTGACGCCGCTCGACGTGGTCAACGCCGTGAACGCCCAGAGCCTCACCTTGCCCTCCGGCACCGCCAAGATCGGTGATACGCAATACACCGTACAGACCAACGCGATGCCGCACACCATCGACGAGCTCAACGCCATCCCGGTGAAATACAGCAACGGCGCAACGGTGTTCCTGCGCGACATCGGTCACGTCCACGACGGCGCCGCGGTGCAGCAGAACATCGTGCGCGACGAGGGCACTGCCTCGGTGCTGCTCAGCATCATCAAGAACGGCAATGCCTCGACGCTCACCGTGGTCAATGCCGTCAAGAACGCGCTGCGCGTCGCGCGCGCGGCGGCGCCGAGCGGCATGGTCATCAACGAGCTGTTCGACCAGTCGGTTTTCGTCGTCTCTGCCGTGATGGGCGTGGTGCGCGAAGGCGTGATCGCCGCAGGACTGACGGCGCTCATGATCCTGGTCTTCCTGGGATCGTGGCGCTCGACCCTGATCGTCATGATCTCGATTCCGTTGGCGATCCTCTCCTCTATCGTCGTGCTCTACTTCCTCGGTGAGACGCTGAACACGATGACGCTAGGGGGCCTCGCGCTTGCCGTCGGCATCCTGGTGGACGATTCGACGGTCACCATCGAGAACACTCATCGCCTGCTCACGGAGGAGCACAAGCCGCTGCCCGAGGCGACGCTCTACGGCTCCGCCGGCATCGCGATGCCGACCCTGGTGTCGACGCTCGCCATCAGCTGCGTCTTCACCTCGGTCGTGTTCCTCGACGGGCCGGCCAAGTATCTGTTCACGCCGCTCGGCCTCGCCGTGGTCTTTGCCATGCTCGCTTCCTACGGCTTGTCGCGCACGCTGACGCCGATCACCATCGGCCTTCTGCTCAAGGGGGAACATCATGGCGGGCCCGGCGCGGGCGGCCGCTTCGCCCGGCTTCAGGACCGTTTCGAGCGCGGCTTCGAGCGCCTGCGCCACGAATACGCGGACGTTCTCGTGCTGCTGCTCAAGCGGCGGCTCATCGTGCCGGCGGTCATCGCGCTCGTCCTGGCGCTCGGGGCCATCATGTTCATTTCGGTCGGCCGCGATTTCTTCCCGTTGATCGACGGCGGGCAGATCCAACTTCACGTCCGTGCACCACCGGCGACACGCATCGAGGAGACCGCAAGGATCTTCCAGGCGGTCGAGGACAAGATCCGGCAGGTGATCCCCGACAAGGAGCGGGAACTCATCGTCGACAACATCGGCTTGCCGGCGCGCGTCTACAACCTGGCTTTCGCCGACGGATCGACGATCGGCGTCAATGACGGCGTGATCCTCGTCTCGCTCAAGGAAGGCCACGCGCCGACCGCGGATTACGTCCGCAAGCTCCGGCAGGTCCTTCCGCAGGCGTTTCCCGAGGATACCTTCTATTTCCAGGCCGCGGACATGGTCACGCAGATCCTCAATTTCGGCCTTCCCGCGCAGATCGACGTCCGCACCGTCGGCTATGACCGCGCCAAGAACCTGCGCATCGCTCGGGAGCTTCAGCGGCGGATCGCGGCTATTCCGGGCGTCGCCGACGCGCATCTGCAGCAGGAAGTGTCCGCTCCCGAATTCTTCGTCGCGATCGACCGCGCCCGCGCAGCCGAGTTCGGGCTGAACGCCAACCAGATCGCGACGAATGTCAATGTGAGCTTGAGCTCATCCGAGCAGGTCAGTCCCAATTTCTGGACCGATCCGACCTCGGGCATCCCCTATTACATCGCCGTCCAGACGCCGGAGCCGCAGGTGCACTCGCTCAACGACCTCGCCAACACGCCGATGAGTTCCGTTCCCAACCCGCCCGCCGGTCCCGTGCCCATGTTGCTCGGCAACATGGCAACGATTACCCGCGCCTCGACGCCGACCAACGCCAACCAAGCGAACATCCAGCCGGTCTACGAGGTCTATGCCTCCACGCAGGACCGGGATCTCGGCAGCATCGCCGGCGAGATCGACAAGGTCGTCGCCGAGCTCAGCCCGCAGCTGTCGCCGGGTAACACGATCCAGGTTATCGGCCAGATCGAGAGCATGAACGGCGCCTTCCGCAATCTCGCCATCGGCCTGCTCTTCGCGGCGGTCTTCGTCTACCTGCTCATGGTTGTCAATTACCAGAATTTCGGCGAGCCCTTCGTCGTCATCCTGGCTCTGCCGATCACCATGTGCGGCATCGTCACGATGCTCTACATCACCGGCACGACCCTGAGCGTCCCGTCGCTGATGGGCGCGATCATGGCCGTCGGCGTCGCCTCGGCGAACTCCATCCTTCTCGTCACCTTCGCGCGCGAGGAGCAGCTCGCCGGAAAGTCCGCCTATGAGGCCGCGATCGGCGCCGGGCACACCCGCATCCGCCCGGTGCTGATGACCGCGGCGGCGATGATCGTCGGCATGATTCCGATGGCGATCGGCGGCGCGGGCGAGGAGCAGAACGCCGCGTTGGCGCGTGCCGTCATCGGCGGCCTGCTCTTCGCCACCCCGACGACGCTGCTGGTCGTGCCCTACCTCTTCGCCCTGCTGCGCAAGGGCAATGACGGCAAGCCCGCGCATGGCGTCTTCGCGGAGATCGGCTGATGCCCGACGAGCGGCAAGTCCCGCCGGAGAGGCCGCCGATCGCCTTGGAACCCGCGCCCGGACGAGAATCGCCGGCGCTGCGTCGGTCAGGCCGCAAGGTCGGCCGGCGGCTGTTCGGCCTCGGCGTGCTGGCCATTCTCCTGGGATCGCTCGCGATCGGGGTGTGGCACCACTACCAGCAATATCGGCAGGTGACGGCGACCAATCAGGCGCTGCGC
>Ga0209647_1003965_pt1 | contig 11312 bp, 12 predicted proteins | sample GraSoi_2013_60cm_FD_185827 | JGI IMG/M metagenome (GOLD analysis project Ga0209647, IMG submission 185827) | Grasslands soil microbial communities from the Angelo Coastal Reserve, California, USA - Sample 9_17_2013_60cm (SPAdes) (version 2) | ecosystem: Environmental > Terrestrial > Soil >... | reverse complement strand
CGGATCGGTGTCGAGGATCGGCACCTCGCGCTTGAGCTGCGCGACCGTCAGCATCTCCGAATCGATGCCGTTGAGGCGCAGCGCGCCGACCCGCCGGTTCATCTCGCGCAGCTCGTGCCGCGTCTGGGCGAGGAAGACGACGCCGCGCTGCGAGAACATGACGTTGAAGTTGAGGTCCTGCGACAGGCCTTCCCACAATTTCAGCGAATGCTCGTAGAGATGGGCGCTGTCGTCCCAGAGATAGTTCGAGCGCACCACCGTGGTGTTGCGCCCGGTATTGCCGCCGCCGAGCCAGCCCTTCTCGAGCACCGCGACATTGGTGATGCCGTGGTTCTTGGCGAGGTAATAGGCCGTGGCGAGGCCGTGGCCGCCGCCGCCGACGATGACGATGTCGTAATCGGCTTTCGGCGCCGGATCGCGCCAGGCGCGTTGCCAGCGGCGGTGGCCGCTGAGCGCGTTGCCGGCCAGGCTGAAGAGCGAGTAGCGCATGGTGAAGGTCCCGATACTGGCGTCAGCGCGCGGCGGCGTGGAGGCGCTCGAAGCCACGCGCGAGATCGTCGATGAGGTCGTCGATATCCTCGAGCCCGGCATGGATGCGCAGCGTCGCACCTGCCTCCTGCCAGGGCCGGGCGGTGCGCAGCTGCTCCGGGTGGCTGGGAATGATCAGGCTCTCGAAGCCGCCCCAGGAATAGCCCATGCCGAACAGCGTCATGCCGTCGAGCATGGCGTCGACCGCCGGCTTCGGGTAGGGCTTGAGGACGACACCGAAGAGCCCCGATGCGCCGCTGAAGTCGCGCTTCCAGATCGCGTGGCCGGGATGGTCGGGCAAGGCGGGATGGAGGACGCGCGCGACCTCGGGCCGCGTCTGCAGCCATTCGGCCAGCGCCAAGCCCTGCTTGTAATGCTGCTTCATGCGCACCGAGGCGGTGCGCAGGCCGCGCAGCGCGAGATAGCAATCGTCAGGCGCCACCGCGTAGCCGAGCTCGGCGACAACGCTGCGCACCGGCAGGAAGCTCGTCTCGGTGCAGACGGCGAAGCCGATCATGACGTCGGAATGGCCGACGATGTATTTGGTGCCGGCGATGACCGAGACATCCACCCCCTGCGCCAGCGGCCGGTAGAACAAAGGCGACGCCCAGGTATTGTCGAAGATGGTGGTGATGCCGCGCGCCTTGGCGACGGCGACGAGCGCCGGCACGTCCTGCACCTCGAAGGTGAGCGAGCCCGGGCTCTCCATGAAGAGGAGCTTGGTGTTGTCGCGCATGAGATCGCCGATCCCGGCGCCGATTAGCGGGTCGTAGAAATTCGTCTCGACGCCGAAGCGCCTGAGAAAGCCGCGGGCGAAAGCGCGGGTCGGGCCATAGACGGTGTCGGCCATCAGCAGGTGGTCGCCGGGTTTGACGAAAGCGAGGATGGCGACGTAGATCGCGGCGGCGCCGGAGGGCAGGGCGACGGCGCGAAAGCCGCCTTCGACCGCGGCGACCGCGTCCTCGACGGCGAAGGTCGTCGGCGTGCCGTGGCGACCATAGGTCGAGACGCCGGGGGCGAAGCGCACCTTCTGGCGCTCCTCGATCGACTTGACGGTCGGGTAAAGGATGGTCGAGGCGTGATAGACCGGCGGGTTGACGACGCCGAAATTATTCTCCGGGTCGCGTCCCGCATGGGTCAGCAACGTGTCGATCTTGCGCGATTTGGACTTCATGACTCCCCGTCGCTAGCTTTGCTTCCCCCGGATTTCAACCCCGGGTTTTCTCTTCCTCCGGGCCCGGTCCGCGGCCGCGCGCATCTTGCATCGCGACGGGCGGTTGTGAAAGCCAATGTTTAGGGCTGGCGGACGGTTTCCTGCCTCCCCACATCCGGATGACCAGTTCCTGGTTTCCCAATTCGGGAGGCCCCGTGCCATGCCGATGCCAGTCGAAGCCGTGCTTCTGCGGGTTTTCGTCGGAACGGACGACCGTCACGGCGAGCGGGCGCTTTACGAGGCCATCGTCCAGCGTGCCCGCGAGATGGGAATGGCCGGGGCGACCGTGCTGCCCGGGCCCGAGGGTTTCGGCCGATCGCGCCATATCCGCTCGGAGCTCAGCGTCGATGCCGGACCGCGGCAACCGATGGTGGTCGAGATCGTCGACACCGACGAGCAAATCGACCGTTTCCTTCCCATCCTCGACGGCATGATGGAAAGCGGCCTCGTGACGCTCGTTATCGAGCGGGCCACGATCGACCAGGCAAGACCCGGCCGGTCGAGGGGGAAAGCCCCATCCGGAGGGCATGACATGGATATCCCGCATGACGCCGTGCTTCTGCGCATCTTCACCAGCGTCGACGATCGTTACGAGCTGACGCCGCTCTACGTCGCGATCGTGCAGAAGGCCCGCGAGTTGAGCATGGCCGGCGCGACCGTTCTGCGCGGCCCGCTCGGCTATGGCCACTCGACGCGCCTGCACAAGGGTCATTTGTTCCCGCTCGCCCAGGATCTGCCGGTCGTCGTCGAGATCGTCGACAGCGAGGAGAGGATCGATGCCTTCCTGCCGGTTCTCGACGGCATGATGGAAAGCGGCCTCGTCACCTTGGAGAAAGCCAGGGTGCTGCGCTACGGGAAGCGGGGCGGGTGAGGGGGCTGCTGCCACAAGCGCGCTGCAGCGACAGCCCCCTCACCTCCCCATTGCTGTGCAATGGGTCCCCTCCTCTCCCGCAAGGGGAGAGGAAATTCTAGCTCTGCCGCCACCCGCGCATTGCCGTCGGGCTTTTAACGCCATCCGTTTATTCGTCTCTAGCGTGTTTGTTGGGAACCATCCTCTCTCAGAGGCCGTCGCGCATGATGATGTTGACGGGATCGGCGCGGCGCGCCTACGCTTTCGCCTTGATCCGAAGGGGATGGGGTTCCCCGTAACCGCCCGTAAGGGCTGATGACTCCTACCGCGGGCGCGGTGAGATTCTGTCTGTAATCCACCACGGCATGTCTGTTGTTCCGCTCGCCGCGATCCGGTGGGCGCCGTAGCGGGGGAGCGATCGCGATGATCGATTGGGTACATGCCGGGCCGTCGGTCGCAGCGGCCTTCCTCGCCTCGCTCGTCGAGTTCATCGAGGCGCTGACGGTGGTTCTCGCCGTCGGCGTGGTGCGCGGCTGGCGACCGGCCCTGCTCGGCACGGCGTTCGGTCTCGCCGTCCTCTTCCTCCTCGTCATCGTGCTCGGCCCGGCGCTCGCCCGCATTCCGCTCGATGTCGTGCAGCTCGCGGTCGGGACCTTGCTGCTGCTCTTCGGCCTGCGCTGGCTGCGCAAGGCGATATTGCGCGCCGCCGGCATCATCGCGCTGCACGACGAGGAAGCTGCCTTCGCCGCCGAGACGACGCTGCTGCGCCAGGCAGGCGGCGGCGGAAGCGAGTGGGATTGGGTGGCGATCGGCGCCGCCTTCAAGATCGTCATGCTCGAGGGCATCGAGGTCGTCTTCATCGTCATCGCCATCGGCGCCGCGGGCGGCTTGCTGGTGCCGGCCGGCGCCGGGGCGATCGCGGCGCTCCTCGTCGTCGTGCTGCTCGGCATCGTCCTGCATCGGCCGCTCGCCCGGATTCCCGAGAACGCCCTCAAATTCGCCGTCGGGGTGCTGCTCTGCGCCTTCGGGGCCTTCTGGGTCGGCGAGGGGATCGGCGTCGCCTGGCCGGCGGCCGATTGGTCGATCCTCGCCCTCATCGCCGGCTTTCTCGCCGTCGCCCTCGTGAGCGTGCTGCTCTGCCGCGGCCGGGCCCGCATGCTGCCGGCCGCGCAGTAGCACCGCCATGGGCTGGATCTACACAGCTTTGCGCGAGCTGGTCGGCCTCTTCGTCGATGACGGCAGCCTCGCCGTCACCGCGCTGATCTGGCTCGCGATCTGCGGCCTCGTCCTGCCGCCGCTCGGCATCGCCGACGCCTGGCTGGGCCTCGCGCTCTTCGCCGGCCTCGCCATTATCCTGGCGGAAAACGCGCTCCGCGCCGCGCGGCGGAAGAGGGCTTCCCGGTGATCGCGGCATGATCGCCGCCAAGCTCGCCTCCTATGGCTGGGTGGCGCTGGGCAGCGCCCTCGGCGGCATCTCGCGTTACTGGCTCGGCGGCGTGGTGGCGCGCGGCCTCGGCGACGATTTTCCCTATGGCACGCTGCTCATCAATATCGTCGGCTCCTTCGTCATCGGCTTCTTCGGCACGCTGACCTTGCCCGACGGCCCGCGACCGGCGAGCCTCGACACGCGTCTCTTCGTCATGGTCGGCCTCTGCGGCGGCTTCACCACCTTCTCGTCCTTCAGCATGCAGACCTTCGAGCTCCTGCGCTCGGGCGAGAGCATCCGGGCGGCGACCTACATCGTCGCCTCGGTGCTGCTCTGCCTGCTCGGCACGACGCTCGGCCATGCCCTGGCGTCCGGCATCGTCGCGCGCAGCTAGGCAGCGGGAGGCATCGCCCCATGGTCTCGAGGATCCTCGCCGTGCTGACCGAGCCCGCGACCGCGCGCGCCGTGCTCGACGCCGCCGCCTGCGCCGCCGCCGTCAACGGCGCTTGCCGGATCGACGCGCTGCATGTCCGCCTCGATCCGCAGAGCCTGATCCTGCCGACCGAGGAGGTGATGACCCGCAAGCGCCGCGCCGAGCTCGAGGACGCTCTTGCCGAGCGCGCGCGGGGCGTGCAGCTCGCCTATCGCGAATGGGCGCTGGCGGCGGGCGGGCTCGCCGACCGGGCGGGCTGGGACGAGATCACCGGCGCGGTCGAAACCGAGGTGACGGCGCGCGGCAAGCTTGCCGACCTTCTCGTGCTGGCCCGTCCTGATGGCGCCGAGAGCCGCGACGCGCTGCATGCCGCGCTCTTCGACGTCCGCCGCCTGTTCCTTCTCGTTCCGCCGGGCGGTTTCGCGCCGGTCGGCAGCCACATGGCGATCGCCTGGAACGCGAGCGAGACGGCGGAGCGCGCGGTGGTCGCCGCACTGCCCTGGCTCGCCGGGGCGACTTGCATCTCCGTCCTGATCGCCGCGACGGATTTCGATCTGCAGGCGCAGACCCTGCTTGCCCTCCTCGCCGGTCATGGCGTTCCGGCTGTTGGCATCGCCGTCGAGGCGATCGCCTGCGGGCCCGATGACAGCATCGGCGAGGCGCTGCTCGAGCGGGCGCGGTCGCTCGGCGCCGACAGCCTGGTGATGGGCGCCTATCGCCGGCACCGCTTCTTCGAATGGGTGCTCGGCGGCGTCACCCGCCACGTGCTCCATCACGCCGATCTTCCCGTTTTCATGCTGCACTGACCGGCTTGGCCGACCACCGGCGCGCCGCGCGACGACAGCGTCGTTGCGGTGGCGAGCGGCCATGTGTTACGAATATTTTAAGGTGTTCGCCTGCGCGGTCGCCGATCAGAGCGGTAGGCAGGCATCAGGTAGGGGTTTTAGGGTCATAACTGGGAGGTCCACTTGAATTCATTCAAACAGGCGGCATTCGCCGTCGGCAGCATGATGGTCGCCGCAATGGTCGCGGCGGGAACGGCGCAAGCCGGGCCGACGCTCGACAAGGTGAAGGCGAACGGCGTCGTCACTTGCGGCGTCTCGACCGGCGTCGCCGGCTTCTCGCTCGCCGACGCGCAGGGCAAGTACACCGGGCTCGACGTCGATTTCTGCAAGCAGGTCGCGGCCGCCATTTTCGGTAATGCCGACAAGGTGAAATACGTGCCCTTGAGCGCGCAGCAGCGCTTCACCGCCCTGCAATCGGGCGAGGTCGATCTGCTCGCCCGCAACACGACGATCACGCTGTCGCGCGACACCCAGCTCGGGCTCAATTTCGCGCCGCCCAATTTCTTCGACGGCCAGGGCTTCATGGTCTTCAAGAAGCTCGGCGTGAAGAGCGCCAAGGAGCTCAACGGCGCCACCGTCTGCGTCCAGCCCGGCACCACGACCGAGCTCAACCTCGCCGATTATTTCCGCGCCAACAAGATGACTTTCAAGCCGGTCGTCATCGAGAAGCAAGACGAGGTCGAGAACGCCTATTTCTCCGGCCGCTGCGACGTCTACACGACCGATCGCTCCGGCCTCGCCTCGACGCGCATCACCAAGGCGCCGAACCCCGACGATCAGGTCATCCTTCCCGAGGTCATCTCGAAGGAGCCGCTGGCCCCCGGCGTGCGCCATGGCGACGACGAGTGGTTCGACATCGTCAAGTGGGTGCAGTACGCCGCGATCGAGGCCGAGGAGGACGGCATCACCTCGAAGAATGTCGACGAGAAGCTCAAGACCGACGATCCCAACATCAAGCGCATCCTCGGCGTGACGCCCGGCATGGGCAAGGCGATCGGTCTCGACGAGAAATGGGCCTACAACATCGTCAAGCTGGTCGGCAATTACGGCGAGGTCTTCGACCGCAATGTCGGCAAGGATTCGCCGCTCAAGCTCGAGCGCGGTCTCAATGATTTGTGGACCAAGGGCGGGTTGATGTACGCGATGCCCGTTCGCTGAGCCAGACCGCCGCCGCCCCGCGAGGGGCGGCGGCTTCGTTGACGCCGGGGGGCGGCTATGACGATTGAAAGCTCACGTCGCGATATCGGTATCGCACCGACCGCGCCGGCATTCTGGAACAACCCGTCGATCCGCGCGCTGTTCTATCAGCTGGTGCTGGTCGGCGGCGTCATCGCCGTCGGCGCCTATCTCGTCCACAACACGCTCGAGAATCTGGCGCGCCAGGGCATCGCCACCGGCTTCGGCTTCCTCCATCGCGAGGCCGCCTTCGAGATCGGCGAATCCCTCATCGAATACTCGCCCGCCGACACCTATGGCCGGGCGCTGCTGGTCGGCCTGCTCAACACGCTCTGCGTCGCCGGCATCGGCGTCGTGCTGGCGACCATCCTCGGCACGATCATGGGCATCGCGCGGCTGTCGACCAACTGGCTGATCCACAAGCTGGCCGCATTCTATGTCGAGACCGTGCGCAACGTCCCGCTGCTGCTGCAGCTCATCGTCTGGTGGGACATATTGCGGGTCAGCGCGCCGGGCCCCCGCGAGGCGTGGCAGGTGCTGCCCGACGTCTTCGTCAGCAATCGCGGCGTCGTCTTTCCGCTGCCGGTCTATCACCCGCTCTATGCCTGGATCGGCCTCGCTCTCGTCATCGCCATCGCCGCCAGCATCTACGTCAAGCGCTGGGCGCATGCCCGCCAGATGGCGACCGGCGAGCAGTTCCCCGTGCTCAGGACGAGCGCGGCGCTGATCATCGGCCTGCCGCTCCTCGTCTTCGTCATCGGCGGCATGCCCTTCACCCTCGACAAGCCGGAGCTGCGCGGCTTCAACTTCAGCGGCGGCCACGTCGTCTCGCCGGAATTCGTCGCCTTGCTCGTCGGCCTCGTCGTCTACACCGGCGCCTTCATCGCCGAGATCGTGCGCGCCGGCATACTCGCGGTGAGCTGGGGGCAGAGCGAGGCGGCCAGCGCGCTCGGCCTGCGCCGCGGCCTTGCGCTGCGTCTCGTCGTGCTGCCGCAGGCGCTGCGCGTCATCGTGCCGCCGATGACGAGCCAATACCTCAACCTCACCAAGAACAGCTCTCTCGCGGTGGCGATCGGCTTCCCCGACGTCACCTCGATCGGCAACACGACGATGAACCAGACCGGCCAGGCGATCGAGGGCATCGCCGCGATCATGGTCGTCTATCTGACGATCAGCCTGCTCATCTCGATGTTCATGAATTGGTATAACCGCTTCGTGCGATTGGTCGAACGATGAGCGACATCACCCAGCCCGAGATCGCCCTGCCGTCGGAGAAACCGCCGGCGGCGACGCTCGGCGCCATCGGTTGGCTGCGCACCAACCTGTTCAACAGCATCTCCAACACGCTGCTGACGCTGTTCGCCTTCTACCTCATCGTCGTCCTGGTGCCGCCGCTCTTCCGCTGGATGTTCATCGACAGCACCTGGATCGCCTCGAGCGGCAAGGACTGCCGCGCCTCGGCCGGCGCCTGCTGGGCCTTCATCGGCGAATGGTATCGCTTCATCCTGTTCGGCCGCTTCCCCTATGCCGAGCAATGGCGACCGCTCATCGTCATCTTCGTCTTCATCGCCATGTTCCTCGCCAGCTGCGACCGCCGGTTGTGGGGCGGCAAGCTGATCGCCATCTGGCTCGGCGGCGGCGCGCTTGCGATCGCGCTGATGTTCGGCGGCTTCCTTGGCATGACCTATGTCGAGACCTCGCTGTGGAACGGCCTGCCGCTCACCCTCATCCTCGCCGTCTTCGGCATGCTCTTCGCCTTCCCGCTCGCCATCATGCTGGCGCTCGGCCGGCGCTCGAACATGCCGGCGGTGCATTCCCTCTCGGTCGCCTATATCGAGCTGATCCGCGGCGTGCCGCTGATCACCATCCTCTTCATGGCCTCGGTCATGCTGCCGCTCTTCCTGCCAAGCGGCACGACGATCGACAAGCTCTTGCGCGCGCAGATCGCCATCATCCTCTTCGCCGCCGCCTATCTCGCCGAGATCATCCGCGGCGGGCTGCAGGCGATCCCCAAGGGTCAGTACGAGGCGGCCGACGCGCTCGGCCTCTCCTATGCGCGAAAGATGCGGCTGGTCATCCTGCCGCAGGCGCTGACCATGGTGATCCCGCCGCTCGTCAACACCTTCATCGGTACCTTCAAGGACACCTCGCTCGTCCTCATCATCGGGCTCTTCGACCTGCTGACGACGGCCAATACCTCGCTCACCGACGCGAACTGGCGCGGCTTCTACTGGGAGGCCTACATGTTCGTCGGGGCGATCTATTGGTGCTTCTGCTTCTTCATGTCGAAATACAGCCAATATCTCGAGCGCGATCTCAACCGCACCAATCTGCGCCGCGGCTAGACGGCATCGCTTATGCACAGGAGTCGAGAATGACGAGCACCGCCACCGCCGATCAGGCCCCGCTCGCGCATGCCCATGGCGGCAAGCCGATGATCGAGCTGCGCTCCGTCCATAAATGGTATGGCGAGTTCCATGTCCTCAAGGACATCTCGCTGCAGGTCGGCAAGGGCGAACGGGTCGTCGTCTGCGGTCCCTCGGGCTCCGGCAAGTCGACGATGATCCGCTGCATCAACCGGCTCGAGGAGCATCAGCGCGGCCAGATCATCGTCGACGGCATCGAGCTCACCTCCGACGTCAAGAACATCGAGGCGATCCGCCGCGAGGTCGGCATGGTGTTCCAGCAGTTCAACCTCTTCCCGCATCTTACCGTGCTGGAGAATTTGACGCTGGCACCGATCTGGGTGCGCAAGATGCCGAAGAAGGAGGCGGAGGAGACCGCCATGCTCTATCTCGAGCGCGTGCGCATCCCCGAGCAGGCCAAGAAATATCCCGGCCAGCTCTCCGGCGGTCAGCAGCAGCGCGTCGCCATCGCCCGCTCGCTGTGCATGAAGCCGCAGATCATGCTGTTCGACGAGCCGACCTCGGCGCTCGATCCCGAGATGATCAAGGAAGTGCTCGACGTCATGATCGGCCTGGCGCGCGACGGCATGACGATGGTCTGCGTCACCCACGAGATGGGCTTCGCCCGCACCGTCGCCGACAGCATGATCTTCATGGATCGCGGCGAGATCGTCGAGGTGGCGACGCCGCAGGAATTCTTCGCCAACCCGAAGAGCGAGCGCACCAAGCTCTTCCTCGGCCAGATCCTGGCGCATTAGGAAACCCTCTCCCCCACGGGGAGAGGGAGGGGGCCCCATGGGGAGGGTGAGGGGGAGCATCCGCCAGGTCCGTGTCTGCCGGACTGCAATTCTGCAAGCGGCGGCTCCCCCTCACCTTAATCCTCTCCCCGAGGGGAGAGGAAATGCAGTCAATCCAGCGGCGGCAGTTTCGGGTGACCGTGGTCGCGCGGTAGCGCGCCTAGGAGGCGCGGGTCGTCGAAGATCACCGGCTCGCGGCGATAGACGACGAAGCCGGCGCGCTGGTAGCTGCCGAGCGCGCGCGGATGGTCGTAGGTGCAGGTATGCACCCAGAGGCGTTTCGGGTTGCGCTGCCAGGCGCTGTCGACCGCGGCGCGCAAGAGGTAGGCGCCGCAGCCGCGGCCGATGAATTCCGGCATCAGGCCGAAATAGGCGAGCTCGATATCGCTCGGGTCGCTGTGGTCGAGCTCGTAATAGCCGGCCGGCACGCCGCCGACATAGAGCACGAAGATCTCGACCTCCGGCTTCTCGATCAGCGCGGCGAGCTTTTCATCGCTCCATAAAAGCCGCTCGAACCACAGCCAGGGCGCGCCCACCGTGCCGTAGAGGAAGCGATAGAAGGAGACCGTGCAGCGCTCGGCGCGCATCAGCGCCAGCCTGCCGGAAGGCACCGGCACCGGCGGCCGCGCGGGGCGCGCCGTCATCTCGAGATAAGTGACGATGTCGGCGAGCATGCCGGGCGGCGGCGCCGTGTCGCTCGGCGCCGTCATGGGGTCCCCTCCGGCAGCGATTTCGTCATCAGCAGGCGCGGCTCGATCTGATAGCCGAGCCGCTGATAGAAGGCGGCGACCGCGCTGTTGGTCTCGCGGATGAGCAGCATGATCTTGGGAACGCCCTGCGCCGCGAGAAACGCCTCGGCATGTCTCATGAGGGCGCGGCCGAGCCCGTCGCGGCGGTGCGCGGGATCGACCGCGACGTAATAGACCCAGCCGCGATGCCCGTCATGCCCGACCATGATCGTGCCGGCGAGGCGGCCCGCCGCCTCGGCGACGAAGAGCGTGCCGTGGCCGGAACGGCGGCACAACTCGATGTCGCGCTCGGGCGGGTTCCACGGTCGCGTCAGATCGCAATCCTGCCAGAGCGCGATGACGGCGGCCCGGTCGTCGTCGCGGAATTCCCGGATGGTCATGGCCGCCGTGGCGATGGCGTCACCGCCGGGCCGGTCTCGATCGGGGTGTCGCCGGGCAGGCCCCATTCGGCCCAGGATCCGTCATAGACCGCGACGGCGGGATGGCCGAGGAGGTGGAGGCCGAAGGCGAGGGCGCAAGCGGTGACGCCGGAGCCGCAGCTCGCCACCACCGGGCGGGCGGGATCGATGCCGGAAGCGGCAAAGAGGCTGTGCAGTTTTTCCGCCGGCAGCAGCGTCTTGGCGGTGGGATCGATGAGCTGGTCATAGGGCAGGTTGAAGCTGCCGGGGATGCGTCCCGAGCGGCGTCCCGGCCAGCTCTCGGCGACGCTGCCGGTGAAGCGCGGCGCCGCACGCGCATCGAGCACCTGCTCGTCTTTGCTGGAAAGATTGGCGCGGATCTGCGCCTTGCTGCGCACCAGCTCGCCATTGAAGCTGGCGCTGAAGCGGCGCGGCGACGGCGTCGGGATCTTGGCCTCGACCGGCCGTCCCTCGGCGAGCCATTTCGGCAGC
>Ga0209647_1003964_pt1 | contig 11313 bp, 15 predicted proteins | sample GraSoi_2013_60cm_FD_185827 | JGI IMG/M metagenome (GOLD analysis project Ga0209647, IMG submission 185827) | Grasslands soil microbial communities from the Angelo Coastal Reserve, California, USA - Sample 9_17_2013_60cm (SPAdes) (version 2) | ecosystem: Environmental > Terrestrial > Soil >... | reverse complement strand
CTTACCCTGCAGCCGAGCCCTGGCCTCGAGTACCTGCTCGTGGAGCTCGTGTGCCCTGGCCAGATCTCCTTGAGCTTTGAATGTCTGGGCCAGGTTGTTCATCGACGTCAGCGTGTCCGGGTGCTCCTTACCCTGCAGCCGAGCTCTGGCCTCGAGCACCTGCTCCTCGAGCTCGTGTGCCCTGGCCAGGTCTCCTTGAGCTTTGAACGTCTGGGCCAGGTTGTTCATCGACGTCAGTGTGTCCGGGTGCTCCTTACCCTGCAGCCGAGCCATGGCCTCGACCACCGGCTCTTGGAGTTCGTATGCCCTGGCCAGATCCCCTTGTGCGTACAGCGTCTGGGCTAGGTTGTTCATCGCCGAAAGAGTTTCCGGGTGGTCGGACCCAAGCACGCGCTCAGTGCTTTGAAGGATCTCACGTTCCACTTCTTCCGCTTCTCCATACCGGCCTTGGGCATGGAGCATCGCGGCAAGACCAGACAAGGTGTCTAGCGACCGCTCACCCTCTGGCTGATGGCGCTTCCACAGATCAGCCAGCTTGTGCCACCAATCGATTCGCGCACTGACGAAAGCCGTGAAATCAAAGGGCTCTTCCAGTACGAGGAAGAACGCATCCAAAGACGGAAAGTCTAATAAACGGTCATGATGCCGGTCGAACGCTATCGTCATCCCTTTCTGGTATGCCCTGAGATGCCGCGGAGAACACTCGGCGAGTTTCGAAAACTCGGCGTTTTTTTTGAAATAGTCCAGGATTGCATCAATACGCTCGCGAGCCACGGGCCGATCCTCTGCCTTTGCTGACTGGTTTTTAATGAGGGCGAGTTCCATCAGTCGATGGAACCGAAAAGTTCCGGGAAGATCGCGAATTTCCTCCACGTAAGAGTGATCCTCTCCGGTGAGGGCCGCGAAATGGAAGCCGGCTGGAATCAAGCGTATCTCAACCAGATGATCGAAAAGCGCTGCGTCGAAGCTGCCAGCTAGTGCCAGGCAACGAAAGGTTTCGAACACCCCTCGCTGCCCTGTTTGTAGATAGCGAAGAAAGCGGATTTGCAGTTCAGCCGGCGTTCGGCCTAAGTCAGCGGGTTGAAAGCGGACTCCCTGCTCATAGACAATGCCATAGGCGAGGTCGAGGTAATAAGGGTGGAATGACGACTGTTTGTCCTGGCTACGCTGCTCGCGAGTGACCGCAAGGATCGCGTCCGCATGTTTTCGCAAATTGCCGGCTGTCGTCAGGTCTCCGTGTTCTTTATGATAAGTCGCTGCCGATTCTAGAAATCTCAGCGCGTCTTCTTTTCCGAGTCCGCCAACGCGATGTTCACTGATTCGCGCCTGCCATTCCTTGTCGTAAAGCTCATCCCAGCGGTTCTTATTTCGCCCGAGCAACACGAAACCCAAGCGTCTGGAGAACGCCCCGTCGGGATCCGTCAGCATCCCGCACCAGTCGGCCAAATATTTCTGGATGTCCTCGGCGAGAGTGGTTGATTGAATGCGTTCAAAACCATCGATCGCGACGCAAAGCGCGTCATTGGGATGGTCCTCCAGCCATTGCTCCACATCCGCGGCTAACACGGGCGCCAACTCCGCCTCCATGTCCTTCTCGGTCATGGACTCAGGGTTTATTCCGCGTTTATTCAACAAGCCCTTGCGATCTCGGTTGCGCAAGTAAGTCAGGGCTTTGCCGAGCAACTGAAACAGACCACCCACGGCAGAACCTGCAGTAGCGACATCGTAAACTCCCGCGGCAAGCTTCCCGGATGCTTCCGCGAGGATCGTGGTGCCTAGGGTGGAGGTGTTTAGTAGATCCTTTAACACACTGTCACTCAAAGCAAAATTCTCGCCTGGATGTTGCGCTCGCCAGAGAGCGAAATAGAGATAATCGAAAAGCGGTGTTTCAATGCCGGCTCCGCCTCCTGTGCCGCGCGGTTTTGCCTCCCATAGCCTGGAACGCAAATGCCAGAAGAACTCGGCCACAGAAGAAGATGATGTCCACCGGTCATGATCCAGATCGAGAGAAATCAGCCGTAGCCCGGCCAGCCTCTGGCCAAGTTCTTCTGTGGCCTTTTCTAGCAGTTTAGTTTTGCCGATCCCACCGACTCCCCAAATACTCAGGATTGGTTTTTCGAGCCGTACGTCGTGCACCCGGTGGACCCTAGCCAATCCTTCGAAGAAGTGGCCCAGAAGCTCCCGTTCATGGGTTCGATCGGTAAAGAGTTTCAGGGCGGATTGTCGGGCTACACGCTGGCCGGCGGCACTGACGGATTTGCGGATCGGCATAGACGCTAAAACGTACCACGTTGGCTTAAGCGGACAATTTTGTCCGCCATTTGGCATAACTGACCCAATGCATCTGCCTTCTCCGCGATCTCACAAGCTCGAGACGTGGCCGATCAACGAGTGACTCGAACGGTACGCTAGGCTCACTTGACGCCGGCCGATATCAGTGTGTGACCCTGCTCTTACCGAGAGATACTTCACAATCGCGGAAGGTCAGAATTGGTGCAATTCGAGCCCGAGCGACACGAACGGCTGGAAGTCCTTTTGGTCTACCGTCGCTAGTTTCGCGCCGGCCAAAATCGCCGTTGCGGCGATCATGGAGTCCAGACGGTTTTTCCGTTTAGTCTTCGTGTTCCGAAACAACTCGCCAGCTAAATCAGCATGCGCGCGTTCGTATGCCACGATTCCGCCGAGCAGCAGTTGTTCGAGAGCCAAAAGTTGGTTTGAGGAGATCGAATAGGATCGGAATTCAGTCCAAGCAACCGCTGACGCAGCGATCGGTTCGTCGACCATTACTAACCGCGTCCAAACAGGCGCGTCTTCGTGCGAAGGATCGATACTTGCGATCAACAAATTGGTATCAACGTGGATCATGAGTGTCTGTGGACACGCTTTCGTTGTCTTTGTTCAGAAGACGCATCCGCAATACGTTGTCTGCGGATTTCGTTGCTCCACTGATTTCCGGTTCCGGGCGGGTGCACGGCGTTAGCATGAAGCCATTTCAGGGCCTCCTTCGGCGTCATTTTAGAGAAATCAGATCCTGCCTCATTCGAAAGACTTTTCTCGGCAGCTTCTAAAGCCCGTCGCAGGGTCTCGGACTTCGATATTCCCCAAATTTTCGCCAGGCGCTCGAGACGTTGGGCGGTGGCAGGATCGAAGGCAACAGTTGTGCGGACCGTCATTATGGGCATACTGGTGTTATAGTATGACCATAAGACCGGCTCTGCAAACCGTTAGGATTACGTTTGTATCGCGCCACATTTGTCACTCCCACCGCCTGCAAAAGCCTTCTAAGATGGAAGCAATCAGAGGATATGAGCAAGACTGACGTCAATAATCACAAGGTCGTTTCAAGTAACGAATGGCTCGAGGCGCGAAAACAGCTTCTGCGCGAAGAGAAAGAGTTCACTCGTCTCCGCGATCAATTAAGCCGGCAACGCCGGGAATTACCCTGGGTCAAAGTCGAGAAGAATTATGTCTTTGATGGGGTGGATGGAAAGAAGACTCTAGCGGGACTATTTGAAGGCAAAAGCCAGCTGGTCGTCTATCACTTCATGTTTGGGCCGGCCTGGGAACGGCCGTGCCGTGCCTGTTCGTTCTGGGCTGATAGTTTCAACGGGATCGGTGTTCACCTAAAGCAGCGAGATGTCACCATGATCGCCATGTCGCGAGCGCCGTCGGAGAAGTTAGAAGCATTTAAGCGGCGAATGGGTTGGACTTTCAAGTGGTACTCCTCCGCCAACAACGATTTCAACTATGACCATCACGTTTCGTTTAGTCCTGAAGCGTTGGACATCCAAACTGCCATTGACCATGACGCCAAATTGCCTCCTCTAAATCGGCCGCCTACCACGGTGGAAGTTGACTACAACTACGGGAAGTTCGAAACCGAAACATCGGATTTACCGGGGGTCAGTGTCTTCTACCAAGACGGGAAAGGGAACGTCTATCACACCTATTCGGCTTACGCTCGCGGCATCGACATTCTGAATACGGCCTATCATTATCTCGATTTAGTTCCCAAGGGACGCGATGAAGACCAGCTCCCTTGGGCGATGGCTTGGGTGCGTTTTCACGATAACTACGACCAATAGAAGGGGGGAAATATCCGCAGATTACACAGAACAACCGCGAATGGACGCGAATAGACGCGAAGGAAACCCAGTTTTTACCACAGAGACACAGAGAGCACGGAGAATCCCATTTGAATTTGGTTTTCAGACTCTGCGAACTCTGTGTCTCTATGGTGAAATTTTTGTATTATTCGCGTCCATTCGCGGTTGATCTGAGCCACCGAAGGAAGTCTTCACCGGTTTAATCGACCCGCAGCAACTCGAACGCTACCTTGCCGACAAGGCGACGGTAGAACCGCGAGTTGGCGGGAAAATTGACTTCGGTTGGGAAGGAGGCCAAGGGCGGGCGAAAGAGGGCTGTCACGGACCGATCAAGATCCTGGAACTGGAACCCGATCATAAACTAAGTTATTCGTGGCTTTTCCAAGAAGAAACCGTTGTTACCTGGGTGCTAGAAGATTCAGAGGGCGGTACCCGTCTTACCCTGGTCCATTCCGGATTTGGTAAAGATCGTTCCACGGATGATTACACCTGCGGATGGTGGAAATTCATCAATAGCCTTAAGTCGATGCTCGAAATTGGCGAGTCTTGGCAGGAAGCGAAGGCCGAAAAGTCGGATGGTGAGTAGATTAATTTAGGAGTTGGCGTTGCACCCCGCTTCGGACGAGCAATACAAAGAAGAAAAAGAATAGGAACAGTGCGGCAGTTAACGTCAAAAGGCTGACTGATATTATTTTTGCGAGTCGGGCACCCTCGCGGTAGCGCGCCCGGAAGTGATCAACCGGAAGGGTTACAACCATCGCTGTGACAAAGGCAAACAAGATGCCAAAAACTCCCAAGGCAACATACTGTTGGGCAGGCGAAACATATCTGAGAAGTGCTATCGTTGTGCAGCCTACAGCGGCAAAAGCAATCAGGCTTGTCCAGAATCTCTTTCTGCTTGTTTTCATTTGCTGGTAGGGCAGATGGCGGTGGGGCAAGTTTTATGCTCAATGCGACGCAGGCCGTCCTACCGCAGAACTTAAAGTAGGTTAGCCTTGATATTGTTCGTCACTGACGTGTTCCATCCAGTCGGCTGACTTACCGTCGAGTTGTTCTACAATGGCGATGTGCGTCACAGCTGTGGTGGCTGTGGCGCCGTGCCAATGTTTTTCGCCCGGTGAAAACCAGACCACGTCCCCTGGCCGAATTTCTTCGATTGGACCGCCCCAACATTGCGCCAGGCCGCAGCCGGCCGTCACGATCAGTGTCTGCCCGAGCGGATGAGTGTGCCATGCGGTGCGAGCGCCGGGATCGAACGTGACGCTGGCTCCAAACACGCGTCCTGGATTGTGTGGTTCGAACAGGGGATCAATGCGTACCGCGCCAGTAAAATATTGGGCTGGTCCTTTGCCAGAAGGCTGTGAGCCACTTCGTTTGATGTCCATGGGGTGAAAGGGGTGTGGAGTAATGGAGTAGCGCAGTACTGGAGAGCTGGAGTGTTGCGATTACAGTGGCCTTTTCAGTGATAGACACTGCTTCTTGTGGTGTCCACTACTCAAGTTCGTCGTTTTAGAAACTCGCACGACAGGGGCACAAAGAGCGCAAAGACTCGGATGAGCGGAGCCGGCTGCGACGTAGGCTTGGCGTAGTCGAGAGCTCATCCCTACCGGTTTTATTTTCCGAATCGCTCAAATCTGTAAGCGACTTCGGGGCCGCCTTCTCGCTCGTACGCGAGCTCGGCGACGAGTAACGCGAACGGCTCGGTGTAGCGAGCCATCCATAAGGGACCGGCATCAACGGGATCGAAACCCACGTCACGAATCAGCTGAGCGGCGACTTGTTTGCTACTCTCGTCGTCACCACAGTAAACTAAGCTCGGGGGAGTAGCCTTACCCTTGGCTTCATACACGCCGAAAAGCACTTCGCTCGGGATGGTATTGAATGCGCAGACGACGCGGGCCTCTGGAATCATTTTCGCAAGCGCCTCAGCGCCTGACGAAGTGTGGGCTATGACGAGTTCGGTGTTGTCTTCGTTCATCGGAAGCGAGCAGGTTACGAGTACCTTGCCCGACAAATCGCCGGTCTCATTGAGCACGTCTTTCATTCGTGACCAGTGCACGGCGAGCAACAATGCGTCTGCCTGGTGCGCGGCCTCTCGCGGAGTGCCCGACTGTGCTTTACCCTGTGCCTCTCGTGCCAGCGTCTTGAGCTTCTGCTCGCTGCGCGCATAGCTGAATACCACCTCATGACCGGCCCGCGCGAAGAGCGTCCCGAGTTTCCCGCCCATCAATCCGGAGCCTAGAATGCCGATTTTCATGTCGTTGCTGAGGTGATCCGTTGCCCCGAACCCCGAAAACTTTCGGGGGAACTTCTCCGGGGTTAAGATACGCAGATTTCGGTCAGCGAGTTAGCAATAAGCTTAACTTCTAAGTCGAGGTGTCAAGCGAGGACGCGCTCCGTAGGAGCGAAATCGCTCTTAATTGCAGCGCTTCCGCCCCGATTTCCATAAACTCGATTCGATTGCCGTCGGGGTCCCGAACCCAGGCTTGGCGATTGTTATCGGCGCCGGTCTTAAGCGGCATATGAAGAGGCACGCCTTTCTCGTTTAACTGGCCGATAACCTTCTCGATATCCTCCACGATTAAGCAAAAGTGGTTAATTCCGTTGGTCTCGGGACCCGGCGCCGACTCCTGCACAGCGCCTGGAAAGATCTCAAGGTATTGATGGTCAGTGATCCTCAAATAGATGAGCCAGGGGCGTCCGTCATCGTGATTAAGCCGGAACATTTCCGGGAACCCAATTTTTTCTGTATAAAAGGCAAGCGACCTGTCCAGGTCCTTTACCTTGAGGGCAACATGCCCAATACCAGTTATTTCTTTCATAGAGTCAGTCGGTCAGTTCAATTGGTGTAAAGCGGTAGTTTTCGACGACGAATCTTTGACGGGAAACAGGTTGGTAGAGAAGCCGCCGATGCCGAGCTCTGGCGCTCGAGCCGTACAGCGACCTCGTTCGCCGGCTGGCCATCAGTGAATGAAGGGACGAAGATTATCTCGCGCGATTTCGAACCCGCGCTTCACCTTCTCGACCGCACCCTCAAACGCCCGATCCTCATGTTCAATCGAGGCGACATAGTCGTAGCCAACCGAATAGAGTGCACCGAAAAAGGCGCCCCAATTCACTTCGCCAAGACCGCAGAGACGCGGCACTTGCCAACCTACACCGGCGCTCATGATCCCATGTTCATAAAGACCGTCCGTACGGATTTCGAGGTCTTTGGCGTGGACATGGAAGATGCGCTTGCCGAAGTCGCGCACGGCGCGCGGGATATCGATGAACTGCCACACGAGATGCGATGGGTCGAAGTTCAGACCGAAGTTCTCATCGGGAATGATGTCGAACATGCGACGCCAGTTTGCCGGATTGTAAGCGAGGTTGTTTCCGCCCGGCCATTCATCGGCAGAGAAAATCATCGGGCAGTTTTCGATGGCTATTTTAATTCCGTGATCACCGGCGAAATGGATAAGGTCCGGCCAGACGCGAGCAAAGACATCGAAGTTCTCGTCGACGGATCGGGTCTTATCGCGACCGACGAAAGTGCCGACAACGGGCACCTGCAGCAACTTGGCCGCGACGATCACCTTCCGCAGATGCTCGAATGCGGCCGATGACGCGGCTGGGTCGGGATCCAGTGGGTTCGGATAATAGGCAAGTGCCGAGATCGTTAGTCCCTTGGACCGAAGATCATCGACAATCCGTGGAGCCGCCGATTCGTTAAGTGTGCCGACGTCAATATGCGCGGTGCCCGCATAACGGCGCACCGCCTTTCCGCCGGTCGGCCACACCGCGATCTCCAACGATTGAAAGCCGGACGCGCTCGCCCAGGTAGCTACTTCATCCAGGGTTAGGGCCGGAAAAGCGGCGGTCAGAATACCGAGTTTCATAACGTCTGTTCTCTTTTTAGTATCGCTTATATCTTGCACTCAGCCGCGTTTCACCGCGGTCCATTGGCCAGTGCGGGCGCTTTCGGCGACCGCTTCGACGATCAGGGCTTCTTCATGCCCGTCCTCAAAGGTGGCATACGCCGGGTCCGGCGAAGGTTTGCCTGCCGCGATGTCGGCATAGACCGCCTGATACATGGCCTTGAAACTGTTTTCGAAGCCTTCCCCATGTCCGCCGGGTAAGGCGGCTACGGCTGCTGCGTCCGGCGAGAGCAGTGACGGGTCGCGCAGCAAGAGCTCGTTCGGGTTTGACCGGTGCCCGATCCACAATTCGTCTGGGCGCTCTCCCAGCCAGGAAACGGATGCTCGTCATTAGGTGAGGTGATGTGCACTACATCGACCGACGCGTCAGCGAGCATTTCATCATAGCTTGCATAGGTGTGGCGCACGCCGAATTCGCGAGCCTTGCTCTTCGCGCGATCCGCAGAAGAACCAACAATGCCGGCAATGTTAACGCCTAACCGGCGGATCGAATCGATGTGCACAGCGCCAATGAAACCGCTGCCTACGACAGCCGCGTTGAGGTCGTTGAATGGTTTCATAGTCGCGAGTTTGCGGGGGGTCGAGCGATGTCAGGCTACCTCAATAAACCACGAATGTCCCTGAACGGTCTTAAGTCGCAAGAAATGGATTACTGATCTCGAGGCGGTCGTCGATGATCATTCCATGGTGCATGTCCTCAGACCAGAGTATCTTGGCGTTAGCTTCGAGGGCTGCAGCGACCATTAGAGCATCGAAGAGGTTGTAACCGTGTTGTTCTGCGATGCGCACGCCGTCGCGATGCGTTTTCATCTCGACGGGCAGGACTGTCGAACAGAGAGTCGTTATGGAGGCAACCGATTCTCTAACTTCTTGCCAGGTCATGCCAAGCTTTCGCCTCGCGACATTGGCAAACTCGTTCAGGACCTGAACGCTGATAACGCAACGGCGCGCGAGCAAAGCGCTAGCGGCGGCTGCTCGTCGATCGGTCGTAAAGGCGTACACGAGGACGTTCGTGTCGAGGAACTCAACGGGCATTTGCTTCGTTGCGATCGAACTTCCAGTCAGGAGGCAGCTTCTTACGGAAGGAAGAGATGTGTTTCAGCGCGCGTTCGCGGCTTCGTTCCCGGTCTATGTTTAGAACGCGGTGGCCGACGATATGCACCTCGATCTCGTCACCCTCTTTCAGTTCTAATGCTTGTACAACCGATACGGGAAGACGAATGGCGAGGCTGTTACCCCACTTGCTGACTTGCATAGTTACGCTCCAATAATATACATTATACAATGTATATCATAACGGAGTTCCTCCGTTGATGCAAACGGCAATCGGGAAAGCACGCCTTGAACAGGAATCGTGAAATTTGGGCTCTTTTGTTCTTTGCGTCTCACCAAGAAATTTCGCGGCGTTCGCGGAAAAACTTTCCGGATAGCGAATGAGGTGCATCGGTTGCCAACCAGACTGTTGTGTCTGCGCCCTCCTCAACGGACTTGGTAGCGTTCGGACCACCCATATCGGTTCGGACCCAACCGGGACACACCGAGTTGACTGAGATGCCGCGGTTGCGGAGCGCTTGGTCGAGCATGATGGTTGCTCCGTTCAGGGTCAGTTTCGACAGACAGTAGCTCGGAACGTTCGCTGATAAGCCACCTATTTCACCGTAACCGCTCGAAAGGTTGATAACGCGGGCGTGATCCGCGCGGGTTAGATGAGGGAGGAAAGCTTGTGCCATTCTGATTGCACCAAAAGTGTTGGCCTGAAAGGTCTTGGTTAGTAATTCCCGCGGCACAGTGAGAATGTCGAATCCTTCATCGGGATAGATCGCGGCATTGTTAACCAGCACATCCAGCCGATCCGATAGTTTCGCAAAATTTTCCGCAGCTAGAGCGATACTGTCGTCATCAGTAACATCGAGCGTAAGGAATTCGACCTCGCCTTTGATGGCCGATGCGGCTTGAGCACCGGATTTGGGATCACGTGCAGTTAAGATAACCCGAAAGCCTTTTGCTGCCAGCTGGCGCACAATCTCCTTGCCGATCCCTCGGTTACCACCGGTCACCAACGCAATCTTTCCTTTACTCATAATAGAGAGTGTAACTGACCTGAGAACGGCGCTTTAGCGATAGGTTAGTTGCTCTAGCTCTTCGGGGTAACGCGCCCCTTGCACGGTGATCTTCGAGGCCGCGCCGTTGATCTCTTGGAGATCGTCGTCGGATAAATCGATATCGGCGGCGCCGATATTCTCTTCGACGCGCGGCAGTTTCGTGGTTCCAGGGATGGGAACAATCCACGGCTTTTGAGCAAGCAGCCACGCGAGCGCAATCTGGGCGGGTGTCGCCTGCTTGCGGTCCGCGATAGAGACCAGCAAATCGACCAGGGCTTGATTGGTTTTCCGCGCCTCCGGTGTAAAACGAGGGATGCGGCTCCGCAGATCGGTGCTGGAGAAAGCCGTGTTCAGGTCAATTTTACCGGTCAGAAAGCCTTTGCCTAAGGGGCTGTAGGGAACGAAGCCAATGCCGAGTTCCTGCAGCAGGCTGAAGCCCTGGGTTTGATGTTTTATGGCGACGTGCCCTGAAAGGGCACCAGATCGATACGCATGGCAGTCCGGGAGTGGATGTCCGCGCGTATAACCAGTCGGCACTCTGGCGCCACTTTCCCTCCTTCGTCCCACATTCCCGAAACTACGGCGGACAGGCAGGGCGCGATCTTTTGAACCCGAACCCAGGGCTAAAGCCAGGCTAGAAGCCCTGGGCTATTTTGTTGTGCCATTTCATGGCAACCGGTCCATCGTTCACGATTGGCGCCGGCTGCCACTTTGCCATCCGGCGAGATGATCCCGGTGGCTGCCGGGCTCTCGCTTACATCGAATTGCCGGAGGTCGCTGCATAAAGTCCGACCTTGCCCGCTGGATCTTGCTCAAGAAAAAGTGTCGAGTTTTCGTTCAGACTTTGGGGGGTTGCTTCTTCTGAATCGAGTCTTCCAGACTGCGTCTCTGCACGCTTTAGACCTTCCTTATAAATCTCCTGCCGTATTCGGTACTCTTTCCACCTAGGTAATTCACTACTCATATTTCCCCTCAATTTATTGATAAATTTGTCCGCCATCTGGTCTGCGCGGGCCCCGACGATCGGATCCCAAAGGAGTCCCTGGCGAGCGCCCCGCGGTTCTAGACAGCTTAAAAATCAGCTCATACGAGCTCATGCAAGCAAGTACTTGCATGTATTTTGTGCGATTGCAAGTGAATACTTGCAATGTCCAGCGGGAACGGCTTGCACTCCTGGCCCCAGAT
>Ga0209647_1003962_pt1 | contig 11322 bp, 10 predicted proteins | sample GraSoi_2013_60cm_FD_185827 | JGI IMG/M metagenome (GOLD analysis project Ga0209647, IMG submission 185827) | Grasslands soil microbial communities from the Angelo Coastal Reserve, California, USA - Sample 9_17_2013_60cm (SPAdes) (version 2) | ecosystem: Environmental > Terrestrial > Soil >... | reverse complement strand
ATCGCACCGGATTCTTTTGCCACCTTGCCCCAGCGCTGGGTTTCCGCCGCGATGAACTCCGCGAACGCCTTGGGCGAGCTGCTGGTCACGGCCTCGGCCCCGCCTTTGGCGAGGCGCTCGATGACATCGGGCGTCCTCATGGTCTGCACCAGCGATTCGAACAGCCGATCCACGACCGCGCGAGGTGTGCCGGCGGGAACGAGCACCCCCTGCCACGAGCCCGAGGAGCCGTCGACGTAGCCGGACTCCTTCATGGTCGGCAGGTCCGGCAGCTCTTTGATGCGCGTGGGGCTGGTGATGGCGAGCGCCTTCAGCCGCCCGCTCTTGATATGGCCCATGGCCGAGGAGACGGTGCTGAACATCATCTGGGTTTCGCCCGCGACCAGGCCGGTCACCGCGGGACCCGCTCCGCCTTTGTAGGGCACGTGCACCATGTCCATCCCACGTTCGGCCGTTCTCAAGATCTCCATCTCGAGGCGGTTCTGGCTGCCGCTTCCGGGCGAGGCATAGTTGAGCTTCCCCGGATTCGCCTTCACGTAGGCGACCAGCTCCTTGACGCTGTTCACCGGTACGGAAGGGTGCACGATCAGTACCCCGGGCACGTCGACGACCTGGGTCACGGGGATGAAGTCTCTCAGGTTGTTGATCGACAGATTGGTGAACACCCCGGGATTGATCGCCGTCGAGCCGACGTTGCCGAGGACCAGGGTGTAGCCGTCGGGAGCCGAGCGGGCCGCGACCTCCATGCCGATGGTTCCGGCCGCTCCGCCGCGGTTCTCGATCACGATCGGCTGGCCGAGCAGCTCAGAAAGGCGCGGCTGCATGATGCGGCCGACGAAGTCCGACGCGCCTCCCGGAGCGAACGGAACGATTATTTTTACCGACCGATTCGGATAACCGCTCTGCGCGGGCGAAAGCGCCGGGCACAAGGCCAGCGCGAGCGCAGCCCACAGGCCGAGTTTGCGCTTCATCGTCTCTCTCCTCTTTCTTGCCTCGTTATACCGCCGCACGCACTCCCATGCGCGGCTTTTCGTCCATCGCCGTAATCGGGAGCGGCACGGCGCGCTTCAGGCGCGCCGAAAGATCGAAGGCCTTGGTCAGCATCAACCGGTTGTGAGCTTCCGCGGCGGTCGCGTGCTGTGTAGCCACGCCCACCGCCAAGCGATTCAGCCATTGCTCGGTTTCTTCGCGCATCGGACCGCGCAGCTCTCCCAGCGCCATATCCCCCGGAGGATAGCTGCCGAGAAAATCGACCCTCCGTCCGGCATCCGGAGCATAGCCTTCGCCTTGCGCGATCGTCGTCGCAAGAACGATGTCGCGATGCGTATCGTCGATGGTGAGGACGCCCTCGGTGCCGACGATGCCCACTTCCAGGCTGTACACCGCGCCGGGCCAGACCTTCGGCAAAGCCCAGGAGATGGACGCGTGATACAGGCTCCCGTCCTCGAATGCGACGACGCCCGCCGTCGCATCGATGCCCCCGCACAAGGGGCCGAGCGCCTTGTCCACCGAGCGGGCGTAGACCTCCACCGGGCGCTTCGCTTCCATCATCCACATCACGATGTCCAGGGCGTGCGTTCCGGAGATCACCATCGGCGAAATCCCGGACGGATCGTCGGTTCTTTCGTAATTGTCCAAGGCGACGAGCCGGTTCATGAACGCCCGCGAGGTGATCAGGCTCACGTCGCCGAGCTGGCCGGTGCGGACCTTCTCTTTCGCCACCAGCCAGCGGCGGCGGAAGCGTTGCGTATAGCCGACCACCGCGTCCACTCCGGATTTCCGGATGGCCGCGAGGACGCGCTCGGAATCCGCGAGCCCGGTTGCCAGAGGCTTCTCGATCAGGAGCGGCAGCTTGCGCTCCACCGCGGCGAGAATCGGGGCTACGTGCAGGTGTTCGTCGGTCGCGATGATCGCCGCCGTCACCTCGGGGCGCGCGAGCAGCTTCTCGTAGTCGTCGGTGACGAAATCGGCGCGGATTTTTTCTCCAACGAGCTTGGCGCGATCCGCCTTGATCTCGGCGAGTCCGATGAAGTCGACCTGCGGGTGGCGCGCCGCGACCTCGCCGCGGAACAGGCCGACCCGGCCTCCGCCGATGATCGCCAAGCCTATGCGTTTGGGGTTCTTCTTTGGCATTTCAATGATAGACCCTCGAAAGACTCATCACCCGGTGCGATCGCGATTCAATCGGGGGCGGGCTGGGTGATGAGTCTTTCGAGGGTCCGGTTTTCGTAACTCTTGCGACTACGCCGCCGCGCGGACCGATTTCGCCGACTTGAGCGGCAGCGACACCGGCTCGTTCTTCTCCGCCGAGATATCCGCGGCGATGTAGATCTCCATCACGGTGCGCGCCTGCTCGGGCGTCACCATGACCGGGCGGTCGTACGCTACGGCTTCGAGAAAGTGGATCGTTTCCGCCGCCATGGGACCGGCATAAGTGTGATCGACGCGCTCGCCCGGCATGGTCGACATCGGCAGCTGCATGCCCTTCTCCACCGTGTTCAGCACGACGTCGCGGTGGCTGTCGTCGACGAGCAGCGCGCCCTCGGTCCCGATCATTTCGATCCAGGTACTCGAGAAATTCGGGTAGCCCGGCGGCAGGCTCCAGCCGCCGCCGACGACCAAGGACAAGCCGCTGTCCATCGTGACCATCACCCACTGAGTGTCGGGGATCTGCGAGCCCGCAGGCGCCTGCATCTGCATCGCCCCGTAGTTGACCTGCGAGTACACGCGCACGGGCTTCGCGGGTTCCAGGCACCAGAGCACGAAATCGAGATCGTGCGTGCACTCCATTGCGGCGGGCGAGAGCTTGACGCGCCCGCTGATTTTCTGGCCCAGGCTGCGCGTGATGTGACGGGAGACGAGAGCGCTCACCGGCTTGCCGATGGTGCCGTTGCGGATCGACTTCCGCACGTAGGCGAACTTCGGGTTGAAGCGCTGCGAATAGCCGATGGTGAATTTCAGCTTGTTCTTGCGGGCGAGCGCGATCAGTTCATCCGCTTCGGTAAGCTCCAACCCCATCGGTTTTTCGAGGAAGACGTGTTTTCCGGCGGCGAGGCAGTCGCGCGCCATCGGATAGTGCGTGGTTTCCGGCGTCGCGGAAATGTACACCGCCTCGATTTCGCCCATCTTCAGGAGCTCGCGGTAGTCGGTCACGGCGGTCTTCGCGCTGGTCGCGTTCGCCACCTCGGCGAGCCGCTCGGGGCGGATCTCCGCGATATGCAGGCTCTTCGCAAGGGGATGCGCCGCGCAGGTCTCGGCGCGGATGCCTCCGCACCAGCCGGTTCCGACGATTGCTACCCCGATCTGCCTCATGGACTCCTCCGTCGAATGTCGCCTATTATCGCCTGATCTTGAGCAGACGGGCAGCGTTGCTTCCCATTATCCTTTCCTTCTCCGCCGACGGAAGCCGCGGCACGCTGTTGATCAGGCCGACCGGGTCTTCCTCCCCCATGTCGAAAGGATAGTCGGTGCCGAGCAGCACCTGCGCCGCGCCGAACTTGTCGATCAGGTTGCGCAGCATCTCGGGATCGAACGTGATCGTGTCGAAAAAGAACTTCTTGAGGTAGCTCGTCGGGGGCTTCTTGATCACCGTGCGGCAATCGGGCCGTGCCCGCCAGCCGTGATCCATGCGGGCCCAGTAGTGCCCGAGGAAACCGCCCGCGTGCGGGAGCACGATCTTCAAGCCCGGGTGCCGTTCCATCACCCCGCCGAAGATCAAGTGGCTAGCTCCGACCGTGGTGTCGAGCGGATTGCCGATGATGTTGTTCAGATAGTGGTCCATCAGCCGGTCGCCTTGCGTAAACCCGATCGGGTGCATGAAGATCACGATGTCCAGCTCGCGCGCCTTGGCGAAGAACCGATCGAGGTTCAGGCCCGGATCGGTGAGCTCCTTCCCCGCGACGTTGGGATTGATCTCGACGCCGCGCAAGTCCAGTTGTTTGACGCAGCGCTCGAGCTCGATCACCGCCAGCTCGACGTTCTGCAGCGGCACGGTGCCCAGGCCCACGAATCGATCGGGCCACTTCGCCACGATCTCCGCGAGGCGGTCGTTCACCATGCGCGAGACTTCGGCGCCCAGCCCCGGCTCGGTCCAGTAGTAGGTCTGCTGCGGCGCCGGCGACACCGCCTGGATGTCGATGCCCATGCGGTCCATGTCCTTGAGCCTCACCTCGATCGTGGAGAGCTTGGCGGCGCGGTCCTGCATCTGCTTGACGTTGACTTCGCGCGTGAGCGCACTGGCGAACTTGACCGAGGGCTCGTATTGCGAAGGATTGAGGTGCGCGAGCTTCGCGGCCGCATCCCGGTTCAGGTAGTGGCAATGGATATCGACGCGGAGGCTGCGCCCTTTTTTGTCGCGGACGAGCTTGCTCGAGACCGAGGAGCGCGTGCGCGCTCGCATTGCCGGCGCGGAGCCTCGACGCAGGGCCGCGAAGCGGTGCCCATGCGCGAGATCGGTGCAGCCGGGGGTCGTGCAGGTGAACATCATGTCAGCGGTTCCTTTCCTGGTTCGATTGGTCAAAAGACTCCGAGATGCTGCGTGATCAAAGCCTGGTCGTTTCGCACCTGGCCGACGCTGCCGCTGAACGCGACGCGGCCGGTGTTGAGGATCACCACTTCGTCAGCGAGGTCGAGGGCGAGCTTGATGTTCTGTTCGACCAGAAGAATCGACTGGCCCTCCCGCTTCAGGCGCAAGAGGGTGCGGCCCACCTCCGCGACGATCAGCGGCGCAAGGCCTTCCGAAGGCTCGTCCATCAACAGGACGCGCGGATTGCCCATGAGCGCCCGGCCGATCGCGAGCATCTGCTGCTCGCCCCCGGATAGCGAGCCGGCCGTCTGTTGCAGCCGATCCTTCAGTCGGGGAAACAGCTCGATCACCCGCTCAAGGGTCCACGGCATTGCGACGCCCGTGCGTTTCTGCCTCGAAACGACCAGGTTCTCCCGCACCGTCAGGGTTGGGAAGATCCGCCGGCCTTGCGGCACGAAACCCACGCCCCTGCGCGAAATCGTCTCGGGCGAAAGCCGTCCGATCGCCTCGCCGAAGAGGCGGATTTCGCCCGTGCGCGGCGGCAGGAAGCCGATGATGGCGTTCATGCAAGTGGTCTTGCCGGCCCCGTTTCGGCCGAGGAGCGCCAGCACCCTGCCCGGGTTCAACGAGAACGAAACGCCGTGCAGAACGTGGCTCTCGCCGTAGAGCGCGTTCACGCCGGAAAGGGATAGAGCTTCAGTCACCGAGGTAGACCTCGCGCGTTTTCGGATCGGCGACCACTTCGGCGCGCGTGCCCTCGACGATCACGCTGCCGTAGTGCAGCACGGTGATTCGCTCGGCGAGATCGAGTGCCGTGTCCATATCGTGCTCGATCATGACCACGGTCACCTCCCGCGGGATGCTTGCGATCAGCTCCTTCATCGCGGCGCGCTCCTCGCGCGCGAGCCCCGCGAACGGCTCGTCGAGCAGCAGCACCCTGGGTTTCTGCGCGAGAGCCATGGCGATTTCGAGGCGGCGTTTCTCTCCGTACGAGACGACGCCGATCAGGCGCTGGGCAAGGTGCTCCAGTCCGACCCGTCCCAGCACGCGCCGCGCCTCCGCGTTCAGCCCGGGGTATCGGGCGAGCGGCTTGAACGGGTCCCAGCGCGACTTCGACAGGCCCAGCAGCGACAGCACCAGATTGTGCTCGAGCGAGTCCTTGGGAAAAAGCGTGATGATCTGGTAGGTGCGCGCGAGTCCCCGGTGGGCGCGCTGGTGCGGCGCGAGGCGCGACACTTCCTCGCCGAAGAGATGGACCGCGCCGGAGTCGCGCCGCAGATCCCCCGTGATCAGATTGAAAAGCGTCGTCTTGCCCGCTCCGTTCGGCCCGATGATGAGGCGCCGTTCGCCGGGCATCACCTCGAGCGAGACGCCGTTCATCGCGGGAAGGCCGCCGAAGGATTTCCTCAAATCGCGGAGCTGCAAAGCGGGCGTCATCGGGGGCCCCTCCACGCCTTCTTCGCCTGCGCGGTGAGGCGGCGCACGCCCGGGACGACGCCCTCGGGCATGAAGATCACGATGAAGACGAACACGAATCCGAGCAGCATGTTCCAGCGCTCGATATAGGCGGAAACGTAGTTCTTGAGGATCATCACGATCGCCGCGCCCACGATCGGGCCGGCGAGCGTGGCGGAACCCCCGGCGATGACCGCGAGCAGGCCTTCCGCCGAAGCCGTGATCGAGAGCGAAGCCGGGTGGATGTACTTGTTGTAGTACACGAACAGGAGCCCCGACACCGCGCCCCAGAATCCCGAGTATACGAAAGTGATCCAGCGGATCAGCCAGACGTCGTGGCCGAGCGCGCTCATGCGCCGCGCCTGATCCCGGGTTCCGCGCAACGCGGCACCGAAAGGCGACGCGACGAATATTCCCATGAGCCAGATTGCGGCAGTCGTGATCGCCAAGGCGAAGTAGTAGAAAGAACCCGCGTCGTCCAGGCTGATGCCGAAGGGCGCGGGCCGGGTCAATCCGCGCAAGCCGTTGTCGCCGTCGGTGACCGAGACCCAGCGGTACGCGGTTCCCCAGAGAACCTGCGAGAGGGCGAGAGTCAGCATGAGAAATCCCAGCCCGGTGGCGCGCAGCGAAATCCAGCCGAAGGCGCACGCGATCAGCGTGGTGCCGAGCAGCGCCGCCGGCGCGGTGGCCCAATGCGCGAGCCCCAGCTTGAGCGACATCCACGCCGAGATGTACGCGGCCAGTCCCAGCCAGGAAGCGTGGCCCAGAGACGGCAGCCCGCCGTATCCGACCAGCAGATTGAGGCTCGCCGCGAAAATCGCCGCGATGAAAATCTGGCTGGTGAGATTGATGTAGTACTCGCCGCCCACGAGCGGAAAGCCGAGGAGCACCACCGCCAGCGCGACCCAGAGGGCCTTCTTCATACGGATTGGCGTCCAAACAGGCCCGTGGGACGGAAGGCGATCACCACGATCATCGGCAGAAACAGGATCACGTAGGCAAGGTCCGGAAAAAGCGCAGTGCCGAAGGTGTAGATGGCGCCGATCAAGAAGCTTCCGACGAAGGCGCCGAGCAGGCTCCCGACCCCTCCCAACATGACCACGATCAGCGCAAGCGGAAGCATGTCGGCATCCAGGCCGGGATACGCGGACATGATCGGACCGCCGATGATGCCGCCCGCCCCCGCGAGCGCGGCACCGAGGCAAAAGACCGCCGTGAAGAGCCGCGACACCGGAATGCCGACCGCGCGCGCCATCGGCATGTCGTCGACGCCCGCGCGGATCATTGCCCCGATTCTCGTCCGATCCATGAGCAGATAAAGCAACACGGCCGTCACGACGGCGATGAGGAGGACCACCAGCCGGTAGGTCGGGAAGGTCACGCCGCCGACGAGAATGGGCTGCCGCAGCGCCGGCGGCGTCGGAATGGGAATCGGATCGCCGCCCCAGATCATCAGGCACAGGTCGGCGATGATGAACGAGATGCCGAGCGTCACCAGCACTTGGCCGAGCGCGTTCCCGGCAAGCGGACGCAGGATCAGGCGCTCGACCAGCCCGCCGAACACCGCCATGATGACCCCGCCGATGATCGCCGCAAGCCAGAGATTGGGGACGTATTTCAGGACGGAGATCCCGACGTACGCCCCGAGCATGTACAGAGAGCCGTGCGTGAGATTCGCGATGCGCATCAGCCCGAAGATGAGCGAGAAGCCCGCGGCGAGCAGGAACAGCAGGCCGCCGAGGGCGAGGCTGTTCAGCGTCTGTATGATCCAGTACTGCACAAAAAAAGGGGCCGGTTATCCCCGGCCCCGTGTTCCTCCCTTGTCTAGGACTCGAGATTCTTCGCGGGCGGCCAGTCGCGCGAGTACACCGGATTCTTCAGGAACTCCTCCGGCTTGTAGGTCCAGAACTGGCTCACGTTCGGGTAGGTGTGGATGACGCGGTTGACGAGGCGCCCGTCCTTGCGCTCGACCTTGCGGATATACACGCTCCCGACCACGTTGCCGTAACGATCGAAGGACACCGGTCCCCGCGCGGTGTCGACCTTGATGGCGCGCACGATCTTCATGAACGCCTGCTTGTCCTCGATGTTGCCTTTCAGGGCCTGCAGGGTCGCATCGAGCACTGCGGCTTCGACGTAGGTCGCGGCGGCGTAGAACCCCGGATCGTAGCCCCAGTCGACGCGGAAGTTCGCGGCGAAGCGCTTGTTGATGGCATTCTCGATCTCCGCCGAGTACCAGCAGGAAGTGACGATGCCGAGGGCCTCGTCGCCCATGTTGCGCAGCACCGCCTCGTCGAAGGCGGTCATGCCGCCGACGACAGCGATCTTCCCCCGCAGGCCATACTCGTTGAACTGCCTGAAGAAGCGGAAGCCGTTCGAGCCCGCGAAGCCGAGGAAGATTCCGTCCACGTTGGTCTTCAGCTGGGCGATGTAGGTTCCGTAGTCGGGAACGGTGAGCGGCGAGAACAGCTTCTGCACGATCTTGCCGCCCGCATCCTCGAACACGCGCTGGAAGCCGGCGCACATCTCGTGCCCATAGGCGATGTCGTCGGCGATCGTCACCATGCGCTTGTACTGGAGCGTCTTGGCGCAGTAGTCGGCGAGCGGCTGGGCGCTCTGCGACGAAGTCGAGGTACCGCGGGTGAACCACGGATTGGGCTTGCGCTGCGTCATGTCCTCGGCCGCGGCGACCGAGAGGGTGAGCAGCTGGGCCTGACGGATGTAGTCGTCGGCGGCGAGCGCGGAGGCGGTGTCGAGCGGTCCGATCATGACCTGGATCTTGTCGCGCTCGACCAGCTCCTGGATCTTGGTGCGGGCCTGCGCCGGCACGCCACCCGAGTCGCCGACGAAGAGGTCAACTTTGCGGCCGGCCATGGTGGTGTTGCGCTCCTTGAGGTACTGGACGAGCGCGCGCTCCATGTCGATGCCCCCGGAGGCGAGGGGGCCGGTCTTCACCGTCATGAGTCCGACGCGAATCGGTCCGCTCTGTCCCCGGACGATTGCGGGGAAGCCGAGCGCGGAGGCGCCGAGCCCGGCGGCCTCTATGAAACGCCTGCGGGTGAGTGCCATGGGGTCCCTCCTTTGGATGTCGCGATTCAGTGAGCCGGGTTCGCGTCGGGCTGTTTGAGCGGCTGGGAACGATCGAAAGCGTCGATTTTCATGCATTCGCCGAAAATGCGCATGACCGTCGGCAGGCCTGCAGTCTCGACATTGAAAAACTTCGCCCCGAAGACCTGGGAGACCAGGCAGACATCGGCGATCGTCGGCGCGTCGCCGTGGCAGAATCTGCCGGTTTCCCTTTCCTTGCTCAGATGCCCTTCGAGCGCCTTGAGCGCCTCGAGCGTCCAATGCGCGAGCCACGCGTTTCGCGCGGGCTCGTCCTGGCGCATCTCGCGCTCGAGATAGCCGCGGATACGCGGAACGACCAGCGGATGCCCGTCGCTCACGACGATCTGCGCGAGCCCGCGAACGCGGGCCCTGCCGCGAGGATCTTTCGGCAGCAGCGCCGGCCTGGCATGAGTTTCCTCCAGATATTCGAGGATCGCCATCGACTGGAACAGCGGCGGACCGCCGTCGATGACGAGCGCGGGCACGACGCTCTGCGGGTTGATCGCCTTGTATTCCTCGGCGTGCTGCTTTCCCTGCAGCAGATTGATCGATATTTGTTCGACCTCGATCCCTTTGAACGCCAGCGCGGTGCGCACGCGGTAGGTGGCGAGCGAGCGCCAGAACCCGTAGAGTTTCATTGCCACGGCTTTCTCCTTTGAGTTGCCTCAACGCTTCGGCGGAATCACCGGAACGAGGACGTAGGATTCGCGCCCCGGTCCGGCATGGAGCGTGTTCCTGCCGCCGAAGACCGCCGCCGGGCGATCGCGCGGATCATCATGCAGGAACGGCCCGCAGCCGCGCAACTCGTTCTTGAAGTTCGAGAGCCGCGCCCCGGTCGATTTCTGCCACTCATAGTCCTTTCCCCGCACGGTCAGCGCGACTCTGTGGCCGGCCGGGACGACGATCGAGGTCGGCCACAGCTCGACGTCGAGCTGCACCACCTCGCCGGGCTCGAGAGGCCGCGGCCGGTCGTGGGTGTGGTAAGGCCGGTACTCGGTGGAGAGCTTGGGATCGAGCTTGCGGTGCGAGGCCCGCAGCCAGCCTTGCGCGACCGGGGTATGGGGATCGATCGCGCCCATGAACACCACTTCCCGCATGTCCGCCGAGAACACCCGGAAAACGAGGAACAGGTCCGCGTCCGGCGTCGACGAAGACACGAACAACCGGCACGCGAGCGGCCCGGTGATTTCCATTTCCAGCTCGAGTGGCGCGGAAACGAAGCTCACGCCGTCGCCGAAGGCGTCATAGCTCACGCTCGCCGCATTCTTGGGCGACTCCGAACCGAGCGCGTGGCCGGCCGGGTCGAGATAGAGCTTCGTCCAGCGCGTGCGCGCGATCGGCCATTCGCTTTCGTGCCGCTCGACGAAGCGGTCGATGTGCCTCACCTGCAGCTGCACACGGGCCTGCCTTTCCCAGCCGTTCTGCTCGCCCTTCAGGCTTTTGCAGTCCCACGCCGTAATCGGTATAGAAGTGGGTCCAGTGCTCGATGCCGTGCGCTTCGAGCCATTTGTCCCTCGATGCGGCACGCACGAAGCCCTCGAAATTGCCGCGCGGATGAAGGCCCTGGCCGCCCCAGTTCGCGGCCGAGAGAAAGGGCACCGAGATCTTGTCCCAGTCCGGAGAACGCCCCTTGTGGTAATCGTCGTCGAGCGGATGCGCGAGGATGTCGTCGCCGAAGTCGCAGCGGTTGCGCTGCAATTCGCGGTCGGCCAGCGTTTCATCTCCGCACACGAGCTCGCCCGTGACCCGGCTGCGCGGGCCGCGCTCGCCCAGGCCGTACTGCACCGTTTTGACCTGCATGTCGTACCAGTTGGCCCAGAACGTCGAGAGAATCCCCCCGTGGTGCGTCATGTCGCGATACCAGTCGGCCGCCCCCTCCCAGATGCACATCGCCGCGAGGTGCGGCGGCGCGAGCGAAGCCACGTGCCACTGGTTGATGCCGTAGTAGGAGATTCCGTTCAGCCCGACCTTGCCGTTCGACCAGCGCTGCACGCCCGCCCATTCGATGCACAGATAGAAATCCTTCGTCTCGCGGGGAGAGAAAGGGTCGATGTATCCGGGCGAGCGTCCGGCACCGCGGGAATCGACGCGCACGCAGACGTATCCCGCCGGGACCCACTTCTCGGGATCGACGACTTCCCAGCTCTGGTACTTGTTGGTCGAGCCGTAGGCCACGTCGGGATGCTCGGCGACCATGCGCTGCCAGGCGCTCGGATAGCCGTCCTGGAACGCGA
>Ga0209647_1003961_pt1 | contig 11326 bp, 7 predicted proteins | sample GraSoi_2013_60cm_FD_185827 | JGI IMG/M metagenome (GOLD analysis project Ga0209647, IMG submission 185827) | Grasslands soil microbial communities from the Angelo Coastal Reserve, California, USA - Sample 9_17_2013_60cm (SPAdes) (version 2) | ecosystem: Environmental > Terrestrial > Soil >... | reverse complement strand
TGCTCGCATTTTTTCCGCAATCTGATAGCTCAGAACCGACTAATACGTGCACCTATGGCGAAAATTCCTCACTCACTCTGGCGGGCCGGACTTTGTGCTTCGGTCCTGATAGCGTTCGTTGGTACTATTAAGGCACAAAGCCCCACACCGTCGGGGACTACTGCGGAACAGTATCAGAGCAGTGGTAGCTTGCCCTCTCCTTCTTTGCTTTTCGATGAGCTTGATAAAGCATTCCCCAATTTCGATTGGAAAACTGTAATTCAGAAGGAAGTCAATGATCCGAATTTCCAAAAAACGGATTACGCAGATAGTGTCGCGAAAATCTCAAATCTGGGTGTTCGACTCGCGGCTGCCTTTATCGCGGTGCACGCGAAGGATTATGACGCCTTAAAGAAAGCTGCTGGTGTGGCAGTGGAACTCACCAAGTCCTTCAAGGAAGCCGGTACAATCAAATCGTATGCGGACACCGCGGAACAACAGGCAAAGGGCGGAGACTGGGAGGCGGTAAAGGGCACCATTGATAAGATTGCTGATGTGGTGGGCAAGGAATTGAAGAGCGGCAGCCGTAAAGAAGAGGCGACGATGGCAATGGCAACCGGATGGCTGGCTGGAGTACGCCTGGTCCTAGACGCGCTGGGAAGCTCTTATTCTGAGAAAGGCGCATTGATTATTCGGCAAGGTCCTCTGCCCGCGCTGATCGTTAGCCAGTTGAAGGCGCTGTCGCAGACCGTCCAGGACAAGAATGGTGGCAAGCAGGAGGACACTACAAAAAGCAACACGGTGAAGGATATTACCGTGGGAGTGACTCAAATCGCCGACCTCGTTAAAAAGGAGCCGACCAAGCCTTTGACCCAAAAGGAGGTCGACGATCTGCGTAAGCAAGCCGACGATCTCATCAAGAAAATTGAAGCCTGAGGATGGATCGGCCTCTGGCTTGCTAACGGGCGATAGCAGTAAGTTTGTGAGCCAAGCACGGCGTTCGTCGGGGTCTGTTCAGCGAACGACAATGAACAACAATGAACAACAACGAACGCGAGTGCTCGTTGACATTCGTTGTCGCTCGCTGCTGTTCATTGGCGTTCGCTGACAATTATGGCAGATCAAGAGACCCCGGCGTTTCTGAAAAACGTTCTGTACCAGGACGAGATCACTGGGAAAATCATCCGTGTCTTCGCATCATTGTCGTCGCTGTTTCCGGGAGATGATCCTCGCAGTCGAGAGGCTCGGGCCAAGATCGATGAAGGGGTTGCGGACTATCTTGGATTCAATTTTCCCGTCGAGAGCGCCTCAGTCCTGAAACAGGCGGTGGAGCAATCCAGAGAATCCGGTCTTTCTTTACCAGGAGCGCTTCAGGGCCTCAACGCTCGTTGGGACACATCAGCACGAGCATTTTTCGCGATCAAGCTTTGCGAGATAATACGTAGAGCCGAGCCAGACTGGGTGCGTTTTCTCAAGCCGGTCGGAGGCGGCCTCGATCTTTCGTCCTCGGACATCGCCTTTACCCGGGTGGTTGTCGATCCAAGCGCGATGAACGATGCAGATGCGGCTGAAGGCAAACTCGTTCATTTCGAAATCGGTGCGGGCAATTCCGATTGCTGCTTTCGAGTTCCACATCTGGAGAATTTGTTTTATGTCACGCGCCGTCATCGCGAGTACTATCTGTCCGCTGGCAGCGCTGGCGCGTCGCTGGATGGCAAACCGATCCCGGCCCATTTCGCGTTTCGCTTCAGTTACATGGACGAGCTGCTGTCCGGGAAATTCCGGCTTCTCTTCCGCGAACTGCAGGTCTTCCAGCGCTGGTTTAGCGCCGGAACCAAGGGAGTTCCGAGTTTTGCGTTGCGCCAGAATGGTCGGCCGATACTGGACCGCCCGGGAGAAAATCACGACGCACGGACTGTTTCGCTGAAGCCTACTCATTTGGTGGTCCGTGAAGAAAATCACGATCGGCAATTCCAATGGGGCGAACAGATTCAGATTCCTGGAATGACTATGCCGGTCTCGGAAACGGCCGAAGTGATTTTAGCACTTCCTCGGGGCGAAGCGGTGGAACTTGACGCACGAAAGAGCGTTCCTCGATGCCTGCTTGAGCTGAACAACGTTTGCTGTAAGTTCGGCAAGGCTCCGGGGCTGAAGGAGATCACGTTTTCGGCCACAGGCGGCCAATTGGTCGCCGTGATGGGTTCGAGCGGCAGCGGAAAATCGACGTTGCTGGGAACCATGACCGGCAAGGTCCCTCTTTCGTCCGGGGCGATCACCATCGATGGAGTCGATCTCACGAAACTGGTCAAAGAGAACCCCCGTTTTTTGGGCTATGTACCCCAGGATGATTTGCTTTTCCCGACGCTGACGGTGGCCGAAAATCTGCGCTATGGTGCGCGTCTGCGTCTGCCCGGCGCGGGAAAGCAGGATATCGAAGAGCGCGTCGCTGCGGTGCTCCAGGAGGTTGATCTGGCCGAGTGGGCTGACGAAATAGTCGGGGACGTAAACAACAAAACATTGAGCGGCGGCCAGCGTAAACGGTTGAACCTGGCACTCGAGCTACTTTCTCCCAAAACACTCCTCTTACTCGATGAGCCGACGTCGGGTCTCTCTTCCGGCGATTCAGAACGAATTGTCCAGATCTTGCGAGCGCGCGCCGATTCGGGAGCGCTGGTATTGGTAGTCATCCATCAGCCGAGCGCAACGCTTTTCCGGCTATTTGATCGGCTCCTACTCCTGGATCGCGGTGGCGTGACCGCATTCTATGGTGATCCCAAGAATGCCGGCGCCTACCTAGCGGCGGTCGCGCCGGTAACGAACGTCAGAGAACTGCAGGGACTCGACCCCGGCGCCTTTATGTCCGCCCTGGAAACGCCGGTTCGGCAGATCGACGGCAGGGTGGAAGAGCGACGAATGTTCGAACCGAACTACTGGAAAGCACGATTTGAGAGCTTTCGGAAAACGCATTTGACTCCCGTGCTTGCCCCGGTCCTGAAGAAGTTTCGTTCTTCGATGCCGGCATCGCGGCTAACTCTCTGGCAACATATAGTTCTGCTTAACCGATCGTTTAGACGCAAGTTGCGAGACTCCGGATTGCGCCTTCTGATTGTGGCTGCGCTTGGCCTTGGGATTATTACGGGTCTGATTTTGCGCTCCAAGTCGCCAACTTCAGGTCTGTATTGGCTTTGGTTCTTCGATAAGACATACTCCCTGGAGCACAACTCCCTTTTGCAGTCTTTTCCCTTTCTCGCGGCCATTGTGGCGCTCTTTCTCGGGATGGCTTCAAGCGTCACTGAAATCAATAAAGAATGGGCGATCATGCGCCGGGAACGGCTGCTGAAGATCAACTTCACGATATGGCTGACCTCGAAATTTGTAACTCTGGTCGTATCTAACTTTATTCCCATCGCGCTTTATACTGTTGTCGCGCTGCTGCTGCTCGGAATCCCCGAACTATATATCCAGTATATTCTATACCTTTGGCTGGTTTCGGCTGTAGGGGTGTCGTTGGGCTTGATGCTGTCGAGCTTCGATCTGCGCGACGAAGGCGTTGGAACTACCCTTCTGCCACTGGTGCTCGTGCCGCAGTTGATCCTATGCGGCTCCAACGCTTTTTCATTCGATAGTTTGCAGCACCTCGTTCTGCAGGCCCATGACGCCAGCAATCAGAAAATACCGGAAATAGCCCAGCTGATGCCATCACGCTGGGCTTACGAAGGATTGATCGCCCTCCATCTGAATGGGTCCCGTTATGGAGAAATTGAGAAACTGCAAAAGGTTAGAGCAGACGTGAACGCAGTCTCCAATAGTGCGAATAATTTTAGTAGCGAGAATGACCCTCGGGCTCTCAAAGGCTGGCAATCGCCTATCACGCTCTTGGACACGAGTATTTCAACGATTACGCAAGACGACAATCTTTGGGATACTTTTAGTATCATCAGAACCGCTATCTTGAAGGCCAGAAACAACACCGCGAACGAGATCAAAAAAGTTCCCATCGAGAGGGATAAAGTAAATTCTGCCGCGAAAGATGAAATCGTTAGCGTGCTTTCTACCGTCGAAAATGCGAACAAGATTCACATCCGAGAAGGTTTTTTTCATCGGTACAATACCTATCAACTTACATTAGCAGTGTGGGACAACAATCATCTGCACAATGTGAAAGGACGATCTACCGATTTGCTCCAACGCTACAAATCGCTGCCGTTTGTTTCTGCCAAAGATGAGCAGGACCTGACGCAATGGTATAATCAGATCCCGACCGAGTGGTATAACGCTTTTGTCCTGGTTTTACTTGGGTTGGGCGCGCTAGCTATCACCCGTATAATGATTTGGTACGCTGTGCGGTGACGTCGCTGCTGCAGTTATGAGAGACGGCTCTTTCAAGAACGTACGTTTTTTTGTAGCCGGAGATTCTACTTTTGCCGGATTAACTGCGATCGATCTGGCTCGGCAAGGCATTGGTACCAGGCTGATATCGGCGCCAGACTCTCTCGCCGTTGGAATCGCGGCTGCGAATGCCCTTCCCGCCGAGCCACTCACCTACTCTGCATTCCTTCCTCAGGTCGGCCTGAGTGAGGCTTCTCATCTGGTGCTATTCCCGGCCGACCTTTGTGAAATGGTTCTGTGGTTAACCAATACGGCGGACTTCTTTGATGCGAAAGGCCGGCGCGGCCCCCTTCAGGTATTTGTTGGAGCTCCGACGATTGAAAGTTTCGCCGCCGTTCGTCGCGGCGCACTCTCTCCCGAGTTGAATCCCAATCTGCCGATTCGATTTTTTTTGCCCGAGCAAGATATCGCCAGAGATTTCCTCTACGAGCACTTCACTCAAAGTAGTCGATCATTGGTGACAGCAGACGATTTTTTGCTGGTCGGGTCCGGCCCGATCCCCGAATCGCTTGCCCTCAAAATCGCTCGGTTAGGCGGACAAATCGACGGGGCCAAACCAAGTTTGGATTGGATGGTGCCTGGCGATTATGCAATGCACATCCGTGCCAGCTATCCCGAACTCAAAGAAGCCTGCGTTTTGACGCTGCACGCCTCCGACTCTAGCATTTGCACGGAGCTGGAATCCTTGGCTCGCCCGACCAGAGTTCTGATCCTCGCGGAAGGGGCGACAACCCTCCAAATTTTACTCGGTGCTGGAGAGAGCAAAACGCTGAGCCGATTTGCTGGAACCTATGTCGCCGACTTTCAAAGCAAGAGGTTGAATAATATCTTTAGAAAACGATTCGAATGGGGAGCTGATTTGGGAACCATCCGATTTTTTGGCGATCTTTCCTGTATCGCCTCATTCGAGCGATTCCAAGAAGAGGGGCGCTTCGGATTACCGAGATCGATTCATGAGCGTTATTGCCAATCCCGGATGGCAGCCGGCGAATTGGCCGTCGATAATCCCAGTCTTCGCTCATGGGATCAAATTGGGGAGGATTTGCGTCAGGCCAATCAGGAGCAGGCGGATCACATCTTGTACAAACTCTGCCTGCTGGGCTATGGCTTGGAAAATGACCCGCAAGCAAAAGGACCGCCCATTGTGTTTTCTAATGATGAGTTTGAAAGCCTTGCCAAACTGGAACACCTGCGCTGGAGTGCTGATCGCAAACTGGCGGGTTGGACCTACGGCAAGATCCGGGACAATGAGCTTCGCCGTCATCCCATGCTGGTGCCCTATGAAGAGTTACCGGAATCCGAAAAAGAGAAGGATCGCCAAACGGTCCGGGATGTGCCTTTTGTTTTGCGAGCCGCGGGACTGGTCCCGCGGCGATTATGATTCTCGTTAGCGCGCCCCGAATGACGAAAGTAGGAAATACGCCAAAATTGCTTTTGGCTTTTGCCACGCTTCTGTTCGCGGTCGCAGTGCCGGTGCACGCCGGCGACGACGCAACTATGCCGCGATGGCTTAAACGTCGTCCAGTGGCCAACCCGCTTGGAATCGATCCGATGTTGCTGCTGCAAACCGACAATATCAAAGCCGAACTCAAACTCACCACTGAGCAGAGCGAGCAGATCGCAAAGCTGGCTACCCAGTATAGTCAAAAGCTTTCCGAACAGGCTGGCGACACCCGACTCTCCACATTGAGCGATGAGGAGCGCGCCAAGAAAGAAAAGGAACTCCGCCAGGCCGCTGAAGAAATCATGCAGGCCGAGCGCGCCGATGTAGAAAAAATTCTGACGGCCGAGCAGCTCGATAGTTTTAAGCGCATCATGCTTCGACTAAGTGGATCGGACGCCTAACCCGCAATTCTTCAGTTTCCGATTTCTCAACCCATGTCTGGTTTTCATCTCGTCCGAAAATTTGGAATAGCACTTTTGCTATTTTCTCCGATTCGCGTTCTTCCTGCCGCCGACACTGGCTCTGTCCCGCCTCCGGATACTGCTCAGATCACCTCGAAGGTCTCATTGGTTCACCTGGGCAGTATCGATTCATTCACGATTAGCGAACAGGGGACTCAAGCCGGGCGCCTGCTCCTCACCGCCTTGCAGAACAAAACCCTCGATGATCCGATGAAGGCCAAGGTGATTTACGAGAAGATCATACCCATCGAGCATTACGGCGGCGAATACACCGCTCTGGAATGGTTTTGCGATTACCTGTTAGGAAACGACCAGCAACGCCAGGAGATGCTCGCCGATCGGTATCATCGCAGTTTCTTCGAGTTTTTCAGCGCCAACGATTACGCCAGTCTCAAGGAGTACCTGGGCCGCAAATATCACCTGACCAAATTCTCGGATGCCGATAACGAAGCCGGCCGGGAACGAATCGCATTCCTGGAGGATTTTATTCTGTTCAATAATCCACGGCGAGAAGAGTGGGAGAAGACGAGCAAGATTATTGAATGTTTGAAGATTACGCCCGGGATGACGATCGCCGACGTCGGCAGCGGTCCAGGGTATTACACGTTTAAATTTTCCGAGCTAGTCGGAAACACCGGGAAGGTCTACGCGCTCGATACAGTTCAAGCCCATCTCGATTACGTAAAGAACGTGGCGCAAAAGTTTGCCCTCACCAACATCGAGCCCCGCAAAGATCGGCCGGACTCGACCGATCTCCCCGCCAATAACAGCGACCTGGTGTTTATGTGCTCGCTGTATCACATCATCTACGCCACCGCGACCGAAGAGGTAAAAGATCGATTCATCGATAGCATAAAAAGGGCGCTCAAACCGGACGGTCATTTCGTCGTCGTGGATAATGCCATCGTCCCATCCGGCAAATTGCCATATCATGGGCCGCACATTGCAAAGGAGTTGATCATTGGTCAGCTATACTATTACGGCTTTGATCTGATCGAACAGTACCAGTTCATTCCGCAGCGCTACGTCCTGGTCTTTAAGAGACGCGCCGGATCTTAGTTATCAACAATTTTGAATGACCACATTATCGGTGTCGTCGCGGCGCTAGGATCGGCCGCCTCCTGGGCGCTAGGAACTATTCTGTTCAAGGGTGTGGGCGCGGAGTTCTCTTCGATGGCGATGACCTTTATCAAGAGTCTCGCCGGAGCTCTGCTGCTTTTGATCTTGCTTCTCATGGTTGGCTGGACAAGGCCTCAAAATAGCGCGCTTGGCTGGTTGGCGTTGAGTGGAGTGTTGGGCATTTCAGCTGGCGATACGTTCTTCTTCGCCGCGCTCCAACGCCTTGGCGCGCACCAGTTAATTATAATCATGATGTTAGGTCCGGCCGTTACCGTGCTTATGGCCGTGTTAGTACTGGGAGAGCTTCCGAGCCTTCTCGCTTGGATCGGTATCGTTCTGGTGCTAGGCGGAGTGAGTATCACTCTCTTCGGTGACACCCGCGGAGGCGAACAACCGATCACAATGCAAACCGGGATTGTTTTCGGCCTGCTTTGTATCCTTTCTATGGCGGTGTCGATTATCGTTGCCAAACTTGGCTTACGCCAGGTTTCGGCTTTGGAAGGAACATTTCTGCGAATGGCATTTGGATTCTCCGGAATGCTTTTGTTGGGTTTGTTCCAACGAAAAATCGGTCTTTGGCTGCACCCGCTGCGGCAAGGGGAGTTGCGGGCCAGGTTTGCTCTTGCGGTGGTGGTGGTCACCTTTGGCGGATTTTGGCTATCACTCGCCGCGATCAAACACTTGGATGTGTCGATAGCAAACACGCTGATTGCAACTGAGCCGCTTTTCGCCTTGCCTCTTGCGATGTTCTGGCTACGCGAGCGTCCCAGCCGATTGGCAGTGGCCGGAGCTTGCATAGCATTTCCTGGCGCTCTATTGCTGGCCCTAAGCGCCTAGCGCACCAAGTCTGAGGCTAATGTAACCCCGAATGCTTTCGGGGCTGCTGCGAATTTTGGCCGGGTCGTTAAATAGGAATTCAGCTATTCGCCTCGCCCGCCCCGAAAACATTCCTGGCTGCCAACGCTGCTATAGGAGCCTCGAATTTGGTGCACTGACCTGTATTGCTCACAAATCCTTAAAGAGTTGTGAGCAGTGCAGGCGCCGGCGCCAGAATCCGCCGGCTAGGCCGGAATATGTCATTTCGCAGAGAAGAGATGATTTCTATAACTGTTCGCGAAATTGCAGCAGCCGGTTTACACCGCTCATTGTATCCCCTCCTAGCTGCACCGTGCCGATCAGGCAACGCCTACATCGCGGCCAGTTCTTTGGTGTTCGTCAGACTCACAGACTAGGACGGGCCAAAGCATCACGACGGCGGCTACCATACCGCTCAGTTGCAAGTCCGACGGGCTGCTTTGGCTTGACCTTTTGCTCTAAAATCACTCAAATGGCGGCCCTGGATAGGTCGCAATAGCACTGTTCAGCTGCATCTAAATCATTATGAATACCGCCCTGGGGCAAGATTTGAAGGTTTCAGACTCGTTAATTCAGAGGGCCCTCGAGCGAGTGGCTGATTTCAACCGGTTCAGGGAGGAAGGATTGATTTGTCGCGATGGTGATTTTTTTCCTTCAGTACACTATCCGCCGATCACGATGTACGACCAGACGAATGAAGAGGAACTCTTTCGTGACTACAAATTGCCGCCTGACGGCAAGCTCGATGTTTACGCTCATATTCCTTTCTGCAAGCAACGCTGCATCTTCTGCCACTACCCGGTGATGTTGGGCAAAAAGCAGGCCGAGATGGACCAGTATCTGGTTGCCTTGGAACAGGAAATGGACATTTACATGGCGCGGTTGGGAATTGATAAAATTAAAGCGCGTTCAATCTTGGTCGGCGGTGGAACTCCTTCTTATCTGAGTCCAGAGCAGCTGAAGCATTTTCTAAAGTTTTTCACCAAGCGACTCGATATGTCTGAAGTCGAGCAATTCAATTGGGACGTTGACCCGTCCACATTGGTTGGTGATATCGGATTGGAGCGCCTGAAGATTCTCCGCGAATTCGGTTCCGATCGGCTGACTCTGGGCATCCAGTCCCTCGACCCGCGTGTGCTCAAGATCATGAACCGGCCCCACGATAAGCAAGTGGCGCTAGAAGCCATCGAAAATTCTCAGAACACAGGCTACCAGGTAAACATCGAATTCATATTCGGTCATCCCGGGGAGACGATTCAAAATTGGATCGACGTCATGAGAGAGGCGGTCACGCTGGGAACGGAAGAGATCCAGCTCTACCGGCTGAAGATTGAGGCGTACGGCGATTACCAGGGCCCAATCAAGAACTATATTGAGAAGCGGCCAGACGAAGTGGTTTCCAACGAAGAGACCATCATGATGAAGCAGCTGGCGATCGATATTCTGGCCGAGAATGGATACCACGAAAATTTGCGGCGGGTCTTTACCAAAGAACGCAAGCACTACTCCTGCTATGCTCATAACCAATGCTGTGAGCTGTTTGATGAAGTTGGGTTCGGTCTGACCGCGTTCAGCAGTTTGCGCGATCGTTTCGTTCTCAATACTGAAAATTTTGGCGAATACTATAAAATGATCGAAGCAGGCAAGTTGCCCCTCAATCGGGGCAAACGCCGTGACCAAGATGCTCAGATGCGCTGGGCGATTGTCCTCCCAATTAAGAATCGTGACGTTTACAAGTCGACCTTCAAAGAGGTTTCCGGTGAATCGCTCGACCATGTTTTCCGTACGAAAATCGAGCGATTGAAGTCGTATGGCTTATTGCGGGAAGACGACGTCACTCTCGGCCTGACGCCCTACGGAGCATTTTTTGCCGACGAGATCGCGCAGCAGTTCCATGCTGAAGAACACATTCCTTATTCGCGCGACGAATACGCTGATGGTCCGCTGAACCCGTATAACGATACCGATCCGTACGCTGCCGAAGAACCGGCACTTGCGGTCGCTTAGTCGTAGCGCCAGCGGAGCGGGACGAATGTATAATGAATCTATGACTGCTCCTCGCGCCTCTGCGCGCGGTGCCCAATCGGAACGGGACGTAGAGTTTGGACCGTTAGTTGATCCCTCTTATTGGAATAGAGAGACATTGGGCTTTTGGCTGCAAGTCAGAGGAGAACAACAGGAAAAACTCTTTGCCGCCGCACGTGCGGCCAGAGAAAATGTATTTGGGCGACGAGTGGTACTACGCGGGTTGATCGAGGTTACCAACTTATGCCGGGTGAATTGTGAGTTTTGCCCGATGCGCCGCGATAATACGAAGAAGAATACGATCTTCCAACTCAAGGAAGAGCAAATCTTGGAAACCGCCGCCCACATTCGTGACGCGGGAATTAGCATTGTTTTTCTGCAGGCAGGCGAGGTTCCCAGAACGACACAGCTGGTCGGCAACGCGCTCCCTAAGATCCGGAAGATGTTTTCGGGACCGGTGGAGTTCCTCCTCTGTCTCGGTAATAAGACCGAGCAAGAGTATGCCTTTCTCAAAGCCCAGGGTGCCACCAGTTACATTCTGAAGCACGAGACGAGCGATCCCGAGCTAAATGCCCGGATCAGGCACGCCTCATTTGCAGAGCGGATGGCTTGTCTACGCGCCCTGGTCCGACTCGGATATAAAGTTGGCACCGGCGCAATTATCGGACTGCCCGGCCAGATCCAAGAGAGCCTGGTCAACGATTTACTGTTAGCGCGTGAGGTCGGCGCCCACATGGTTAGTGGCTCACCGTTTATTCCAGCACCTGATACTCCGCTGGCTCATCTGCCGCCGGGGGACGTCGAAATCACACTTAACTTTATCGCGCTGGCCCGACTAATGCATCCGAGTTGGTTAATTCCGAGCGTAAGCGCATTGGAACGTCGCCAGGGTGGCGGACAGCTCAGTGGCCTCGCCGCGGGCGCGAACGTCCTCACGATCAACTTCACCCCGGAAGTAGAACAGAGTAAATATCTGATCTACGGTAAAGATCGCTATGTCGTCCGTAACGATCACGTGAGTGAGATCGTCGCCCTGGCGGGATTGGAGCAAGGT
>Ga0209647_1003959_pt1 | contig 11335 bp, 8 predicted proteins | sample GraSoi_2013_60cm_FD_185827 | JGI IMG/M metagenome (GOLD analysis project Ga0209647, IMG submission 185827) | Grasslands soil microbial communities from the Angelo Coastal Reserve, California, USA - Sample 9_17_2013_60cm (SPAdes) (version 2) | ecosystem: Environmental > Terrestrial > Soil >... | reverse complement strand
GAGAGGAAGCGGACGTCGTCCTTGGTGAGGCCCGCCTCGGCCAGCGGCGCGCGCGCGCCCGCCTCCTCGGCGGCGCGGCGTCCCGGCCGCACGTCGGAGAGGTCGTCCACGATGAGACCGTACGCGACGTGCGCGTACCCTTCCGCGCGCGCGAGCGGCACGAGGTGGGCAAAGAGCTCCGACTTGCAGAAGTAGCAGCGGTCGCGGTCGTTGCGCGCGTAGGCGGGGTTCGCCAGCTCCTGCGTGCGCACGAACCGATGGCGGAGGCCGAACTGGCCGGCGATCTCTTGGGCCATCCCGCGCTGCTCCTGGGCCAGCGACTCCGAGTCCGCGGTCACGGCCAGGGCCCGCGCCCCCAGCACGTCCGACGCGCGCACGGCGAGGTAGGCGCTGTCCACGCCGCCGCTGAAGGCGACGAGCACGGACTGCATGTCGCGGAGTCGCGCGTCGAGCTCGTCCTGGCGCGCGTGCGCGGTGTCCGGCCGTCCCACTTCCGTCGTCATTCCTCCCAATCGTCCTCTTCCTGCGGCGCCACGTCCAGCTCCAGGGGCGACAGGCCGACCACTTCGAGATCGGCGCCGCACTCCGGGCAGCTGATGATCTCCCCCTTGTCCACGTCGTACTCGTCGAGCTCGATATCCGCCTCGCACTCGGGGCAGACCGCCATGCGCGCTCCTCCGGACGACTTGATCATATTGCGGGATTCTTGCGCAAGGCGGCCTCCAGGCGCTGCGCCTTGCCGACTTCTTCCTGCGCCTTGGCCCCCTGCCCCTGCCGGTTGTAGACGTCGGCCAGCACGTAGTGGCCGAGCGGCGCGACCTCGGAAACGGGCTGGGCCTCGAGGCCGCGCCGGGCCAGGTCGGCGGCCACGTCGAGCCGGCCCGCGTCCAGCTCCTCGCGCGCGAGGTACCAGTAGCAGGCGCCGAAGTCGGGCGCCTTCTCCACGCCCTCGCGCAGCTCGGACAGATAGCCCTCGCGGTCCCCGCGTGCGCGGCGGAGCTGGGCGAGGTTGAACCGCGCGCGGCCCTGGTCCGGATAGGTCGCCAGCTCCTCGCGGTAGAGCGTCTCCGCCTGGGCGCGGTCCCCGCGCGCCTCGCGGATGCGGCCGAGGTTGTAGCGCGCGGTGCGGAGGCGCGGCTCCAGGGCGAGGCCCTTCCGCACCAGGTCTTCCGCGATGCCGAGGTCACCGCGGGTGAAGGCGACGACGCCGAGCCCGTTGTAGGCCGCGCCCATCTTCGGGTTCGCGGCCAGCGCGTCCTTGAAACCAGACGCTGCTTCCGCGAGGTGATTCGTGTCGAGGTACAGCGTGGCCATCTGGTACCAGGATTGCGGGTTCTTCGGGTTCGCGCGGAGCGCGGTGCGGAAGACCTCCAGCGCGTCCAGCGCGTCCTTCTGCCTTCCGCGCGCGAGGTAGAGGTGGGCGAGGTTGCCGAGGGCGATCTCGTCGTCGGGCTTGAGGGAGAGCGCCTGTTTGTAGGCGGCGACCGCCTCGTCCGGCCGCTTGAGACGGACGAGCCAGTTCCCCACCGTGAGGTGGGCGTCCATGATCTTCGGATCCTCGGCGATCACCGACCGCATCTTCAGCACCGCTCGCTCGAGGTCCCCATCCTGGGCGAAGCCCTTGGCCGCGTTCATGGCCTCGAACAGCGGCAGCTTGTCCTTGGGATCGGGCAGGACGGCGTGGGGGTCCACGTCGATGACGTTGCCGACGTAGCCGAGGGCGGCCAGGCGCTGCAGCGTCTCCGGATCGAGCTGCTTGCGCTCCGGCGCCTGCGCGTCGGTCGTCCGGCTCATCTCCTCCAGGCGCAGGCGCAGCGCCTCCGCGCGCTGGCTGTAGGCCTTGAAGACGTTGCGCGTCTCGCCCGGATCCTGGCTGCGGTCGTAGAGCTCGGGACGGGGAGCGTCCACGTAGGTGTAGCGGTCGTCGCGCAGGCTGCGCAGGTGCTGCCATCCGAAGTGATAGCGCGGGAAGTACGTCTCGGAGTACGCGGAATGATCGAGGGTCGCGGCCGGATCGAAGAGCGCCCGCGCGAGCGAGCGGCCGTCGATGCCTTCCTGGGGGGCCAGGCCGACGACGTCGAGGACGGTGGGCAGGATGTCGACGGTCGAGACCTGGGCCGCGCTGCGGCCGGTGAGCCCCCAGGGCGTCCGCACGATGAGCGGCACGTGCGTGGTCGCCCCATAGATGAAGTAGGCGTGGCTGGCCTCGCCGTGGTCGCCGAGGCTCTCTCCGTGGTCGCCGACCACCACCACGATCGTGCGGTCCATCAGCCCCTGGGTCTCGAGCCAGCTCGTGAGCCGGCCCACGACCTTGTCCGTGTAGGCGATCTCGCCCAGGTAGGGCTGCCCGCGGTAGCGCGAGGCGAACGGCTCCGGCGGCTCGTAGGGCGCGTGGGGGTCGTAGAGGTGGACCCAGGCGAAGAAGCGCCGCTGGCGCACGGAATCGAGCCATTTCAGGGCGCCGTCCATCACCTCGTCGCCCGGCTTCTGGACCGTCCCCAGGGAGATCACCTTGTACTTCGAGAGATCGAACCGGTCGGAGTACTCGTCGAAGCCCTGGGCGAGACCCCAGCGCGACTCCAGCACCCAGGCCCCGATGAACGCGCCCGTCGCGTAGCCCGCGGCCTTGAGGCGCTCGGCGAGCGTGGTCCGCGCGTCGTCGAGGAAGAAGCCGCCGTTGTCGCGCGCCCCGTGATGGGGAGGAATGAGCCCGGTGAAGATCGACGAGTGAGAAGGGAAGGTCAGGGGCGCGGTGGAGGTCGCGTTCTCGAAGACGACGCCCTGGCGGGCCAGCGCGTCGATGTGCGGCGTCTCGATGCCCGAGAAGCCGTAGCAGCCGAGCCGATCCGAGCGCGTGGTGTCCAGGGTGACGATCACCACGTTGAGGTCGTGCGGCGCGGGCCGGAGAGAGGCGATGCGCGCCACCGCCTCACGGTCGCTGCGGGGCGGACGGCGCGAGAGAACGAGGACAACCGTGAGGACGGCGGCGAGCACGGCCAGCGCGGCCGCGGCGATCCACCGCCTCTTCCGCGCTGCCGCCGGTGGCTGGCTGCGCTCGCGCTTCCCCACCGTCCGCACGCTAGCCGACCGTCGGCGCGCCCGTCAACTCACGTGCGAGGGGCACGCGACTACGAGCGGTTGGATCCAGCCCCTTGGATCAGCGCTCTCGCCGACGCGAGAGCGCACCCGCGGTTTGACGGACAACTTCTTTGGGGGTATGAAGATCGCGCGCTGACCCCAGCACAGGTCGTCACAGGCACGGCGGTTGCTCTCGTCCGGCCTATTCAAAGGCCTGTTTGCACCGTTCGCGTGCCCACTCAAAGGGCCGGGTCGACTCGCCGGTCCGCAGGAGGTAATCGGTGACACGAAGGTTGACGTCGTGGACGAGACCCTTGACGGGTCTACTCACTCTCGTTGTCGGTCTCATGCTCGTGGCGCCTCCGGCATCGGCGGCGGATGTCGCCTCGCCGTCGAAGACTCCGTCGCAATCCGGCCTGGCCGCCCGCACCTCCGCCCGGCTCGCGACCCTCGCGCCCTCGCGGCGCGCGTTCGCGCAGGCGGCGGCCGATCCGAGCGCGAGTTCGCCCGACACTCGCTCGTTCTTCAGGACCCCGACGGGCGTGGCTGCGATCGTGCTGATGGTGGCCGGCGCCGCCTTCGTCGCCTATCGGATCCCGAAGGACAACCAGAAGGTCCACTCACCGATCCGGTAACGAGGAGAAAACATGAAGAACTCGATGAAGGCATTGGCCCTCCTCCTCCTCGTCGTGATCGCGGTCCCGGCGGCGGCGCAGAGCCTCACCGGCGTGATCACGGGCACGGTCAAGGACGAGCAGGGCGGCGCGCTGCCCGGAGTGAACGTCACCCTCACCGGCAAGACGGGCACCAAGACGGCGACCACCGACACCGGCGGCAGCTACCGCTTCGTGGCTCTCGATCCCGGCACCTACTCCGTGCAGACGCAGATGACGGGGTTCGCGCCCAAGCGCCAGGACAACATCGTCGTGAACGTCGGCCGGGACGCGGTGGTCGACATCGCGCTGAAGATCGGCGGCCTCACCGACACCCTCACCGTCGTGGGAGAGGCGCCCGTGGTGGACACCACGAGCAGCGCCACCAACAACCAGCTCTCGCAGGACCTCCTGTTCAACATGCCGATCCGGCAGGGCAACACGGCCACGAACCTGCTGAACTTCGCCCCCGGCATCAACAACAGCTCGGCCTACGGCGGCGACGCCAGCTCGGGCAACGGGCTCCTCATCGACGGCGTGGACACGCGCGATCCTTCGGGGGGAACGGCCTGGACCTTCTACAACTACAACATCGTCGAGGAGGTGCAGTTCACGGGGATCGGCGCCACCGCCGAGTACGGCGCGTTCACGGGCGCGATCGTGAACACGATCACGAAGTCGGGCGGCAACCGCTTCGCCGGCCTCTTCGACGCCATCTACACCAGGAGCAGCCTGGGCGGCAGCAACGTGAAGTCGAGCCAGATCGCCCTGAACGCGAACCTGGCCCAGGCCAACAAGACGAAGAAGCTGGTCGACTTCACCGCCCAGCTCAGCGGTCCCATCATCAAGGACAAGCTGTTCTTCTTCGCCAGCGCCCAGCGCTACCAGCGTGACCTGGAGCCGATCGGTCCGCGCACCATCAACAACGAGGCCAGCGACCGCTTCAACGGCAAGCTCACCTGGCAGCCCAGCAGCAACGACAACGTCAGCGCGCACCTCCAGTTCGACAACTACAACATCACCGGCCGCGCGGGCTGGGACAGCCTCACCGACACCGACGCGATCACGAACCGCGAGGACGCGCCGGAGTTCGTCTGGCTCGCCAGCTGGCGGCACCTCTTCGGTTCGAAGACCTTCACCGAGATCAAGTACAACGGATGGTGGGGCTTCTACGACCTCAACCCGGAGCACCCGAACGTTCCCTACCACATCGACGAGAACGGCCTGCGCACCGGGTCGCAGGGCTACTTCTACTACGCGGACCGCGGGCGCCACCAGGTCAACGCGTCGCTCTCGCACTACGCGGACGCGTTCGGCCATCACGAGCTGAAGTTCGGCGTGGAGCTCGAGCGCAGCAAGACGCGCGACCGCGACGGCTACCTCCCCAACGGCGTCTACTACTACGACTACGGCGGCGCCCCCTACCTCGCCTACGGTTACAGCTACGACTTCCAGGGGCGCAACAAGCGCGAGTCCGCCTACATCCAGGACTCCTGGAAGGTGGGCGATCGCCTCACCTTGAACCCGGGCCTGCGCTACGACCACGTGCACGGCGGCTATCCCGGCCAGGCCGAGGTCTACAGTGCGAACAACCTGGCCCCGCGCTTCGGCTTCGCCTTCGACCTCACGGGCGACCACAAGACGGTTCTGAAGGGCAGCTACAGCCAGTACTACGAGGGGATCTTCAACGACATCTACAAGCGGGCCACGCCGGGCAAGGGCGATTTCATCACCTACGACGCCAGCGCCTGTCCCTCCGTGACCGCGATCTGCGGCGTCAACCGGCTGGTCGAGACGGACCGCAGCTCCAGCACCCTGTACCGCATGGACCCGAACCTCAAGCATCCGCGGGTGGACGAGACGAGCCTCGGCTTCGAGCGCGCGATCAGCAACGACGTGCGCCTGAGCGTGACCGGCGTCTTCCGCGACAACAAGAACATGATCGGCTCCGTGCTGCCCTCCGCGCGCTGGACCCCGTTCACGCAGAACAATGGCCTCGGCCAGGCCATGACCTTGTACCGGTGGACCAACCGCGCGGCCTCCGAGGACGACAAGATCGTCACCAACCCCGACGGCTTCCAGTTCAAGGACCCGAGCGGGAACGTGATCGGCACCCTCGACATGATGAAGCGCTACAAGGCGCTCATGTTCGTGGTCAGCAAGCGCTTCAGCCACCGCTGGACGGGCCAGCTCTCGTACGTGCTCTCCAAGTCCTACGGGAACGTCGACAACAACAGCGAGGCCTCCTTCGGCGCCAACAGCTCCACCAACGGCGGCGGGGGACCGTACGCGTACGAGACACCCAACGTGTCGCTCGTGAATGCGAATGGCGAGCTGACGAACAGCCGCCGCCACGAGGTCAAGGTCCTCCTCGGCTTCCAGGTGCCGGTCGTCGACGTGGGTGTGAACGCGTACTTCCGGGCCCTGTCCGGCCGGCCGTACACGCCGTACCAGCAGTTCGCGTCCAGCGCGATCAGCTTCCCCGCCTCGTCCGGCGGCCGGCGCGTGCTGCTCGAGCCTCGCGGCAACCGCCGGCGGGACCGCGAGAACATCCTCGACCTCCGGCTGGAGAAGATCTTCAAGTTCGGACCGGCGAAGAACCGCATCTCCGTGTACGCGGACATCACGAACGTGTTCAATCAGTCGGTGGTGACCGACCTCCAATACCGCGTTCCCAGCCGCGTCATCGGCCTCGAGACCGTCAACTTCGGGTCGCCGACGGCGATCATCGAGCCGCGCCAGACGACGTTCGGCGTGCGCTGGGCGTTCTAGGCTGACGCCGCTTCCGTGACCGGCCCCGGGGGCAGCCGACCGCCCCCGGGGCTGTTTCATTTCTCGGAGGACCCATGCTCGCCCCCGTCCTTCTCCTCGCGATGCTGGCCGCGCGTCCTTCCATACCCTGGACGACCGACTACACGAAGGCGCTTTCGGACGCGGCGGAGCAGCGGCGCCCGCTGCTGCTCTTCTTCCGCTACAACTGCGAAGGCAGCCGCCTGCCCCAAAACCCCATCGCTGTGGGCGGCCCCATCGAGCATCAGGAAGGCCTGTCGCCCTGCGAGCGGATGCAGGAAGACGTCTGGGAGGACGCGGCCATCGTCTCCGCGGCCGAACGCTACCTTCCCGTCGTGGTCGACGGCGGGGACATGACGCTGCAGTCCCGCTACCAGGCCGTACGCGTACCGACCACCCTCATCACCGATCCCTGGGGCAACGAGGTCTTCCGCACTAGCGGCTACCTCGAGCGGGACAAGATGGCGCGCATCCTGGGGGCGGTGCCGCGCGACTTCGCCTCCCTGGCCACGGCCGGCCAGACCCTGAAGGCGAATCCGACGGACTTCGGCGCCCTCGTGTCCGCAGCCCGGTTCTACGAGGAGGCCTCCCTCCCGCAGGTGAGCGATCGCCTGTACGCGTCGGCCCTGGCCGCGCCGGGCGGGACGGACGTGGCCGCGCGCCGCCAGGCCGTCATCAGCCGCGGCCTCAACCTGATGGCGCGGCTGAGCCGGGCGGAGGAGGCGGCGGGCCTCTTCGAGAAGGAGCTGGCCGCGGCCCCCGAGGGGCCGGGCTCGGACGCGCTGCTGCTCGGCCTCGTCAACGCCCGCCTGACCCAGGGCAAGCGCAAGGAGGCGGAGGCGGCGGTCAAGCAGATGGAGTCGCGGTTCGCGAGCTCGCCCTATACCGCGCGCGCCAAGGAGAACCTGGCCGCGGCGAAGAAGCAGCCCTAGGCGCGGCGACGCCGCACGTACGTCCCGCTGCGGCCGCCCGTCTTCCGCACCAGCCGGATGTCGGAGATCGTCATGGCCTTGTCCGCCGCCTTGACCATGTCGTAGACGGTCAAGGCGGCCACCGCCACGGCATGCAGGGCTTCCATCTCCGCGCCCGTGCGCGCGTCCGTACGCACCGTGGCTTCGATCTCGAACCCGTCGCGGCGCGGACGCAGCTCCACCTCGACGTGGGAGAGGGGCAAGGGATGGCAGAGGGGAATCGCTTCGGCGGTGCGCTTGGCCGCCATCACCCCGGCCAGGCGCGCGACTTCGACCAGGCCGCCTTTGGGCAGGGCGCCGGCCCGCGCGAGCCTCAGCGCGGCCGGCGCGATGTGGATCCGGCCGCGGGCCACGGCCTCCCGCGACGTGACCGGCTTGTCCGACACGTCGACCATCCGCGCGTGACCGGCGGCGTCGAGATGGCTCAGGCGCGGAACGGAGACGCGCGGGCGCCGCTTCTTCAGGCCAGGCCGTCCCGTTCCAGGAAGTTGCCGAGAAGGAGGGCGGGCACCTTCTCGCCCGCCTCCGCGCGCAGGCGCTCGCTCTCCAGGACGACCAGGGCGTTCGCGCGCGCGTGCGCGACCACGTCCGCCGAGCCCACCGAGCGCAGCGGCGAGGCCACGAAACGTCCTCCCTCGAAGCGAACGCGGGCGGGCAGGTGGTTGCGGCGGCCGGAGCGGTTGGTCACGCTCTCCAGGAGCTCGACCTCGACCCGGGGGCGCGTGACCACCTGCGCGCCCTGCATGCGCAGCAGGGCGGCGCGGGCGAAGAGGTCGAAGGTCACCTGCGCGGACACGGGATTGCCGGGCAGTCCGAAGATGAGCTTGTCGCCGCGGCGTCCGAACACGAGGGGCGCCCCCGGCTTGATCGCCACCTTGGTGAAGAGCAGCCCGACGTCGAAGCGGGTCAGCACCTCCTCGACCAGATCGAACGCGCCCTCGGAGACGCCGCCGGAGATCACGAGCACGTCGGAGGCGAAGCCCTCGCGGACGGCCTGCGCGATCAGGGGCGCCTGGTCGGGCACGACCCCCAGCGACCGCGCGTCCGCGCCCGCCCAGCGGGCCTGCGCCATCAGCGCGTACCCGTTGCTGTTGCGGATCCTTCCCCGCGTCGGCGCGTCCCACACGTCCACCAGCTCGTCGCCGGTCACGAGGACGGACACCGTGGGCCGGCGGCCCACCAGGACCTTGCCCTTGCCCACGGCCGCGAGCACGGCCACGCTGGCCGGATCCAGCACGCACCCGCGCGCGAGCACCTCGTCGCCGGCGTGGCCCTCCGCCCCCTGCCGCGCGATGTGCGCGCCCGTGGGGACGGGCTCCAGGATCTCGACGCGGCGGCCGCCGTCGATGGCGCGCGTCTTCTCCACCGGCTGCACCGCCGTCGCGCCCGCGGGGACGGGAGCGCCCGTCATCACCTGCACGGCCTGGCCCGGACGCAGGGGCTGGTCCGGCCACTGGCCGGCGCGGATCTGGCCGGCCACGTCCAGCACGACCGGCGCCTGCGCCACGTCCGCCGCGCGCACGGCATAGCCGTCCATGGCCGAGCGGTCGAAAGGGGGAAGGTCGGAGTCCGTGCTCACGTCCTCGGCCAGCACGCGGCCGAGCGCTTCCGTGAGCGGGACTTCTTCCGCGCCCAGGCTCGGCGTGTGCTTGAGGACGATGTCGAGGGCGGCGTCGACGGGGATCATGCGTCTTCCTTGCTTATTGTACGCGCCGTGTCCACGCTCCCCCGGATGCGACCGGCGGGCGCCCTCTGGCGGCCACCATCGTTGGGTGGGTGGCTGCCCTCTGGCGGCCACCATCGTGGGTGGGTGGCTGCCCTCTGGCGGCCACCATCGTGGGTGGGTGGCTGCCCTCTGGCGGCCACCATCGTGGGTGGGTGGCTGTCTGGACTAGGATGAGGGTTTCGGAGGCCGCGAGTGGTCCGGACGGTCGTGTGGGACGACGAATCGGTGGTGCTGATCGACCAGCGGCGGCTGCCTCAGGAGGAGTCGTACCTGCGTTGCCGCCATCCCACCGAGGTGGCGGCGGCCATCCGCGACATGGCCGTGCGCGGCGCTCCCGCCATCGGAGTGACCGCGGCCTTCGGCATCGCGCTGGGAGTGCGGCGCTCGACCGCGGAAGGCGAGGCGCTGCGCCGCGACCTCGAGACCGTCTGCGAGCAGATGCGCGTCACGCGTCCGACCGCGGTCAACCTCTTCTGGGCCATCGAGCGCATGCGGCGGCGCTTCGCCGCCGAGGAGCCGCGAGGCGGTGCGGCCGTTCGTGAAGGGCTGCTGGCCGAGGCCCACGCCATCCTCGAAGAGGACCTGGCCTCCTGCCACCGCATGGGGGACCTGGGCGCGGAGCTGATCACGCATCCCTCGCGCATCCTCACCCACTGCAACGCGGGCGCGCTGGCCACCGCCGGCTACGGGACCGCGCTGGGCGTGATCCGCTCCGCTGCCCGCGACGGGCACGTGCTGGGCGTGTTCGCGGACGAGACCCGCCCGTACCTGCAGGGCGCGCGTCTCACCGCCTGGGAGCTGACCCAGGACGGGATACCGACCACCTTGATCGCCGACAACATGGCCGGCCACATGATGGCCACCGGCCAGGTCGACCTGGTGGTGGTGGGGGCGGACCGCATCGCCGCCAACGGCGACGTCGCCAACAAGATCGGAACCTACTCGGTGGCGGTGCTGGCCAAGGAGAACGGGATCCCCTTCTACGTCGCCGCCCCCGTCTCGACCTTCGATCTCACCGTCGCCTCCGGCGCCGAGATCCCCATCGAGGAGCGGCCCGCGGACGAGGTGACGCATCACGGCGGACGGCGGATGGCCCCCGCGGGCGTGGCCGTCCGCAATCCCGCCTTCGACGTGACACCCAGCCGCTACGTCACCGCGATCGTGTGCGAGAAGGGCGTGGCCCGCGCGCCCTACGGCGAGAGCCTGCGCGCGCTGGCGGGGGCCTGAGCCTGCGCCTCCTCGCCATCGAGACCTCGTGCGACGAGACGGCGGCCGCGGTGGTCGAGGACGGACGCCGCGTCCTCTCCAACGTCGTGTCCAGCCAGGCCGTTCTGCACGCGGTCTACGGCGGCGTGGTCCCGGAAGTGGCCGCGCGCCACCACCTCGAGAACATCTGTCCCGTGATCGCGAAGGCGATGTCCGACGCCGGGATGACCTATCCGGAGCTCGACGCGGTGGCCGTCACCCAGGGACCGGGTCTCGTGGGCGCCCTCCTCGTGGGCGTGCAGGTGGCGAAGGGAATCGCGTTCGTTCACGGCAAGCCGCTCGTGCCCGTGCATCACATCGCCGGCCACCTCGAAGCGCCCGCCCTGGCCCGGGGCGAGGACGTGCCCTGTCCCGCGCTGGCCCTCGTCGTCTCCGGCGGGCACACCAGCCTGTTCGAGATGGCGGCCCGGGGCGAGTACCGGTTGCTGGGCCGCACGCGCGACGATGCGGCCGGCGAAGCCTTCGACAAGGTGGCCAAACTCCTGGGGCTCGGCTATCCGGGCGGGCCCGTGATCGATCGCCTCTCCGAAGGCGCCGACGACCAGGCCCACGAGTTCACCATCGCGCGCATCAAGGACGGCCGTCCCGATTTCTCCTTCAGCGGGGTCAAGACCGCGGTGCTCTACCACGTTCGCCGCGAAGGGATCGCTCCCGTGGCCGATCCGGCCGCGGCGCCGAAAGAGATCCGCGACCTCGTCGCCTCCTTCCAGCGTGCGGTGGTGACCGCGCTCCTGCGCAGGCTCGAGCAGACGGCCCGGACCCGGCGCCCGCGCAGCCTGATCCTCACCGGCGGCGTGGCCGCCAACCGGCGCCTGCGCGCGGACGCGGCCCGCCTGGCCGAGAAGCTGGGA
>Ga0209647_1003958_pt1 | contig 11337 bp, 8 predicted proteins | sample GraSoi_2013_60cm_FD_185827 | JGI IMG/M metagenome (GOLD analysis project Ga0209647, IMG submission 185827) | Grasslands soil microbial communities from the Angelo Coastal Reserve, California, USA - Sample 9_17_2013_60cm (SPAdes) (version 2) | ecosystem: Environmental > Terrestrial > Soil >... | reverse complement strand
ACGCCGCCGGTGCGTCCGCGCCGGCTTTCACACGTCCTGATCTTCACGCGCGACGTGATCGAGTCGATCAGCTTTTACGAACGGACGCTCGGGTTACGGCTCTCCGACCGCGCGTCTGATCTCGTGGCATTCATGCATGGCATCCATGGCAGCGACCATCATCTCCTGGCCCTGGTGAAATCGGTCGCGCCTGGCTTCCATCACTGCAGTTGGGATGTCGCCAGTCTGAATGACATCGGCCTCGGCGCCATGCGCATGCATGACAAGGGTTGGACCAAAGGGTGGGGCCTCGGCCGGCACGTGCTCGGCTCCAACTATTTCCACTATGTGCGCGATCCGTGGGGCAGCTTCTCTGAGTACTCCTGCGACATCGACTACATTCCAAAGGATGAGCGTTGGCCCTCGGCTGACCATAAGCCGGAGGATTCCTTTTATCTCTGGGGTCCAGACGTGCCGCGCGAATTCACGATCAACTACGAAGGCGGCGAGAGCTGAAAAGCATCTCGCGTTCCAGCCAATTCAGCTACGAACGGATCGTCTCCGTCATGGCCGGGCATGACAGTGGAGAGGTAGTGCGTTTCGGCCAATGAGTCGGCGCACGCGCGCGACATACACTCGGCGTCATGGCCGGGCTCGTCCCGGCCATCCACGTCTTTGGTCTCAGCAAGGCCGCTAAGACGTGGATGCCCGCGACAAGCGCGGGCATGACGAATGAGAGGCAATGCACCGTGCACGCCACACACTCGGCGTCATGGCCGGGCATGACAGTGGAGAGGTAGTGCGCTGCGCGCGCCACATACACGGCGTCATGGCCGGGCTTGTCCCGGCCATCCACGTCTTGAGACACGCAACGCTGCAAAGACGTGGATGCCCGGCATAAAGCCGGGCATGACGGTGGAGAGGCAGGTGCGTTTCGGCCAATGAGTCGGCGCACGCGCGCGACATACATTCAGCGTCATGGCCGGGCTTGTCACCCCAAGTCGGATATATCCGACTTGGGGCAGTTTATTTGCGGAAGTCGGGCAAGCCCGACTTCCGGTGCCATCCACGACTTCGCTTGCTGCTAGGTTGTGAAGACGTGGATGCCCGCGACAAGCGGGGCATGACAGTGGAGAGGCTGTGCCCCCGCGCACACCACACACTCGGCGTCATGGCCGGGCTTGTCCCGGCCATCCACGTCTTCTATTTGCGCAACGCCGCTAAGACGTGGATGCCCGGCATAAAGCCGGGCATGACGGTGGAGAGGCTGTGCGCATGCACGTGCCACATACACGGCGTCATGGCCGGGCTTGTCATCGCAAGTCGGATTTATCCGACTTGCGACTCATTTTATGCGGAAGTCGGGCAAGCCCGACTTCCGGTGCCATCCACGTCTTTGCTCAAAAATCCCAGGTAAACCCGCCCTTGAACGCATGTGTCTGGGCGTGGGCGGCGAGTTCGCCTTGATAGAACGCACCCAGTTTGGCCTGCGGGCTAAAGCGCCAGTCAAAGCCGGCTTCGACGAGCGCCGCATCGTGCGCGATTGGAATGCCCGCAACTGTGAACGCCGCACCCGTACCCTGGAACGCCAGCGCCGTGACCGGTGTCACATCGCCGAAGGCATGTTGCCATTGCACCGTGCCGCGCGGCACGAGCACCGTGCCGTTGGCGAGTGGTACGGCGGTGGCAAAGCGTATGCCGAGCGAGGAATAGCCGAGGTTCTCATTTGAGGCCGAGGCCGACAGCGCTGCGGCGCCGCCGCTTTCCAGGAACGAACCATCATGCACGTGCACATAAGCCAGCCCTGCGAGCGGCTCGACCGCGACCTGGCCGAGCACCATGCCATAGCCCACCTCGCCGAACACCTGCCCGACATTGCCGTGGACGTGCGCATGGGTTTGATCGCTAAAGCCCGGAAAGAAGACGCCGCGGCTGGTGTCGATGCTGTCATATGTCAATGACGCACCACCGCGCACATTGAACACCCCGACGCGGCCGCTGGCGTAACCACCGAACTGGACGCTATCGATGCCGGCGCTGCTGGCGCGCGCATCGACATTGAGGTTGGTGCGCGTATAGCCCGCGACCAGACCGGCACGCCAGGTATCACCGAAGCGCGCATCGGCACCGGAGAGGAAACCGCCGAACCGGCTCTTCAGCGAAGCGGCATTGCCATCACTATCGGCATGGCCCCAGCCGCCGAGACCCAGCGCCCAGAAGGTCAAATTGCGCGATTGTTCACGCGCCGCGGCAGGAGCCTTGGCTGGGAAGTCGGCGGCGTTGGCAGCGTGGGCATCGTCTCCGGCATAAGCCAGCTCTGGCCCGCCGAAGCTGAGCGCGCCGACTGCGCCGGGCGCGCCTGCATAAGAGGCCTGGCGCATGCGCCCGAGCATCGCATCGCGGGTGAACTGCGACTGCCTGGCTTGTGCGTTCTGCACGCTGCCGAAGACTTCGCCAGAGAGTGCATCGAAAGCTTGCAGGGTACCGCTGATGCTCGTCTGCATGAGCAGCGCATTCACTAGCGGGTTCGTGAACGGGCTGGCGTCGAGCGCCGTTGCGACGGCGTTCTGATTGCGCGTCTGCGCCACCGCGGCAAACCCGAAGCCAGGGTTCACCGTGCCACCACCGCCACCACCGCCTGGCCCACCACCGCCGCCACCACCCGTGACTCCGCTGCAGGTCGCAATATTGGCATTACACAATGTCAGGAAAACATTGTTGGCGTCATAGGTGAGTGTGGGCGAGAGAAAGATCAGATTGGTCGCAGCGCCGCCGGTGAAAGTGCCGCTTAAGCCACCGGTGGCGGTCAGGATGTTGTACCGGGTGGAGGGCGCATAGGTGCCGCCGGTCTGCGCATTCACAAACACCTCGCCGCCGTTCAATGTTGCAGTCCCGCCCATAGCCAGCTTGCTGGCCTGCCCGGCGGCATTGGCGTTGACGGAAAAAATCGAGCCAGGCTCGAAGGTAGCATTTCCAGTCACGCGAAAGGCGCCAAAAAAATTAGTGAGGGGGTTCACGAAGCCGTTAGGCATGACATGGATGTTACCGGTGATGGTGCCTGCGCCCTCCAGCGTGCTCGAATTCGCCACCGTCACCTCGCCGGTGAGATTCGCATTGGGATTGGCGGAATTGCCGACCACCAGCTGCGCGCCATTCATCGTGACGGTCCCGACTTCGGAATTGCCATTCAAAGTCCAACTGGCGCCCGTCATATCCAACGAGTTGAAGCCGACGAAATTGTTAGTGAGGGTCCCAGAGCCCTGAAGGATCAGATTATTGGTCGCTCCGGCGCCGCCCTTCGCGTCGCCATTCAGCACCGCCGCGTCTTTCAGCGTCAGCGTATTGCTGCCGGTTCCAACAAATTGCACCGACGCCCCTCCTGCTCCCGTTCCGCCGGTGATCGTGCCCGCGCTCGTCACGTTGCCGGAGCCGCGGATGCCAACACCATTGACGGCGTCGGTAGCTTTGATCGTCGCCCCGGCGTCATTCGTGATGTCGAGCTGGCCAACACTGGTGGGGAGCACGGTATCGATGCCGAATAGGGTGCCGTTGACCTGGCCGCCGCTCAGATTGTGCACCGTGGCTGGGCCTTCGGAGAAGATGGCAGTGACACCTGAAATCGTGCCGGCATTGCCGGTGACGTTGACGGTGGCGCCGGCGATGCCGGCCAGGCCGCCCGAGATTGTGCCGCCGTCATTGGTCACCTTAGCTATGCCGCTAGCAAAGACGCCGCGGCCAGTCGCCTGAATGGTGCCGCCGGTATTGTGGACGTCGGCATCGGTCGCCGCATGGATGGCGTCGCCGTTTGTGCCGGTGGCTTCGATTGTGCCGGCGTTGCCGTCGACCTTGACTGTGTTGGCGTTGATGCCAAATGCGCCGGCCGAGATGAGACCACCACTCAAATTGGTCACCGTGGCGGTGCCAGTCGCGCCGATCGCGGTACCGCTCGTGTTGGCGGTGATGTGACCGGTATTCCCGGTGACATTAACATTATTGCTATTGATCGCCGTGCCAGTCGCTCCCGTGGCTTGGATCAGGCCGCTATTGGCCTTGACGGTTACGGTGTCTGCGTCGATGCCGAATGCATCGCCCGAGATAATGCCGGTGCTAATGCCGTCGCCGATGTTGCTGTTGACAGTAACAACACCTGTTGAGTTGGTGGTACCAGCATCAGCCCTCGCCTGGGTGCCGATGCCGCCACTGGCCGTCGCTTGAATTTTTCCCGCGTTGTCAACCGTGGCAGTGGCGGTAACTCCGTTAAAGTTGGTAGAAGCCTCGATGGCGGCGCCGTTCGCAGCGATGGCTTCGATCGTGCCGGCATTTCCCTTGACGGTGACGGTCCTGGAAGAGATGCCAAACCTCTCGCCCGTAATATTGCCAACACCATTAGTCACTGTTGCGGCGCCGCCGATGGCCCTGTCATTGCCGGTAACGGTGATGACGCGGGCGTCGATGGCCGCGCCAAACAACAAGGCGTTGGTGTCGGAGCCACCGTTCGCCTGAATCAGGCCAGTGCCATTGGTCACCGTGACGGTGCCGGTAATAACGTCAGCAAAGATGGCAACGCCGCCGGTATTATTCGCCCTTATGGTGCCGCTGCCATTCGTGACCGTGGCGGAGGTGGTGGCTCCTACGGCTGCGCCATCGCGGCCCGTGGCTTCGATCGTGCCATTGTTGCCGCCGACAGTAATGCTATCGGCGATGATGCCACCAGCGACACCAGTGATGGTGCCGATGCCATTTGTTACCGTGGCAGTGCCGCCGGGGCCTGCGTCAATGCCGACGCCACTCGCGCCCGTGCCTTCGATCCGGCCGTCATTGCCGGTAATGGTGACTGACGTCCCTGCACTGATACCCGTGGCGCCAGAAATTGAGCCCGTGCCGTTCTTGATGGTGGCACTGTCGACGACGACCGCGAGGCCGCCGGCGCTGATCGTGCCATCATTATTATTAATCGTTGCATCGTGGACGTTTATGCCGGCAACGGTGGCTGTGGAATCAATATCGATGGTGAGGCCGCTTTCGACACCGGTGCCGAATGTATCGAGTTGTCCGCCGGTGCAGGTGACGTGCGTGCTGGTGTCTTGGGTGCAGGCGTTCTGAGCGTAGCCTTGCTCGACCGCGACCAGCAGCGCCGTTGACGACGCGAGCGCTGCAAACATGCGGCGCAAACAACTTTTCGACACTGACCCCGTCATCCCCTTAACTCCCCTGCGGCTCTCGTCGCCGTCTTCTCGAGCGCGAAGTTTCGCGCGATACGTTTCACGTGAAGCATTCACGCGGTGCGTTCACGCGTGATGCATGTGCTCGATGCATTCACGCGGCGCGGCCAGCCAGCACGACGGTTATTGCGTTGCCGCCCGCTGGATTGCCGCCCTTAAATGCTTAAGGAGCGCGCGTCGCGAAAACTTGGGCGCTTGCGATGACGGCTTGGCTCAGAACGAAAAATGGATTTTCGGCTGTGGAGCGATGCGAAACGGCAACAGGCGGACGACTGCGTGTCGCGTGGAGCGGGAGTCATCAGCTGTTCGGAGGATGTGGGGTGTTGGTGTTTCCCGCTCACCCCCGCGAAAGCGGGGGTCCAGTTCTTTTCCTAAGGCTGGATTCCCGCTTGCGCGGGAATCCAGGAGCCAAATTGAATGGCTCTCATCGAGCGCTCTGGACCCCCGCTTTCGCGGGGGTGAGCGGGGAGAGGAGTATGCCCACGCGCGCACCATACACTCGGCGTCATGGCCGGGCTTGTCATCGCAAGTCGGATATATCCGACTTGCGACTCGTTGTTATGCGGAAGTCGGGCAAGCCCGACTTCCGGTGCCATCCACGACTTCCATCCGTGTAACGCCGGTAAGACGTGGATGCCCGGCACATAGGCGTGCGAAAGCACGCCGTCCTTCGGACGGCGATGGCCGGGCATGACGACTGAGAGGCACTGCGCCGTGCGCGCCACATGTATGGCGTCATGGCCGGGCTTGTCCCGGCCATCCACGACTTTGCTTGCTGCTAGGTTGTGAAGACGTGGATGCCCGCAACAAGTGCGGGCATGACGGTGGAGAGGTTTTACGCCCGCGCGCTCACACACACTCCGCTCATTCCCGCGTATGCGGGAATCCAGACTTATGAAAAAGAACTGGACCCCCGCTTTCGCGGGGGTGAGCGGAAAATGGGGGCATGCACTCGCAGTCACTCCACCACGATTTTGACCTTCTCGCCCGGTTTTAGCCGGTCATGCGGGCCAAGGCCGTTCAGCACGCGAAAACGGTCAAGCGCATGCTCGGATATTCGCATGCGGTGCGCGAGTTTTTCGACGGTATCGCCACTGCCGACAGTGACGATTTTCATACGCAGCGGCCTGACCTGCTCGCTTTCCTTCAAGGTCATCCGGCGGAAACTCATGATCGACTCGCGAAACGCGTGATCGACCTGCGCGGTCCTTGCCTTGGCAGCGAAAATAAATCGATAGACGTCACTGCCGAAACGTACGGCAAAGATGCGGAACGACCAGCTTCCTCCGTCGGCAGTTGCGGCGGCGGTCTTGAAGCCGTTGACGGAGAACTCCTCGACACTTGTCGGATCGACATTTTCCATCCATCCGGACTTCAAATAGTCGGGTAGCGATTGTTCGGCCGGAACGCTCACGACATCAACACGCAATGCTTCCTCGCCGCCTTCCTTGAGGCCGAGCACGGCCTGTGCCGTGTTGTCGAGCGTAAAGCCCGGCGGCGCGTCGAATGTAAAACCGAGCTTGGGATGCAGAAAATGCCGGCCGCGTGCGAAACCTTCGCTGGGGTCCTCCCCGTAAACGAGGCCGTCGAGATTGCCCAGATATTCCGTGCGGTCACGCTCGCCGGCGCCGGGGCCGCTGAACTGGCGCGCATTGGCGAGCGCATTTTTCACCCGCTCAGGCGTTGCCGGATGGCTGGAGAGAAAGTCGAGCGACCGCGGATCCGCGCCGGATTTTAAATCGGCATTGCGCTGCATATCCGTCAAAAATCGCGAGGCCCCGAAGGGGTCATAACCGGCGCGGGCGGAAATGCCGACGCCGATTCCATCGGCTTCGAATTCCTGTGCGCGCGAAAACGCCGCTAACGTGAGTTTCGATTTGGCAAGCGCAAGCGCCCCCACTTGCGGATCGCTGAGCACATCGTTGACGACGTGATCGATGATCGCAACCTGGCGCGCCTGTTCCTCGCGGATCGCAGCGTGACGGGCGATCACATGACCCATCTCATGCGAAAGGACGGACGCGAGCTCGGACTTGTCGTTGGCCAGAGCGATCAGGCCGCGCGTGACATAGAGCCGGCCGTTCGGCAATGCGAAGGCGTTGATTGCCGGCGAGTTGAGAATCGTGACCTGGTATTTCAGGTCCGGGCGTTCGGACGCCGCGACGAGACGATCGACCGTCTTCTCCACCATGCTCTGCAGCTTGGCGTTTTCATAAACGCCGCCATAGGACACCAGGATGCGGGCGTGTTCCCGTTGGACGGCAGGTTGCTGTTCTGACTGCGCGCTGGCCTGCGCGATCGGCAAGGAGACGAGATGATTGTCTGGCGTGCTGGTGCAGGCCGCCAACGTCAGGCACACCACGGCCGCGATTCCGAGCGCCCGATTCGCAGCCTTTATTGTCAGCACTGAAGCCATACGGCGCTACTCACGATGACGCTCACTCGCCAAATTCAATCTGTTCGGGTGCCGCGGCTTCGATGACCGGACCGACGCGCTGTTCGACCCAACCGCGTACACGGATCCGCTGACCTTCAAGCCGTTTGGGATCGACCCCCGCCGTGGCGAAGTCCCGCCGGTGGCGTTTGGGAATGGTGACGGTGAAGTCGCGTGTCCAGCGCGTCCCGAAGTTCAAATATATGGTGGCGCCGCTTTCCCGCACCGACAAGACCTTACCCTCAACCAGTGCAAATTGACCCCGAGCACCCGCAATCCGGCCCGGATTTTCCGAGGGCAAAGGGGCGAAATTTGGGTCGGTCCATAGCCCGCGGCGAGCCCCGCGAGCGGCCCGCTCGGCGGTCAATAACGCGTCCGCGCAGGCTTTTTCGCCGACCCGCGCCGACACCCGCGCCTGGCCTTGTTCCAGCATCTTTTGCTGAACCGATTGTCCCCTATCGTCCGTAAAGATGAAGGCAACCACCCGTCCATAGCGGTCAGGCTCAGAACCGGTTGGCTCCAGCCATATGTCGCGGCCACCGACAAGCGATTGCAATGAGCTCCGGCTGTCATCTGTGATTTCGATTGCCGCCAGCCGCAATTCGCGGCCATCGGCGAGCAAGACTGTCCGTCCGTCACGGACGTCGGCGACCGTTGCCGTGCTGCCGGCCGTGAACTTGCACGGGTTCTGCGCGGCGGCACTGCACGCGACCGTGAACACAATGACCGCCGGTACCGCGGCGAGAACGGATCGCGAAAGATGCCTCATGCAGGATTGTCGGAACTCGGCTGCAGGTCCGTCAATAGAGATGGCGGTCATGTGGTGAAACGGTAGAATGCTCGTGTAATCGTAAAGTAATCGTAGCCGCCGGGGAGGGCACCCATGCAAACGCGCCGCACGCTCCTGAGGTCAATCGCCGCTATTGGCGCGATGGCCGCAACTGGCGCGCGCGCCGAAGACAGCCATTGGCCGGACCATCTGGTGCGCATCATCGTGCCGTATCCGGCGGGCGGGTCGACCGACGTCCTGACGCGCATCTTGGCCGAACGGCTGAAAGATACGTTCAGCCAGTCGTTCGTCGTGGAAAATCGCGCCGGCGCCAGCGGCAATATCGGGATTGCCGCGGTCACCGGCAGTCCGCCGGACGGCTATACCATCGGCGCCGCGACCATCGGCCACTTCGCGATCAATCAGTATCTTTACAGCAAGATGCCCTATGACGCCGAGCGCGACATGGTGCCGGCCTCGCTGACCTGGGAATTGCCCAACGTCTTCGTCGTGCCGACCGATTATGTGCCGGTGAAAACGCTGGGCGAATTCCTCGCCTGGGCGAAGAAAAAAGGACAGATAAGCTTCGGCAGCCCCGGTGTCGGTACAACGCCGCATCTTTCCGGTGTGTTGTTCGTCAAACACTCGGGCATCGATGCGATTCATGTCCCATTCCGTGGAGCCGCACAGACGATACCCGCCATGCTCGCAGGTGACGTGAATTTTGCGATCGACAATCTCGCTTCATACGTGCCCATCATCCAGTCGGGAAAAATGCGTGCCCTCGCGGTGACCTCGGCGCAGCGATGGCCGACGCTGCCGGACGTTCCCACCATGGGCGAAGCCGGCATCAAGGATTTCGTGGTGACCTCGTGGGCCGCATTCGTCGTGCCTGCCGCCACGCCGCGCGCCATCATCGACAGGCTCTCCGCCGCGCAGCGGCACATCGCGGCCGAACAAGCCGTTCAGGATCGCTTTCTGGTTGCGGGCGCGCGCGTCCTTTCCAGCACGCCGGAGGAGGCGCTCGCATTTGCAGCGAAGGAACGCACGATCTGGAAAGATGTCGTTGCAGCTTCTGGCGCGAAAGTGGATTAGGGCGGAGGCCGATGCGTCACATCGGCGTCTGTGCTACATCGCCCCGCAACGGTCCCGTAGCTCAGCAGGATAGAGCAGCGGTTTCCTAAACCGAAGGTCGGAGGTTCGACTCCTCTCGGGACCGCCACCCCCAACGACCGGCGTTGAAATTCCAAAATTTTTTGGCCGAAAGTGTCCCACTACTAGTCGGGTGGGACACTTTGTGTTCGCGCTTTGAGCTTACCGATGGCGGCGTCAGCAAGTTTGCCCTGCCGTGCAGCGCGCGTGTACCGCTCCACCTCCCGGACCTTCCTCGAACTGCTCGCCGCGTCGGAAAATGCGGCAATCACGGCTTCGGCGATCGAGATGAAATGCGCGCAGGGGCCTGCCACCCCGACGCTTTGCCGGCTGACGCGGGCACCCTCGAGCGTTAGCCACAGCGTGTCGGCGAGCAAATCAGCATCCGCAATCCCGGTGTCGCGGCAGAGCTTTGCAAGGCGGTTGCGTTGATCAGTCTTGAATTGCTCAATGACGTGTCGCGCTGGATGATCGCTTTCGGCAAGCTCGACCGCCACATTGGCCATGTCGCAGCCACGGCCATCATCGCCAACGCACTCGGCCCCCACACGAACCCAGGCATGGAGCTGTGCCAGCGGGTCTCCCGGATGCGCCTGCTCGAATCCGTTCCAGATCGCGTCAGCCTCTTTTCCCACGTCACGAAGGCAGGCGACAACAAGGTCATCTTTCGAGCCGAAGTGACGATAGAGCGTCATTTTGTTGGTATCGGCAGCGTCGGCGATCGCGTCGACGCCAATCCCTCGGATCCCGTGTTTACGGAAGAGATCCCGAGCGGTGCTGATGATGCGCTCTCGCGGTCTCTGTGGAACCACAGCGCAATCGTCCATGGCTTTTTCTCGCCTCATTGGGCCGCAAAAAAATGCTGCGGCGCACTTGACTAGGTGTGACCAGTCTGTAACATTACGTCTGTTACTTACCGGTAACACCTTGCGATGCTGTCGTCAAGGCCGACCCCCTGGCCCGATGAAGAAGGAACGCACCTGATGAGCACATCTTGCTACGAGCCGACGATCGAAGACTTGCTCGGCGATCCCGTGACGCAAGCAGTCATGAGAGCGGATCGCGTCAATCCATCCGAGCTCGAAGTCATGCTGCGCGGGTTAGCGGTCGCGCGAGCCAACGGTCAACCCAACGGTGACGTCGTCGGTGCGCGACGGATCCGCGGAGCGCCATGCTCGTGGTAGGATATTTCATTCAGCGCCCGATATTCGCATCGGCCATCGCCGTCATCATGGTGCTGGCAGGCTCGATTTGCTATTTCCTGCTGCCGGTCTCGCAGTTTCCTGACATCACGCCACCACAGGTCGTTGTCACTGCAGTCTATCCGGGCGCGAGCGCACAAGTCGTAGCCGATACTGTTACGACGCCACTCGAGCAGCAGATTAACGGCGTCGCCGGCATGACCTACATGTCATCGGCGAGCTCCAACGACGGCTCGTCGACGATCACCATCACCTTCGACGTTGGTTATCCGCTGAGCATTGCTGCCGTTGATGTGCAGAACCGCGTTGCCCAGGCGTCGTCATCTTTGCCACAGATCGTCAATCAAGCCGGCGTGACGATCAAGAAGCAGAACCCAAATTTTGTCCTCATCGTTAATCTCACTTCACCGGACAAATCGGTCGACCCGGTGGCCCTGAGCAACTACGCCTACCTGCAGATAGTCGATCCGCTAAAGCGTCTCCAAGGTGTCGGTGACGTGCAGATCTTCGGCGAGCGCCGTTACTCGATGCGCGTGTGGCTCGATCCCGACAAACTCGCCAATCTCGGCATTACGGCGG
>Ga0209647_1003957_pt1 | contig 11339 bp, 11 predicted proteins | sample GraSoi_2013_60cm_FD_185827 | JGI IMG/M metagenome (GOLD analysis project Ga0209647, IMG submission 185827) | Grasslands soil microbial communities from the Angelo Coastal Reserve, California, USA - Sample 9_17_2013_60cm (SPAdes) (version 2) | ecosystem: Environmental > Terrestrial > Soil >... | reverse complement strand
AGCTCAGTGCGCAAGCCCCACTAGGCTGGGTGCCATAAATCGAGCGCAGGCTATGATAGAAGTCACACTAGGCTAAAGACTCCTCTCGCCAACACGCACAAACCTGGACACTCATCCGCAACGATGGGCGTTCTTTGTTTTCCCGCTCAACTCTGCCAACGGACCTTCTTTTCCTAGGACGGGCTTCTGACCGCCAATCACAAACCCCAAGGGCTCCAAACCCTTTAGGGTACCGGGACTTGCGAACCGTGAATCTTTCAACGGTCGACTGAGTCGATGCCTGCAACAACGGGTTTAGTCGCTGACCCCGAAACCCTCGGTATCATTCATCTGGCTGGGCGGGGATCCGCACGAAGCCGTGAGTGCCGTTAGCGTCGGAGTAGTTTCCCGTAATCGCTCCCGCCGGATTAATGGAGGCAGGACTAGTGCCTGTAGCGCCCGTGGGATCGAAAGTCGTGACGGTACCGTTACGAGTTCGCACGTAGCCGTGATAAGCGTTGTTCAAAAAATAGTTTCCCGTGACCGTTCCCTTCGGGTTAATGCCGAAAATGAAGGTGCCTTGATTGGAGGCCGAGTTCGGAAGATCGATCACGGTGAAGGTACCATTAGGGGCTCGTAGAAAGCCGTGATAGAAGGGCTGTCCGTATTGCGGCTGATAAGAGCCCGCAATTACTCCCGCCGGGTTAATACCGAAGGTACGATATATTCGGAGCCCGGGGAGGCAATGTCCTCCGGAGGATCGAAGACGGTAATGGTACCGTCGGGAATCCGCAGGAAGGCCCGGAAGCCGGGAAAGAAAGCGTTTGTGTCTTGGAAAAAACCCGTGACCGCTCCCGCCGGATTAAGAGCCTGGGGTGCGGTGCCGTTAGAAGATTGGGAACCCGGGGGATCGATAGAGGTGACGATACCGTTGGGGGACCGCAGGAAGCCACGGTTAAGACCGGTATTTCCGTCAGCGTAGTTTCCCGTAATCGCTCCCGCCGGGTTGATAGCGATAGGGTTACAGCTCAGGGAGCCCGGGGGATCGATATTGGTAAAGACACCGTTAGGAGCCCGCAGAAAGCCATGAGCTACGAAATTTACGTCCAGGTAATATCCCGTAATCGCTCCCGCCAGGTTAATGGAAAGAGGGGTGGTACCCTGCCCTTGAGGATTTAGGGCGGCTAGGGAGCCTAGCGGATCGAAGTGGAGAAAGGTACCGTCGCGAGCCCGTAGGAAGCCCTGAGGCACGGAATTTACGTCATTATAGTATCCCGTGATTACGCCCGCCGGGTTGATGGACTGCGGGAAAGTCTGGGAGGGCGAGGGGGAGCCCGGGGGATCGAAGGAGAGGATGGTAGCCCTCTGCTGGCCATACAACGGCGAGCCTAAAACCAGAAGGGTTAAACCGACTAGTTTCCGAAGCTGAATCGAAGCTTTGAACCGGATTTTCATTTTTTCCTTTCATTGAAGCGCACTGCAATATTCCTCGCAGAGGAACTGCCATGTTCGATCTGCTGAACAACCCGCCGGGCTGTTCTCCGATCCTACTGATCCAGCCGATAATATCCGGCAACGAACCGAGCCAGGCAACACTTTCCGAGCGGAACTAATTTATCACTGCTGTCGTGATTATCTCATTATCAGACAAGACCGGCGCCGATCGCCTCTCCGGTTCGAGAATCACCACATCCCTCGCCCGGAAGTCACCCGGATCGAATGGTCGACACTGGTCCGCGATTGGAGCGATGGCTTCCCGTAACTTTTGGTGGCGTTCGCGTTCATTCCTCCATCCCTTTCCTCGTTCTGATCGTCCGTCTCGATGGTCGCATAGTCGATTGACCTTGATTTGAGCGCCTCCGTGTCGAACGGTCGCAATTCCAAGACAGCGATCTCCTGCGCTCGCGATACCGGAAACGGAAATGGAGAGTTTGCATAATAGCACTTGATTTTGTTAGTTAGTGAACGACGATCATCAGTAGCAAGTCGTTCGCTTGCTACGGCTAACAGCAGATCACTCGATCGGTTAGGCGGAAGTGAAAATCGGCCTCATTTCCGCCAAAACTCCAAATCTCCCAGGAGAAAACTGCCCATTATGCTAGGAAATGGGATTTCAAAATGACGTCGGTAGCGACAAAATAGGATCGTAACGCACCCGTGGTTTCGGAGCTCTGGAAGGACCCGTGAATTTATAGGTCCGGCCTGGCGGGGGTGGTCGTGCCATCACTTGCGTGGTGTTAAGACGATGGACCGACGACCCGTACACCAGCTCCAGCAGTAGATCCGCAGACATGGGCGATGGATAGAACATGTCTTCACAACTTGTTTGTAGATCGTGTTGCATATCTTCTGTATGTTGGGTTCTGCTCACGGTGGATCTGTGCCATCAACCAAACTAAACCTTCGAACTCACTAGGTCATAACATACGCACACTCCGTTATTGAGCGGACGTCCAGTGCGTTCGCCGCATTCATAGCAAGCCTGCGGATTGGCTCTGGCAAAGGATTGAATGGGGGATGGAAGGCGTATCAAGACAGTCTGTGTGAGTGTAGATAACAAAACAGGGCCGCGTTATTAGCGCGACCCATTTGTCTTGTTGTTGGTGGGGAGTCTTACTTCTTTGCGGTGTCCGATTGATCTTTGGATATATGTTCCTTCAACTCCTCGAGCTTCTCGTATGCGACTGCGGCACGTCTGTACAGGTTCTGCTCGTCCTTGCTGTCGTTGCGTGAGATATGGAACTTTTTGAGGTTCGTTAGCCTGGCGTGTAGGTGCAGATCTCTGCGGACTTCTTTCGGGACAGATCCGACATTGACAATTTGACCATACCGCAACTCCAGCAACTGGTTTGTGACCAATCGCGAGAAACTACCAGCTAACCCCATGACTATTCCCTCCGCAGATGCTACGGCGTTCGCGAACTGATCTAGGAAAGTTCCGCGAGCCTCAACGGTCTTTAGATGAGCTTCAGCCTCGGACAATTCTGCTCGAAGTCGAAAAACATTGTTGCGAGCTTCAACAAGTTCGACGTTTGGCTCGTTGCGCTTTGCGTCGTAGTAGTTCGACGCATCCTTCAACGAATCGAGGGATTTGTTTATCTCGCCCTGATAATCGAACTCCGACAGATCCTGCGACTGCTGTTGGGTAAGGTTCGCACTGAGTCCGATTGGGTTAGATGATAGTACGCTCGGTAGCCGAGATTGTGCGGCCTGGAATGCTGTAGCCAGTGGGGATGATGTTTCGTTATCCATTTGTTAATTTTCTTTCTGCTCGTTGTTGTTTTGTTTTTGAAAGTCTCCTTTGATAGCACGCCTGACCCTTCTCCGTTCGGTAGTACTTGCGACCCGACGCTTTCCCAGCCTCGCTCACGCGCCAGGCTAACGAAGAACGTCTTGAGCATACACGGCATCGGAGGGATAAGCCGGTTGCCATGTTGCGGTCACGAGGAAAGTGCTCGGCTGTGTGTGGTTTTTCCTGACCGCACTTACTACATCGTTTGGTTCGAGTTTCTTCGCTCACACAGATGCGTAACTAGTCAACTTGTCCGAACTTGGTTGACTGTCCGCACGATAACGGCGAGCGGAATTAGTTCCTCTGCTTGCTGTCATAGTATCGCCGCCGGTGGTAAGTTGAACATTGCCATCGGCGGTTTTTTCTTTTCCTGAACTCTCAACCGATACCAAACAAAAAACGCACCAGGATTGATTCTGGTGCGTCGATAGGTGCCGGCTGGTAGATTGGATGTCCGGCGAAGCTTACGCTGTCTGGCGCAGGCTCAGACTACGTGGCATTGACGCCGGCCGTTATCGCTGCAGCGAGTGCCCTGACTGCCGTCCTGGAAGCGAGCGGGAACCCGTTCAGGATAGCGACCACGGCTGGTGTTGCTGTCGGCTGGAGAGCGAACACTTGAGCGGCCTGCTGGAGTTCGAACGAAAAATTGTCTGCCTTTACGCTGATCATACTTATTCCTCGTCCTGCGTTGAACGCGCGTCCTTCAGAGCTTCCACGGTTACGTCTTCGGCTGTCACTGTGCGCTCAACCTTGCCAAACCTGGCTTGCATTTCTCGCAGGAATACCGCATTCAATGCGACTGCTGCGGCAGATCGACCGGACTCTAGTTCAGCCTCTGTCTTAGGTTGCACTGGAGCTTCTTGTTGTTCGGCGGCTGCTTGCATCGCTTTAATGAACTGGGACTTACGACTGTCTTGAAAATCAGGTTTCATATCTCCTTCGGCGCCGTAGTCAAAGAGAAGAGAAAGTGAGCGTTTTTGTATTTGGTAGTTTTGCGCTCTCCCACCAGCGCGAGTAATCGCAATCACTGCCGCCGAGTCCACCGCGACACGCAGGCACGTTTTACACCGTGGTGATGAGTGTGGGTATGCCGATGAACAAGGCGCAGCAGGCGCAGTCCGAAGGGCGCAAGTCGCGTCAGGCTGTGCTCGACTATCTGACGGAGTGCCTGACCAGTCCTAACAATCCGATGGACGGCGATCAGGTCCGCGAGTTCACGGCAACGTTGATGTACTTTCCCGAAAGTCGCGAATGCCTGAACCTGATACAGCGTAGGTACTCCGACAAGCCTGACCTCTACCGCACAATCTTGCTTGCAACGGCTGTCGAGTGTTTGAATCGGCTAATCGCCTGAACCGTCGCACAGATTCGGCGCCCTAGCTCGTTTCTGGCGTTCGGCGATGCTTCGGACCCGACAGCAGACGACACGTTCTGGGAACGTTTACGGGGCTACCGCTTGTCGCTCCCGCCGAACAACCCGCACCAGTCAAGACGCTCAAACTTCCGTCGGGTCAGGCATCGCTTTCGGGTCGGTAGTGACGAAGAGATCGAATTCTGCACCGAAAACGAACGTCTAAGCACATATGAAAGCGCTATTCATTGTTATAGCGGTCATCACGTCGTTAGCGACCCTCCGAGCCCAGGATCTCCAGGTGCGTATCGGCCACCATCAACACCATCACGGTTACGAGCAAGATTACGACCCGGATTCCGGGGTGTACCACCATTATCAACAGAGTCGTTGGCATAATCATGGAGATGGGCTCTATCGTTATCACCGAGGACATTGGCATCACCAGTACGACGAGGATCAAGGGTACTAAAGAGAACGGCCAAAGTCGTGGCTGTCGCGCCTAAATCGAAATGAGACTGCTGCGCCTATCGCGTAGCCGTCGCACAGATCCTCCGTGCCGCGAATGCCACCACTCCGCGTCGGCGAATCGGTGCCGTTGTTGCGTCAAGGTGTTCCAATACCGTAGCTCTCCGGGTACACCAAATGTTTTTGACCTTTCGCGGGTTTTGTCCAATCGACAAAACTATTAGTTTGTGGGTAAGGATCAGCCTGGTCTTTCGCATGGGGCTTTGCCAGCGTATTTTGCTGCTGGCTGGAGGCGGAAGTGGAATCTCCGTTTGCGCAACCGGACAGAACCGCAGAGCCGATTGCCAACCCTGCAAGGGCAACTAAGTGCATTTTCATTGTCTCCTCCCGAGTTTTAGATTGATCGTCGGGCAAACGACCTGCTGCGGGATTTTCTCAGGCTCCAGGAAACGTCCGTGTCGCGAGGGGTCAGAGGAGTGCCTTTAGTCAAGACCTCTGAGCGACTCCCAAAGGAACGCCCAGTTCTCCTCGGCGTCAAAGGAAACATTTGGCGATTCTTCCCAGGTTAGCGCCCCAGCTCGTTTCTGGCGTTCGGTGGCAGCTCAGGAGGCGAACGGCAAAAGTAACAGGCCGGTCAGGTTAGCTCCTGCCGTACTTGCGCATGAATTCGCTGGATTAGGTCCATAGGATTCCACGGCAACCCACCCGGACCCGCAGAACCAAGTCTTTGCTGGCGTTCGCATTCGGCCCGGAATCGCTGGGTACTTTCTGCAAGTATGCGGTCCTCGCGTTGTGTCCAGGTTGCTTGGGTGTGGTGTCTTGCCATACACCTTTGAGGACTGTTGTCCTCTTGGGGTAGGAGGTTTATCGGTTTATCGGAGGGGGTATCCTGTAAAAAAACAAAAACGCAAAAAACGCCCCCGAAATGGATAAAAGAGACACTTAAACATAAATATATTATGTTATGAGTTCCTTAAAAGGATTTTTATAGAAAGGGGAGGGGTTAACCGATAAACCCCCTGTCTGACTTCAGGCCGCTTCAACATAGCGCGTCGGTCTGCCACCCTTGCCGCCTTTCGCCGGTTCCACGATTCGCAGTTTCCCGTTGCTGGCGCCTGCAAGCTGACGCAATTCGGCGGGTTCGAAACCGTGGTTGTCTTTTAGCTTGCCAAAGGACAACCGCTTGTTCGGCTGTTTTGCTACGATCTCTCGCAGATGCTCGCATCTCCCCTCGATCTCTTCCACCCGTCCGCGCCCTAGAAGCTGGAGCTGACCGCGTGCAAACCAGTCCATGATCTCCAAAGCCGCGTCGCAGGTCTCGGCTTCCATTTTGACCGTGTGCGCGTTTTTTCCATACTTCGATGCGTGAAATATCAGCGCGATCCGCCACGCGTTCTCGGTCCATCTCGCTGGGAACTGTTGGATGTCCTGAAGGTCCGAGTTTCGCCGGTCCACAAGGTTGTTGAAGTGCTCGAACATCCTCCGTCCGATTTCCTTGTCAGTAATCACCATGCGGTACGCAAACTTGCGCTGCCATGGAACGTCCTCCAGGCCGTCATTCTCATCTTCAGGAACGCACTCGCCACCCAACCTGTACGCCTCGAACAATTCTTGCCACAGGTTCTCGTATTCCTTCAGAATGCGTGGATCCAAATACTTCGAGTCCCAGTCTGCGTGTTGAATCTCGACGGACTCATGCAGCGCAATCAACCTCGGTGTGAGACCACCCTTCACTAAACCGGAGTCATTGAAAATAGTGGGTATCTTGTCTGGCTGTGTGAGCCACAGCACAGCAAGGCACGGTTCGTGAAATTCGTTAGCCTCACGGCTGATTCGGTCGATCTTTCCCGCCTCAAGGGAGTAGGCTTTGTTGTAGATGGTATCCTCGACGTTTCCGTCTTTATATAATCCTTTTAGGTTTTGTATCGGTTTTGACGCTTCCGGTGATATAGCTGCTAACTGCTCACCATTCCTCGACAGGATAGCACCCAGAGCTTCAATAGTGTAATCCTCAGCATAGTATTCTGGCGGTTTCATCTTCAGCTCCAAAACCGCCTTTTGCTTCATTAAGTATTTGAATTCGCACTTTTCCTCGCTTGTTAATCCATCATTGCTTTTTGCTTGTTTACCCAACTTCTCTAGACCCAATTTAACCAACTCGAGCTCTGCTTGTAATTCCGGCTCTATTTCTGCGAAGTATCTTTCTCGGTCTGCTCGATGCCGCTCTGTTAGCGGCTTGGATACCTTGTCATAAATCTCGCTCTTACACACGCCGCTAGTTAGAAAAAGAGCAGCGTATATGTTGCCGGGAGTGTACCTGTCTCTTCCGCTTTGAATTCGCAGGTTTCGACCGAGTGCCGACGATAACATTGCTACGGTAGCCAGGAAAGGGATTGAGACAGGGACACCCGCATAACTTGCCAGCTCCTTGGAAAACTTCTGTATAAACTCTGGCGTGTGTTTGATCGGAAAGCCTGACTGATCGCCTACGCCTGCCACTAGATCTGCCTCGCTCGGAAGATTCTTTAGGTGTTCCGTGAAACTGTTGTACCAGCTATCAGCATAGGTAAAGTCCATCCCTCGCTGTTTTCCTAGCACTCTTTCCAGTTCGCTGCAGTACCATTCCCACGGATCTCCGGTGACGGCCGGTTTTGCTGGTTCCTGCTTTACCTCTGTTTTCGTTGTGTCGATTCCCGCTAACGGATCGGCAAACCTTTTGTTTCCAAATGATGCTTTCATGTTCGTGCTTTCTAATGTGTTAAGTTTAGGTAATGGACTGTTTGAAGTTCACCCGTTTGCCGCTTACCCATCGGCATACGAGCGAATTGAGAGGGACAGAAAAGAGCCGTGTCGGCCCCGAGTGTTGCTGCCCCAACCATAAATTTGTGGAACGGACTTCCGACGTGCTCCGGCTCCCCTTCGCAGTACCACCACGCGTGGAGAGAGGAGGATCCCGAGAACGTGACCATTGCTAGTGGTCCTCGATCCATCAGGAAGAGGATGAGTGCCGCCTGTGCGTCCAGAACAGTCATACCGTTCGCCTTCCACAAGTCGATCAGCGGCACCCAAATTGTCGGAGTTACTCCATCCGGCTTGACTGGCTTGAAATCGAACTCCGTAACCAGGAATCGCCGATGAAGGACGTTGCTCAGGCATCTCCCCGACTCTTTATTTTCCTGTGTTAGTCCGATCTTACCGCGCATCGGGCTCGGCACTATGAATGCCATCTTATGCAGGTTGTCGCGGATGGTCGCCAGCTTACTAACCGGCGTACAATCTGGAAAGAATCCAGTCGCGATATAACTGTCCGGCGTGAATAACTTGGAGACTATCTCTCCGGCAGTTCTGCTCTTCAGAGTGTCCGGCGATCTGCTCTCGAGCGTAGCTAACGCTCCCGGCACATCCCATGCTCGCAGTAAGGTTAGCTCCTCGATCAGATCTAGGTTAGGCTCCGGCCATTTAGGCTTGGATGGTCCGTTGTAGTCCGTGCCGCGGATCTTGTTTATCGCTCGCCAGATCGCTCGTGCGTCGTGATCGCCGCCTTTGGCGTGGACGACCTCCGCGAGCAGGTCGAACGACTTGTGTGGCGGAAGATCTGAGCACATTCGAGCACCCTTAGCGAGCCACCTGTTCAACCCGTCGTGTGCGTCCGGCGCCGAGGCGAGCAGGCGAGCGGTGAGTGATCTAACGATGATTGCCATTACGCTACCTCCGTTCCTCTTCCGAGTGGACAATGCGAAGGTAGGTGCCTTCCTTCATCGCCCTTGCGATTCTTCCCGGATCGCAGGGGTTTCTTTTTGGTGGCTTCACTCATCGCCTCGCGCACCTCTCTCGTTCGGACTTGAATCGTTCCGCTTCCACTCGCGTGATTAAGTGATTGCGTGCTCCTAGACGCGTCGCCTTGATGCGGCCTTCGCCGATCAATTGACGGATTCTCCCCTCGGTCAGCCCGCTCTCGTCGGCTAACTGCTGGGTTCCAAGTATTTCGTTTTCGTTCATGTTATCTCTATCGTTAGTGTCAAAACGTAAAAAAATGCCGACTTGACAGCATTAAACACACTGCCATATTAGTCCGCGAGGTGGTGTCGGCTATTCACCTCACGTCATAAAGGCCGAAAGAGTACCCGATCTGATCTTGGCTGTCCACCCGGACTTGTGGCGACTTGTTTCGCGAAATCCGCGGAATCGGCGCAAGTGACTCTATCCGAGGGAGAAGTCTCGGAAAAACTCGCCAGCTTTACGCCTTGAAACCGCACCCTCAGAAGGTCACTTTCGCCGCAGCCGCGGGCGAATGACTAGGAGGTGGACGGATCGACCAGAACGTCGTCCGGTTCCAGTACCGAGAAGTACCAGTCCCTAATAACGATCCCGCGTTTAGCTCCGTTCGCAAATCGCACAACGCATAAGATAGCGCCCTTCTTTCCGGCTGCATCGAAGTGGCACTCGATCAGCTTAACTTTGCGTGCGATCTCCCGTCGCAGCTTGGCTCGCGTCTCAAGATCGGTCGCGTTCAGCAACGCGGAATACACAATGCTGTGATCGAGCATATCGCGGTTGCGAGTTTTGATTTCCTCCAGCTTGGCTCGCGCTTCAGCTAACCGAGAACGGTCAGATTCTAGCTTTGCCTCTAGTTCAATAACGCGATTTTTCAAAGTTTGGGAAGGCGTATCAATCAACAGGTCTGTAACTTTTCCCAGCCTCGCCTCCGACGCTTGAATCTCAGCGCGAACGTTGGCTACAAGTTCCTCCGCGCTCTTCAGATCAGTTGAATCGGAGACGTTCAGTACCGTCGTCCAATCAAGCTGATCCAGAAACCACAGGAACCCCTTCTCAAACTCCGCATACGGTATCCTGTGAGGTTGAATTCCGAACCTGCGGGAATCAGTGACCAGATAGCGCCATCCGCTACCCTTGTCCTCGTAGGACATGTTGCGCTTCAAATTTACGTCGTAGACAATCCCTGTGAACAGATTGCTGACGGTTCGTCCGACTCTGCCCCTCTTGAGCCGTGGCTGCGTGTGTACTGCGTCCCATTCCGCCGGAGTGACGATAGCCGGAAAGTATCCCAGGATCGGATCTCCGTCGGGCACCCGACCTGCTGGCGTTCTCTTGTGTGGTTGGTACTCTCCCAGAACTGCGCGGTTGTGAAGGATCTTATCCACGTACGAATCCCGCCATCCGCTAGAGCCTCCCCAGGTCGGTGTGCTGCGTTCGTTCAGCTTTCTAGCAATCACTCGCTTTCCGAGTCCAGACGCGGCCATTCGGAAGATGTCTTTGATAATCGAAACACGTTCGGGACTTGTTGTAATCGGTTCGCCCTTCCTGGCGCTCATCCACATAGGCACCTTGCTTGTGATCGCTCTAGAACCGTTAGCCTCCGATTTCTTCTGCCGCCATGCCGCCCCCACTCGCTCGGACTTGCGCTGCGATTCTTCGTTTGCTCGGCTCATCACAAACAGCGACAGCATCAGTTGCTCAGTCTTGAGTGCGCCCCGTCGATAAACCGCGCCATCACTCAACGTGTGAACCTCGATACCGGATCGCACGATGTCCAGGAACTGATAAAGAGCCTCCTCGACCTCTTCCCGCGAAAGACGGTCCAATGATTCGACGAGAAGCACCGATCCTTTCGGAACTTTTCCGGCTTTCACGTCCTGAAGGAAAGCACCCAGATTACCTTCAGTCTTATTTTTGCCGCGAAACGCGGACACGCCATGGTCCGGCTTCAAACTTTCGTCTAGTTCGAAACTGTGCTCTTTGGCGTACCGCTGTGACAGCTCCAGCTGCCTGCGTATCGAGTCACCTTTACTCTGTTCTGGCGTTGAGTATCGGAGGTATGAAAATGCTCTTCGTCCCATATTTCCGTGAGCATACCACGCTTCCGATAAATAAGCCCAATCATTAACAGGTTGTGACTTCCCGCTGCAGCCACTTCGACCGCTCTCCTGACATGGTATTGGCCTTTTACTTCGGAGAAGTCCGATTCGTCGCGGATCTTGTGAACCGTCCATGGCTGAGTTGGCACCACAGCCAACTCTTTCTCGCCGCGCAAGAATTGCGCGACCTCGGAGAGACTGGTCGCTCCATAAACCGATAGCCCATCCACTACCGCCGCTTCCGCAGCATTCTGATGCGGCACAATGAGGCGTTCCCGGCGCCGTTTGCGTGCCTCCAGCGCAATCGCCAACGCTCCTCTCACTGGACGCAGTTCACCGGAAAGCGCCAGCTCTCCACAGATATAGCAGTGAT
>Ga0209647_1003956_pt1 | contig 11341 bp, 13 predicted proteins | sample GraSoi_2013_60cm_FD_185827 | JGI IMG/M metagenome (GOLD analysis project Ga0209647, IMG submission 185827) | Grasslands soil microbial communities from the Angelo Coastal Reserve, California, USA - Sample 9_17_2013_60cm (SPAdes) (version 2) | ecosystem: Environmental > Terrestrial > Soil >... | reverse complement strand
CGGAGGTACGCAGACGTGAGCTTCGTATCATCAGCCAGTACGGTCTTGAGATAGCGCACCGTGACGGCACAGGCGTAGTCGATCATGGCAGCGATCGTCTTCTCTCTGCCCTTGTACGCTTCAACCGCGATTCTCTCGCGCCATACCTCTTCAGCATTTGCGGCCCGCGCCATCACGACGGCGGCCAGCAACCGCTCTGCGTCCTTGCGCCACAACTCGCTCGATGGGTCGATCGCGTGCATGTTGACGAGGGTCGCGAGTGCCGGTCCAAGATGCGACACGGCTGCGAGTTCCTTGAAGCCGCGGGTGGAAAGACGAAAGCTTTCGACGCTCGGCGCCGCCCCGCCGCCTGGGAAGAGCGCCATATCCGTCCTCGTCGCGACAATCAGCGGATCGTCCGCTGCGGCTTGTATCGTCATACGCGTCAGGTGAGCGCCAATGCTGGTGGGTCCACCCGTATAGACGTCAAAGAGCGAGAGCAGTTCTGGATTCTGGTACACAGCCATCGTTCGTTCTCCAGGTTCGTTGGTATTGTAGGGATTGGCCGCGCTGTTCTCGGCCAATCCCTGTGTTGCGAGCGTGTCGTGCTCAGCCCCGCTCGATGATGGGCAAGATCAGGTGCGAGGGGTGTGCGGCATCATGGTAGATCCGGTTGACGGCTGGCATGAACTCCCGCTCGGTCTCCGTCTCGATGACTCCACCCGTGCTGGTATTGCGATCAAAACGCGGGAAGTTGGAACTGGAAACCTCCAGGCGAATGCGGTGCCCCGCCTTGAACAAGTTGGAGGTGGCCCACAGGTCCAGGTGCAGTTCGTAAATCTGTCCTGGCTCCAGCAGTTTCGGCTCGGTGAACGACTCGCGATAGCGGGCACGCAGAATCCCATCGGTGAGGATCTCCGCGCGACCATCAGCAGAGACATCAACCAGTTTGCCGGTGAAATCGGTGTCACGAGCTGACGAGGAGATATAGAGCACCAGTTCGATGGGGCCTGTGACCTCCACCGGCTTCTCTAGAACCGGAGTGCTATAGCAGAGCACATCTTCACGCGCTTCCACTGTGCGCTGATCGCGTGGTCCTTCCACCGGAGCCAGGCTCAAGAGGGTCGAGCCTCCTATCGTTGGCACTGGGTTGCGGGGATTATAGAGATAGACATCCTCCGTCTCGTCTCCTGGGGCTTCGGTGGAGAGTGTGCCATTGCCATCCGCGCTATTGGCGTGCCCGGCGCTGTGCAGGTAATAGGGGCGGAACTGCGTATCCGGCAGCGGCCAGCCCTCTTCTTCGCGCCATTGGTCGAGTCCCATGACAAAGAGCTTGACTGGCTTGTCCTGTTCGACCCCATTCTCCTCCCCTTTGAGCCAGTGATCGTACCAGCGCAATTGCATGCCGTCAAGATCGACGATATTGCTACCCGCAGTCAGGCCATACGTACGCTCCGGGAACATGCCCGTCCTATTGATGTGCGACCAGGGACCGATGACCAGGCGCTGGTGTGCACGCGCCACTGCACTCCCTCCACGCTGCTTCATGCCGGTGTAATTCGCCAGGGTTGTCCCCAGGAAGAGGTCGTACCAGCCGCCGATATTGAGCGCGGGCACGGTTATGTGCTCGTAGAACTCACTTGGCGCGATGCTCCGCCAGTAATCGTCGTAGGTGGAATGCGCCAGCCACTCGAGATAAAAAGGCGCAAACTCGCGCAAGAGCGGCTGATCGACCAGCGGGAGATGCTCAAAGAGCGCCGCTGGATCACCCATCATCTGCATGAATGCTCCCATCTGTTCCATGCTGGCTCGTCCCTGGCGCAACCGCCGTTGCAATTCCTCAAGAACCATACCCAGGGACCAGGAGAGCGCGCATCCCAGCTCGAACACTCCGCCCTGATGACGAAAAGGAGCCTGGTAAAAGTTCGAGGTGGTCACAACTGGAGCAAGAGCTCGCAGGGCTTCTGGATGCTCCTTCGCCAGCAACCACTGCGTGAACCCAAGATACGACCCACCCACCATGCCCACCTGGTCACTCGCCCAGGGCTGCTGGATGATCCAGTCAATCGTATCAACTCCATCGCTGGCTTCATTGACCACCGGGGAGAACTCGCCCTCGGAGGCAAAACGCCCCCGGCAATCCTGAAAGACGACTCGAGCTGAAGGAGCAGATCGCGCTGATGGACGAAGCTCCGCTCGCGCTGGCTTGAGCGTACGAATCCGGAGTGTCACGCCGCGGCGAGTTGGGGCTCCACCAGGGCATCGATCGCAGCCTGCGCAACCTGAGCCAGCGGCTCTTTATTATAGGGGAGGCGCGCGAGGAGAACCGGGAACTGCCCCTCCCCGGTTGGACGGTACACATCAGTGGCAAGTTTCACCCCATCGCGCATGGGGACCATGATGTTTTTCTCAACCAGAATGTTCATGGTGGTACTCCTGGCATCCCCTTCTTGTTCCTGCTATAATAAAATGGAGACCTCTCCGAATATCGAAAGTATACTGGAGATTTCTCCGTTTGTCAAGAGCACGCGCTGTGTGCCCCACGAGGGAAAGAAGGAGAGCGATGACAGAGGTGCCCAGCGATCAACCAGTGTCTCAGCGGCGCAAACGCCGTGACGCGATCGAGAACCGGGAGCGCATTCTCCATGTAGCCAGGCAACTCTTTGCCGCTCAGGGGGTGGAGGCCACGAGTATGAATGAGATTGCCCAGGTTGCCCAGGTCGGTCCCGGAACCCTCTACCGCTGCTTTGCGCACAAGGGAGCGCTGGGTGAGGCGCTGCTGACAGAGGCAATCACGGCTTTTTGGAAGCAGGTTGATGTCACCCTCTTCCCTGACGCATGACCGAGATCCATCTGTCGTTGTTTACCCTGGTCATGGAACTGGCGGAATCTCCTCACCACAAAGCGTACCAGAACCCCTTTTATACCGCTCTGCACCAGCGCATTCGTCAGTTGCTCGCGAAAGCGGTGGCGCAGGGCGAGACCCGAGATCTGGATGTCTCGTTCACTGCCGATGCCATCTTAGCAGCCATCATGCCATCCCTCTATGAGTTCCAGCAGCAGACCCGCAACTTTAGCCGCGAGCGGATCATGGCAGGGATACGCCGCGTATTTATCGATGGGCTACGAGTTCCCACGCAACACACGACTGCTCCAGGAATGAAGGTTGAGACCTCTTGAGTCCTGGCGCGGCAGGAGGTTACGAGCAGGGGACTCTCATAATGGAAAGTCATCCGTTTGTCCTGCTGAAGCATGCGTGTGTTCAGCCTATTCTTGCAAAGGGAGTTTTCATCGATGGACACCACCCATCTCAAAGAGATACTGCGCTTGCCCACGTCAGGCGCTCGTGCTGTCGAGCGATTTGTCTTGGAGGGGCAAACCTATCTGGCAATTCCACAATTGGCGGAAGACCTCCCACAAACCGAGCCTAATATGAATGGAGGAAATAGCAATACCACGGTGCTGCTCTATCGGCGCGCGGCCGACACGTATATCGAGCAGCAGCGTCTCCCCTCCCCTGGGGGGGAAGATGCGGAGTTTTTTTCGCTGGGAGAGCGGCACTTCCTGGCGATTGCAAGCATCCGTTCTGGGCAGGGCCCGTATCAGTTCGCCGTTGATTCGGTCATCTACGAATGGCGGGGAAACCGTTTTGAGGAATTTCAGCGTGTTCCCACCGTTGCGGCCAAGCAATGGCGGCATTTTACCATCGGAGATCGACATTTTCTGGCTCTTGCTCAGGGAGTGGTCGTGGAGGGAGTGAAAAACGTGGCTTCCCAGATTTACGAGTGGAATGGCACGCGCTTTGAGCCATTTCAGGAGATTCCCTCGCAATGGGCTTACAACTGGCACTTTTTTGCTGTGGAGAGGCAGTTGTTTCTGGCGCACGCGGACCATATGCAGCCGTCTGTGCTCTATCGCTGGAATGGGAGCCGCTTTGAACCATTTCAATCCCTGGTTGAGACGCAGGGACGAGCTTTCATAACCTTTGAGATTGATGGCGCAACCTACCTGGTATGTGCTCGCCTGCAAAGCGATTCACCTGTGTTCCGTTGGAATGGAAGTGCCTTTGGTGAATACCAGCAGCTTGCAGGTCCGGGCGCACGGGAGTTTGCCCTGATCAAAGATAGCAGGCACCTGTATGTGCTCCGCGTGAACTTTATTCTGGGCACACCAGCCAATCCACAAACAGCGCTGAACTCCCAGATCTATCGCTGGCAGGATGGCGCGTTGAGCGCCGTTGATGTCTTTCCTACCTTTGGGGGAACCGACCTGTGCACCTGGCGCGAAGACGAGGAGTGGTATGTTGCCGTGTCCAATAGCCTGAGTGCCGATCGACGCTTTCGCACGGATACCCTGATCTACCGGTTTCTTGCTTGATGCAGGGAGAACATCCGGCAGGAAGAGCGCCCTCCGGATTGAAAATGGGTCTCACCAGAAACGATGTGTGATGGAACCGTTGTGAAGAGGCCAAGTTCTTTTATCTCCTGTGTGCCCTTTTTAAGCGCAGGCGCTTATGGGCTTCGGGCTTCCTCAAAGAGGCGGATCCATGCTTCAAAATTGTGTGCAATGTGTGTCGCGGCCTCCTCTGTGGAGATGCGTTTGGCCTCAACATCGAGAAGGGGCTGCCAGAAACTCGTTCGCCCGACCGCAAACCCGATGAACCCGGGAACGCGCGCCGCTGTCTTCAGCCAATGCACGACCCGGTCTCGCTCTGCACCGCGTCCCAGCACAATGAGACCGACGGTGTTCCGTCCACCACGCCGAGCTACTTCCACCACCTTGACACCATCTTCCTGGCGATCAAGCCCTTCGACCTTCCAGACATCTGGCTCCACCCCAGCATCCTGCAGGGCCTGGATGGCTTGCAGCATCAAGCCTGGGCGTAGCTGCAGATCATAGGCGTTCTTGTCCCCCTCCACCTGTTCCAGTTGCAGTGGTGTGGCTGGCACCAGCAGTTCGAACAGGAACAGCCGCTGTGTCCGCTGCAGATAATCGGACAAGCGTTTGAGCCGACTGACCTGGCGCTGGTTGAGCGCCACCTCTCCTTCAGGATTATAGCGCACAAGGACTTTGGCGAAGGTGGGATCAAACGCCTCAAGGTGCTGCGCAAAGTCCTCCCCATAGGCGAACTCGAACTCCTCCTGGCCGCTCTTCTCGACGGATGCCGCCGTAATATAGCCCTTGCTCGCAGCGTCGCGCAGGAGAGCGGAACCGAATTCTTCGTCAACCAGCATACCAACGTGATCCTTTGGTACATGGTCGGCAATGGCCTGCTGAAAGCCTGCATAGATGACGTGCTTACTATTTGCAACGGTGACCATCTGCTCCACAGTGAGCGGTTCTTTCCAGCCGAAGAGTCCCGAGATGTAGGACGCGCGATGGTCGAACGGGAGGAGATAGAGCGGTCTCGTATATCCCGTGATCATAAGCATAGCTCCTTACAGAATCATTCATCTGCTTTGCTCTCGCTGTTCACAGGGAAGAGTGTGTGATCTCCTGAACGGCTAGCAAGCTGGGTACGCTGAGCCCGTTTCGCCTCAGGGCTGGCCGCATCCCTTGCCATCACCGTGATTGCAGCACAAGCCAGCACCACATCCTTCAGCAAGAACTGTCCCATCAGGGTGAGCAAGGGGAAGCCTGTCACCCCTGGAGCAATTACGAAAATGGTCAACGTCCCGGCAAACAGCACCAGGGAGAGCAGAGCGGCATAGCGCACCCAAAGGCCAGCGATGAGCAGGATACCAGCAATGACTTCAAGGGCGCCGAGCACATAGACGAACGCGCTCTCTGCCAGGAAAGGCAGTGACAGCGAGAGCAATCTCACCACAGGTTGGGGAGTGGCAAGATGTATGGACCCAATCCAGAGCAGGACCAGGCCTAAACTAATGCGCAAGAGCGGCCCCGCGAGGCGCTCGGCGAAACTGAACAACGTCTTCATAACATCTCCTCACGTCTTCATAAGATCTCCTCGCTAGTCCTACTATCACTATAAGGAGGAAGTGTCATGAAAGCGTCATGAGTTGCGTCATGGGTGTACATTTTGGAATTCCATGCACTTACAGGCCAAAAGCCCTGCTGCAAGAACACAGTGCTTTTTGCATGACCGGGATGGTATCGTGTCACTATTAGCACTATATTCAACGTATAACTTGTAGATGCGATGCTACTATTGATGTACTTATTTTGCTCGCGGTGAGCCAATTTTACTTGTACGTAGGAACAGAAGGAGAACCTTGGGATGCCACAAGCCACACACTATGATGCGATTGTTATCGGTACCAGTCAGGGCGGCAGACTCCTCCCAATCGCATTAGCGAAGGCAGGCCGGAACGTGGCGCTCATTGAGCGCGGCCACGTGGGCGGTACCTGTGTCAACGTGGGCTGTACCCCCACAAAAACGATGGTCGCCAGCGCACGCGTCGCCTATCTGGCAAGGCGTGGCGCTGACTACGGCGTACACACTGGCCCCATTTCGGTCGATATGCAGGCCGTACGCAAACGCAAACAAGGTATCGTCGAGGGCGCGCGCAGCGCCTTCGAGAGCCGTATCAAAGCGACGCAAGGGCTGGATCTGCTCATGGGCGAGGCCCATTTTATCGCCCCAAAAACGCTTGAGGTCCATCTCAAGAGCGGCGAGACGCAACAGATCACAGCGCCAATGATTTTTATCGACACCGGCGACCGGCCAAAGCAACTCACGATCAAAGGCGTCGAGAGCGTATCCGTGCTCAATTCAACCACGATCATGGAGCTGGACACGCTCCCCGAACACCTGTTCATCATCGGTGGCGGCTATATCGCGCTGGAGTTCGGACAGATGTTTCGTCGCTTTGGCAGCCAGGTCACGCTCATTCAGCGCAGTCCACGCCTGCTTATGAGCGAGGATGAAGACGTGAGTGACGCAATAGCGAAGATTTTGCGCGAGGATGGGATCACGCTCCTGACCGGAACTACGCCGCAACAGGTTGAGCAGCAAAGCTTCGGGCGCATGCAGTTGACCGTGCGCACGCCTCAAGGCGAACAGCAGCTTACCGGCTCGCATCTGCTGGGGGCACCCGGTCGCGTCCCCAACACCGAAGATCTCACGCCCGAAGCCGCTGGCATACAACTGGACAAGCAGGGGTACATCCAGGTCAATGGGCAACTGGAAACGAACGTTGCTGGCATCTACGCGCTGGGTGATGTGAAAGGTGGACCAGCTTTCACCCACATCGCTTACGATGATTTCCGCATTTTGCGCACCAACCTGCTTGAGCATGGCAACGCCAGCACGCAGGATCGCCTTATCCCCTATACCATCTTCATCGATCCCCAGCTTGGGCGCGTTGGCATGAGCGAAAACGAAGCCAGAAAACAGGGACGCAACATCCGTGTGGCGAAATTGCCCATGAATTCCGTAGTCCGTGCCCTGGAAACCGGCGAGACACGCGGCTTCATGAAGGCCGTCGTCGATGCCGATACACAACACATCCTGGGCTGCGCCATCCTGGGCGTGGAAGGCGGCGAGATTATGACCATCATCCAGGTGGCGATGATGGGCAAGCTGCCCTACACAGCCTTAAAAGAAGGCACGTTCACACATCCAACCCTGGCTGAAGGGCTCAATGATCTGTTTATGACGCTCGATTCTTAGGAGCAAACAGACGTACTGTGAGCAGAGCGCACGGCCTGCTGTCATTCGTAGCATATCATGGCCATGTAGGCCCGCCCACAAGATGCACAACGCTCACGATCCGTGCAGCGTATCAGCAGCGCCAACACACCACCTGTTGGACAAGAACAAGCGCTCATCGTTGCCGAGAAGGCGCATGCTTAGCAGCGTTGGCCGCTTCACGGTGTAAAAATCTCCGACGGAAAAGAGTAGGCCAGAAGAGAAAAAAGAGGTATAATACGCTCTCATAAGAACTGTGTGACGAAAGGATACAAATAGATGGCAATTGACCTGGCTGTCATGAGAAAGCGACTTGAAGAGAAGCAGGCTGAAATTCAGCAGCATATCGCGACATTGACTGGAAGCCCAGCGCCCCCCGAAGATGCAATCCAGGCCAGCGATGGCGTTGAAGAGCCGGAAGAAGAGGCGGTGGACCTCCAGGAAACAGACGTGGAGCAAGCTATTCTGGACAGTGAGAAAACGTTGCTCGCCGAAGTACAACAGGCGCTGGTACGCATCGATAATGGGACGTATGGCATCTGTAGCAATTGCGGGCAGCCCATCCCCGAAAAACGGCTGGAGGCTATTCCCTGGGCCACCTTGTGCGTGACCTGTGAGCCGGAGCTGGGATCTGAGGGATGAGAACACAGCCTCCTCAATAGCGACCGGATGGGGTGCAATACAAACATGAGCTTACCTGGCGCGCTCGGAAAGAGACGAACTTTCGACCTTCCGTTGTGCCAGGATGTGTTAGAGAGGAAGGAGTTTGTATGATGAGCTACCCCCTGATCGGCAAGAAGTACTACGTCAAGTTTCTGACGATGTCCTTCTACCTGAGCTTCATCAGTGAGACCGAGCTGCAATTCATTGTCGAGCGCAGCCCCGATCTGCCTCCCGGCTCCAGCCATTCGGAGAGGAAGAGGTAACTGGCAGGCACTTTCCTGCCTGCACAGAAGAAGTCGGGATTGATGTGGGGCTCAAGACTTTTGCCTACCTCTCCACCGGGGAGGAAATTGCCAATCCTCGCTTCTTTCGGAGGGCGGCGGCGGCGCAGGCCCGTGCCTTGCGCAAGCGAGCGCTCGCCCCCAGCTGAGCCAGCGCCTCGCTCTCGCCGAGCGCGTGCGGTAGGTCGCCGATCTGCCTCGCCATAGTTGCTCACCTCTCGGGCAGAGAGTCGAAGAAGAAAAACTAGGCCTCCACACTGATTTGCAGGACGCGCACCCCCCGCATATCCAGGAAGTAGCGTCCCCAGGACTGCGCCACGCGGATGAGCACGCGCTCGCAGAAGGGACAACGGATGACCATCCCCATCCCATGCATGTAGACGGCGAGTGCACCAATGGCATTGGTTGTGCCGCAGCCTGTGCAGGTGGCCTGGACGAGCGTCATGTCAAAAGGGAAGATTTCTTGCAGGATACCTGCGACAGCGTTGCCATCCGGCTTGTTTTCCATCATGCTTCTCCTGTCGGTCCAAATCGTTCAGTCTTGATTCGTCCTGGTTCGTATCCCAGTGTGATGCTCCTGGTTCGCGCAGTTGCTTCTTGCGTGGCCAGCAAGCACCTCACCGAGTTGCCAGGTCAATCGCCCCAATAGCGTTCTTCTTTCCATGGATCTCCGTGATTGTTGTAGCCAAGCGACTCCCAGAAGCCCGGTTCATCATGATCGACCAGGCGCAGACCCCGCACCCACTTAGCGCTCTTCCAGAAGTAGAGGTGGGGCACCAGCAAGCGTGCCGGGCCGCCATGTTGGGGCTCCAGGGGCTGTCCCTCGTAGGTGTCGACCACCCAGGCCTGCCCGCCCAGCACCTCGTCCAAAGGAAGATTGGTGGTATAGCCGCCATCGCTGAAGGCGATCACGTGGTTGGCGTCATACTCGACCTGCGCGATCAGGGTATCGAGGGAGACGCCTTCCCAGTGCGTATCCAGTTTCGACCACTTGGTCACACAGTGGATATCTTTCGTCACCGTCTCGCGCGGCAGGGCATGAAACTCGTCCCAGCTCCAGCGTTTGGGCTGATCGACTTCCCCTAGAATGGAAAAATCCCAGTTCGCGAGCGATGTATGCGGCGTCGGCCCCGCTGAGAGGACGGGAAAGCCGTGCTCAAGATACTGTCCCGGCGGGAGTCTGCCGCTCTCGGCGCCAGGCTTTCGACGACCGCGGAATCCGCGCGAGATGAATCCTTCACTCATTTTCTCACCTCCTGATCTCTTTTCTCATGCTGTTTCTTACTAGTGGCCTGTTAGGCCCGCCGGTAAAATATACACCGTTAAGCTTTTCTGACAAATGAGAAAGCAGCATAAAGGGGTAGAATATGCAATTGATGGTTGTAAAAGGCCATTCAGCGCATGTGAGAAACAGCGAGTCTCTTCCTACAGCTCAATTGGCTTGCCAGGCTGACTGAGAGCTTAAGGTAAACGTATTGCTCTTATGCTGCAGCGCATGCTGAGAGCAGGGTACTTTTCGCCAGCTCAACATGGTGACTGTCGTCCTCTTCTCGTCTTTCGCTGTTGCTGCTCGTGAAAAAGAAGGACTGCTTAGCTCCTTTTTGTCTTCACCGTGCACAGTATAAGTCGTATCTGTGAAATTGTCAAGTATTTATATTATCTCATCAACTATTTACCGATGAGATAATATAAATACTTGACAAGACATCTCCCCCAACCTATACTTGGTACTGTGAAGACAAGAAGACCCGGCTGTCACAACCGGGCAGTCTGCTGGTAGAGGGTCTCTCGTAGCAGGTTCGGCACCACCTTACCGGTGTGCCCGGTTGTCCTAGACGATCTGGAGCAGACCTCACAATAGCGAAAGCATGGAAAGGAGATAGGCAACATGGCCATTAGCATCCGTACGGATGAAGCAATCCAGACAGATGTCCTGGAAGAATTGAAGTGGGATGCACACGTGCGGCCCAACGAAATCGGGGTCGCGGTCAAGGATGGCATCGTCACCCTGAACGGCTGGGTCGATTCGTTTCTGAAAAAGATGGCTGCCCAGGAGGCCGCGCACCGCGTGCCTGGCGTCAAGGCAGTCGCCAACGACATCGAGGTGCGCCTGCCCGGCTTTGCCGAACGCACCGACACCGATCTTGCCGCTGCCGTGCTGGGCGCGCTGCGGTGGGATGCAGCGATTCCGGCTGGCAAAGTGGACGTAACGGTCAGCCAGGGCTGGGTGACGCTCAAGGGCGAGGTCGAACATGTCTTCCAGGTGAGAGACGCAGAACGCGTCGTACGGCGCCATGCAGGGGTCAAAGGCGTCACCAATCTCATCGGGGTCTACAAGCCTCGTGTGTTGCCAACCGACCTCAAGCAGCAGATCGAGCGCGCGCTCCTCCGCAATGCGCAGACCGATGCCAGGAATATCACGGTTGAGATGGAGGGTAGCAGGGTCATCCTGCGTGGGACGGTGCGGTCCTCTGCGGAGAAACGGGCGGCGGAGGATACCGCCTGCTGGTCGGCGCCAGGTGTCACTGAGGTTGATAACCGGATTGTGGTCTCGCCCATACCGTAATGGGGATTCCGTAGTAGACGGACAAAAAACAACGGTTGGCGTGAGCTTCGGATTATCAGCGGTAGACGTGCGAAACAGGTGTGGAAATGAAAGCGATCCGTATCCATGGCCGTGGCGGTCCAGATCACCTGGTCTATGAAGACGTGCCACAACCACATCCAGGTCCGGGAGAAGCGCTGGTGCGTGTCTACGCGGCGGGGC
>Ga0209647_1003955_pt1 | contig 11343 bp, 8 predicted proteins | sample GraSoi_2013_60cm_FD_185827 | JGI IMG/M metagenome (GOLD analysis project Ga0209647, IMG submission 185827) | Grasslands soil microbial communities from the Angelo Coastal Reserve, California, USA - Sample 9_17_2013_60cm (SPAdes) (version 2) | ecosystem: Environmental > Terrestrial > Soil >... | reverse complement strand
CCCAGCCAGGTAGAAGAGACGATCGCAGCAGCCGAGTTCAGGTTGAGTGAGCGCGAGTACGAGCAGATCGGGCAGTTCGTGGCACAGCATCCATAGTGCTGTGTCGTACTACTTATGTGAGCGCCTCGAGCAGCATACGAGCTGCACTGTGGCTCGATTGGTGATTTTGAGCCGTAATCAAGTTCCCATCTCGCTCGATATGATCGGACCAATCGGGCCTCTCGACAAAATTTGCCCCCAGTTCTCGCAGACGCGTTTCTACTAAAAATGGCACGAGCTTGTCAAGTTTGACGGTGCTTTCTTCATGATTGGTAAAGGCTGTCATGGTTTTTCCTGCCACCAGTGGCATGCCATCAGACAAGAGCACTCCATCAAATGCTGCCGGGCCATGACAGACGGCGGCAATCATTTTGCCTTGCTCCATATAGCTGCGCAGGGTATTTTGCAAGGGAATGTTTCCTGGGAAGTCAAACAGGGGGCCGTGTCCGCCGGGGATGAAGATGGCATCGAAATCGTTTGGGTTGATCGAATCTAGCCTGACCGTATGTTGGAGAGCCTCACGTGCTTGGGTCGCTTCGCGCGCTTGCTCCGGGCCGGGTTCGCTGCGTGGATCAATCGGAGCTGCTCCTCCTTGTGGGCTGGCTACAGTGACCTCAAAACCATTGGCTCTGAACTCCTGGTAGGGGATGGCAAACTCTTCAAACCAGACCCCGGTTGGATGTTGCGCGTCAAGATGACCGGAGTTCGTGACTACCATCAAGATTCTTTTCAGCCTTGCCATAGACTGGCACTCCTTTCTGTATGTTCTACGCCACTGCGTAATACCTTACGGAATCACTCTCATTGTTGTTAGTACGAAGGCAAGGTTCAATTTGGGCGAATCAGATGTGACAGTTTGAACGACCTCAAATTCATTCCTCAGCGTGTCAGAAGCGGTCCGGCAGCCTTTGAGCTCTGTGAAACTAGCAAGTGCATGTGAGCCATGCTCGAAGAAGTTTTAGGATGGCTTCGATGAGTGAGCTGTTCGTTTCCAGGTGAAGGACGCTGACCCCTGCTTCCCTTGCAGAGTGCTCCAGTTTCCCAAGCAGACGTCTTCCCAACCCAAGACCCCGCGCTCGTGGAGCGACCCACATGCGCTCGATCTCCCCTGGAGCATTGGGGTGAAACTTTAATGCGCCACAGCCGACCAGCGGCTCCAGCAGAGAACGGGCAAAGGCAGCGGCGAGGCTCTCACTTAAGCAGCAGGAGAAGCCAGCGCGTGGAACAAAACGAAGGTTTTTATCGTCTCTTCTGCAAGATCCTTTCATACAGAGAAAGTAGGGAAGTATGTGTAACTCTATCACTGGGGGCAAATACTGGCTTTTCCTGTCCATCCTCTTTATTCTGCTTATTGTCTCGGCCTGTGGAAAGAATAGCGCTACAGTATCCAGCAGCCCGTTCAGTAACATCCCACAGGGAAAAGGAACGGCGCCGGAGCCGGGCACGGATGGCAAACCGATTCCATATCCTTATGGGCACTCCGAGTCGATGATTGTGAGTAATGGCGTCGATTTCGTCGGGTCCGACAACGGCAAGGTGTACGCATTTAATGGAGCGAACGGCCACATACTCTGGCAGAACAACGCCGGGAATCCCGTCGATGTCTTCGCCGTCACTAACGACACGGTCTATGCCTATGCCAACAGCGTCAGCAGCGGAGTGGTGTACGCGCTTGCATCCGGCAACGGAAACATTATCTGGCGGTACCGGGTCAACGACTATATCTCCGGGGCGCTGTCGGGGAACATTGTCTACGTAACGACTGCGGCGACAGGGAATAAGCCCGTTCTCTACGCGCTGAGAGCGAGCGACGGCGCGCTGCTCTGGCGTTACAACGCCCATTCCGCTACACCTGGGCTGCTCGCGGCCAGCGACGGCGTTGTTTACTACGCCGAAATATCAGGACTTGACAGCAATTTCAGCGAATACATCAGCGCGCTGCAAGCCAGCGACGGGCATGTACTCTGGCGCCTGCACACGGCAACCTCCGATGGATATGCCTACGGGATTTCCGCGCCGGTGGACGGCGTTGTTTATATCAGCACCGATCCCGGAGCCGCCTATGCCGTGCGCGCCAGCGATGGAAAAGTACTCTGGCATATCGCTCGCTCTCCGGCATTTGGCAGCGATCCTGTACCCGCGCCTGTCTCGCCGCTCGTTGAGCATGGCGTCGTGTACGTGTCCGGCACGCAGGGAGCAGGTGGAGAAATGCAAATGTTGTACGCGCTGCGCGTCAGTGACGGCCAACAGCTCTGGAGTAAAGCCATCGGCAGCAACCCTGGCCCAATCGCAGATCAACCGGTTCTTGCCAATGACGTCCTCTACATGAATAACGCCGGTAAAGTATCCGCGCTGCGCGCCACGGACGGCTCGACGCTCTGGCAAAGTCCGGGCACCAGCGCTTTTGGGCCGCTGATCGCGCTCAATGGGCAACTCTATGTCAATAGCTCGGATGGCGTGTTCGTGCTGCGCGCCAGCGACGGCGCGCAACTCTGGAAACAGAGCATCCCAAACCACGGAGTAGATATGACCGGTTTGACGCCAGAAGCGGCCTCCAGCGACATCGTGTACGCTGCTTCCGAAGATGGTGTTGTGCAGGCGTTCAATGCCAGCGATGGGCACCCGTTGTGGCGCTATGCGATCCAGGAGAAGGGCCAGCTTACCGGCGTGGTAACTGCCGCGTTCATTACCTTTACGAACGCTACATCCTACCAGCAGGCGCTCAGGATGATCACTGACCTGGGGCTGCAAACCTCGAATACGTGCGCCTTCGCCTGGAAACCGCAAACCTCTGGCGACTACTTTTCCACGTCTCATTCGCTCTTTGTGGTTTCATCGGTGGGCGCGGCTCCGCTCTGGCTCTATCGCTTGAAAGCCAGCTCGAACGTGGCGTCAGTCAATGTGAATACTACCATGAGTTGCCCGGCGTACCAGGTGGGCCAGAAATTCAACCCTCCGCACATCTCGCCAGGGCAGGTCGGAACCTACCTCCGAGTCATATTCTCCAGCGGGAATTACGACGCCGTGCTCAACGCGATCAACAACCTGGGCTTTCGCGTGGCGAATCCCTGTTACGAGCAGGCGCGTGCGCGCGGCAGCAAGCCAGCCTGGAGTCTGATGGGACAGGAAGATAGTTTCGCACAGGCGTATACCCTAGTGCTGGCAACCACGAACAACAACGCGGCCACGTGGCAAAGCCAGTTACGATCACTACACGGAGTTACAAAGGTAGAGGCACCTTTCAAAGCAAGCTGCTGACGTCCATAGGGGCCGATTGATGACTCTGGTGGGAAATGTGCTAGAGATCAGTTGGACCCAGCGACCGACGATGAAAAGAGACGTATGAAAAAAGTAGGGAATCGGGATTAAAAAATCCGCCTGGACAGGCCAGCAAGTGAAAGCCAAAGCAGGGATTCTCTGGTATGCTATAATGTGTATGTAGAGTTCTCTGCAACTATTATGCTGTAGAACGACATGACATGAATGACATTACAGGTACAAAAAGTGGCAGTATCAAGGTGTAGCAACACCCAGAAAGCGGACGAAAAAGTGGCTCTGCAGCATAAAGCCTCGCCATCGCTGGCAGCGCAATTCCTCAAAAACTACCGGGAGAAGAATTATCTGACGCAAGTGCAACTTGCAGAAGACCTGAGAGTAGAGCCACACACCTTGCGCGCCTGGAATGACGGTGTGAGGAGCCGACGGAGGTCGCAACGTGACGAAAGTTGCCAGTAAGAATCAGGAGAGGATCGCACGCCGGCAGGTTGACAAGTTCGCCGAGCGGCGGGCGCAGTTGGCCGCGTCGACTCTACAGACGCTCTCCGAGCTAGGTTATGCCCGTACTAGCCTGCGCGACATCGCGCAGAACTCCGAGTTCTCGCACGGTGTACTGCACTACTACTTTAGCGACAAGGTCGATCTGATCATAGAGTCCGTCAAGCAGTACAAGGCAGAGTGCGTGAAGCGCTACGACGAGATCGTCGCGACCGCACGTACAGCCGTGGAGCTCAAGCATGGCTTCAGCGCCGCCATGGCCACCACCCTGCGCGAAGACGCTCCTATGCACCGGTTGTGGTACGACCTGCGGAACCAAAGTCTGTTCGAAGAGTCATTCCGCGCCGATGTGCTCGAGATTGATCAGAGCCTGCAGCGAATGATATGGCGCATAGTCGGCCAGTATGCTGAACTCACCGGCGCACCACTCACCGTGTCTTCTAGTGTGGCATACGCGATCTTCGATGGACTATTCCAGCAGGCTTTGCTCAGGCAACTCGCCGGACAGAGTGATGCTGGGCGCCAGCTGCAGGAGAGCGTCGAATCGATAATCGACCTCCTCCTCGTCGAGGCCGAGTTGGGTGAGCGGATCTCTTCGTAGCTCCTTCTCCGTGCTTGCCGAAGTGGCATATTGCGGCTATCAAGTTCTACGCACTCAGCCTTTCCGTGTAGTGGGGAGGAAGGAACCTTGACAATTGTCCAAACAAACCTTGACAATTGTCCAAACTTTACTTATACTGAAGAGAGCAGCGTAATTCCTGCGGATTATTCGGGCACTTTTGAGCACGCAGTTTGTGATTATTTCCCGCTTTTGTTTCGCCGTTTTATTTAGGGTATATCATGCTGCCGGGCGCTCGACTTGTGTTGTGACTGACGGTTGTCAAGCTATTTATCGAGGAGGATATGTATGAGCGTATTCGAGTTGCATGGACGCAAGGCGCTAGTTACTGGTGGAGCGCGTGGCCTGGGTGCTGGGATGGCGGAGGCATTGGCGCGCGCGGGCGCAGCCGTGGCCGTCGGGGACATCCGCGAGGATATCGGCAAGGCTACGGTTGATGCACTCGCTCAGTCGGGAGGAATCGCCAGGTTCGTCCCACTGAACGTGACCGATGAGGCGAGCTGGGAGGCAGCGATCGCACGGACGATCGACGAACTCGACGGCCTGGACATCGTGGTGAACAACGCCGGGATCGAGATCTCTGAACTGGTCATAGACCTCAACCCGCAGAACCTCCTGCGGATGCTCGAGGTGAACATCCTCGGTGTCGCACTCGGTATCAAGCACGCGTTCCGGGCCATGCGCCCCGGGGGTGCGGCGGGCAAGGGTGGCGCTGTGATCAACGTGGCGTCCGTGGCCGCCACGATCGCTTTCCCGGGCATCGCCGGCTACTCAGCAACGAAGTCCGCCGTCGACCGGCTCACCCGGGTCGCAGCGATGGAGTCTGGCAAGCTCGGCTACGGCGTGCGGGTGAACTGCGTTTACCCAGGGCTCGTGCCCACCGAGATGGGTACTCAGCTCGCTGTGGATATGGCGACACTCGGGCTCTACCCGAGCCCGGAAGCCGCGGCCGGGGCCGTTATCGGCCTGACGCCGCTCGGCCGGCTCGGCGAGGTTTCCGACATGGCCGACGTGGTGGTGTTCCTGGCCTCCGACGCGGCCCGTTTTATCACCGGTGTTGGCCTGCCGGTCGATGGCGGCATGGGTATGTGACCCCAATCCATGCATCGAGAGGAGAAGTTCATGTCTTCCACCAAACCTGTCGTCGTGTACGGAGCCTCCGGCTACACCGGTCGGCTCGTGTGCGAATACCTACGCGAGTTCTGCGTTCCGTTCATTGCCGCCGGCCGCGACAAGGCGCGCATTCAGGAGGCGCTCGACTCGATTCCGGGAATCAACACCGTCGACCACGAGGTCGTCGAGGTCGACCACGAGGTTGGGCCGCTGAGCGACCTCTTCGCCCAGGCTACAGTCGTGTGCAACACGGTTGGGCCGTTCGCCAGGTTCGGCCGTCAGGTTGTTGAGGCGTGCATCCGCGCCGGGTCTCATTACGTGGACACGACCGGCGAGCAAGACTGGCTGATCGAATGCGACGGGACCTATGGCGCGGAGATGGCGGCGAAGGGCCTGCTGCTCTCACCTGGGATCGGGCAGATGTACACCACGGGTGAGATCGCGGCTAACCTCTGCCTCGAAACACCGGGCCTTGATACGCTCGACATTCTTGTGTTCTGGAAGGGCGCGCCGACCATCGCGTCGACACAGACGATCCTCGTCAACGCGGCCATGTCGAAGGCATACTACCTCGAGCAGAACCAGTACGTCGAGTGGCCCAACGATGGCGGCCTGTACGACGTCACGGTCCCCGGTCAGCACCAGACCGCGCTTGCCCTGCCGTGGGGTGGCACCTCTCACCCGGTCTGGTTCAAGCACGACCCGCGCGTGGCCAACGTCAAGGCGCTAGGTGGCCTGTTCGACCGCCAACTTATGCAGGGTGTGCCACTGATCGTGCGGTCCGCATTGGAGCGGGTCCAGGGCCTGCCCGAGGACGAGAAGCACGCGGTACTGTCCGCGGTGGCCTCCAGCGTGCAGAACCAGATGCCGCCGCGGGAGAACACGCGGATCAACACCTCCTTGGATTCAGTCCACGCCTCGGGACCCCTCGGCCGGGCGCACTGCGTGATCCACGGCAACTCCAACTACAAGCAGACCGCGCTCCTTCAGGCGTTCGCTGCGTACTCACTGCTTCAGCAACCACCCAGGCGCCCTGGCTTCGCCTCTGCTTGCCAGGCCTTCGGCCACCGCGAATTGCTTGGCGTCCTGCGGAGCTTTGGGCTCGTCATGGAGCCGATTCTCACCGTGCACCGGTGACGGACCGCCGTCCGGTGCCGCCTGGAGACGACACCCGTACCCCACTCGTCCACGCATAGCAACCAACACGGAGGACAACGCATGCGTCTGATCGACTACCTCGACAAAGGTGCTTCGCTCGGCAGTGAGTCACCATGCCTGACGATGGCGGGCCGCACCCTCAACTACCGAGACGTACAAGAAGTCTCCTGGCGGGTCGCCCGGGCGTTGCACCGGTCGGGCGTGCGGCCGGGCGAGAAGGTGGCCATCCTGTCGGCGAACGACCCGATCGCGTTTGCCTGCGTCTTCGGCATCTCTCGGGCGGGGGCGGTGTGGTGCCCAATCAACCCGCGCAATGAGGCGGCCGAGAATCGCGAGCTGCTCGACCTCATGAACTGCACGTGTCTCATTTTCCAGAAGGCCTTCGCGCCGCTGGTCGAGCAAATCCGTTCCGACCTGCCCAAGCTCACGACGCTGATTTGCCTGGACGCCGCCGTCCCGTTTGCCGTGCCGTTCGATCAATGGCTGAGCGAGGTGAGCGCCGAACCGTGGCAGGCCAATCCGGCCGACGACATCGTCATGATTGCGGGTACCGGCGGGACTACGGGCAAGCCCAAGGGGGTAATGCTGACCGGCCGGAACATCGAAACGATGTCGGGGCTCACCTTGATGAGCTATCCGTTCGAGGGACGGGGGGTGTACCTGGCGCTCGCGCCACTCACCCACGCGGCGGGCGTGCTGTGCTTCCCGATTATGACGCTTGGGGGCGAGATTGTCATCATGCCTAAGCCCGACCTTGCCGAGTTCCTCATGTTGATCGAGAAGCACCGGGTCACACACACCTTCCTGCCACCGACCCTTATCTACATGCTGCTCAGGCAGCCCGACCTGGCGTCGAAAGATCTGACGTCGCTGCAGTGCCTCTGGTACGGAGCTGCCCCCATGTCGGCGACCCGGCTGGAGGAGGCGATCCGCAGGATCGGTCCGGTGCTCGGTCAGCTGTTTGGCCAGACCGAGGCGCCGATGATGATCTCGACCATGGCGCCGAAGCAGCACGTGCACGCGGACGGCTCGCTCGCTCTTGAGCGGTTCTCGTCGGCTGGTCGTCCAACGCCACTTGTCAACGTTGCGATCATGGACGGCGGCGGAAATGTGCTGCCGACAGGCGAACGCGGCGAGATCGTGGTCCGCGGTTCCCTCGTCATGGCGGGCTACTATAAGAACCCGTCAGCAACCGAGGAAGCCGGTCGATTCGGCTGGCATCACACAGGCGATATCGGCTACCTGGACGCCGACAACTACCTGTTCATCGTCGACCGCGCGAAGGACATGATCATTACGGGCGGCTTCAACGTCTACTCTGCCGAAGTTGAGCAGGCGTTGATGGAGCACCCTGCGGTCCAGGACTGCGCCGTCGTTGGACTACCGGATGACACGTGGGGTGAGCGCGTGACCGCGGTGGTGCAGTTCCGCCCAGGCTACAGTGTGACTGAGAGCGAAGTGCGAGCGTTTGTCAAGGCGCGGATCGGCAGCGTAAAAGCCCCCAAGCAGGTTGATGTGTGGCCGGACCTACCCAGGTCCAAGGTCGGCAAGGTGCTCAAGAGCGAGGTGAAGGCTCAGTTGCTCAATCAATTCGCACAGGAGGATCAGTAGTCCGGATGCCAGCATCACCCGCCTGGACACGAGCTCATAGCTTCTCGTTTTCACCTGAGTATGATAACCCTAACCGCAGGCCGATCAAGAACTTTACTAATGAAGATCGGTAATTACCAACAGGGCAGCCAGACCACAGCAATTGCTACCGTGCTGCGCGGCGCTGGCGGTTTCGGCAAAACCACGCTGGCCTTGGCCCTACAACTCTTTTCGTTACCGTGAACGGCGGGAAAACGTGGAGCCATCTGCCATCTAGCGTGTCATGAGAGCGACTGATTGTTGAAATCACTATAAATTCGGTTCCTGGACCCGTTTGGTGATACGGATTGTACATTGGAGAAAGCCTCTGGCTCTTGGATCACCTTCGCCCCCGGAATGCGCGACGAGATACAAGCTTGTTCGTTTCACTCTTTCAGACGAAGAACTCTTGCGCGAAGCGGCGAAGAGCCTCCAGGTTGGTCCCATCCACAAAACGCAGCAGTAACTCCTGCACGCCTGCATCTTCGTAGGCGGCCAGACGCTGACGGATTGTCTCAGGACTGCCAATCAGAGCCGTACGCACTTCGTTTCCAAGCCTGGCTTTGCGTTCAACAGGAAGGAGCGCCAGAGCCTGCTCATCGCTGTCAGCCAGGAGACAGAGTGTTGATGACGTACGATGAATGCTCTGGTAATCACGTCCCACGGTCTCGCAATGTTGTTTGAGCACGGCAAGCTTCTGCTTCACGCTGGCAGGATCATCACCCACGTTGCAGGCGTCAGCGTACTGCGCCACTAGCTTGAGCGTCACCTTCTCACCATCACCCCCGATCAGCAGCAGGATATGTGGTTTCTGGACGCCCTTGGGCTGATTAATGGCACCACGTACCTGATAATAGGTGCCCTCGAAGTGCGCCTCCTGCTCTTTCCACATCGCCAGCATGACCTGGACTGCCTCGCGCAAATGACGAAGGCGCAGAGGCGCATCAGGATACGCATAGCCATACGCGCGATATTCGTGCTCATACCAGCCTGCCCCGATGCCAACGTTCAGGCGACCATGCGAGAGTACGTCGACGGTGCTCGCCATTTTGGCGAGCAGCGCAGGATGGCGATAGCTATTGCACGTGACCATCTGGCCGATGCGGATGGTTCTGGTATCACGCGCCAGCGCAGCGGTGCTCATCCAGCATTCAAACGTCACTTCCTGCGAGGGGCGTGGAATCGTGTGAAAGTGATCAACGAGCCAGACGGAAGCGAACCCCACCTCGTCAGCCGTTTGAGCGACCCTCGTCATCGTTTCGTAGGCTTCCACCGGGTCCTTGATCCCTGCCAGATCCATGGTCCAGCCCTGGGGAACAAGCAAACCAAACTTCAGTGCCATGCGCTGTTCGTTCCTTCTTTGCGTAGCTTTCCTGTTCCTTATATGATATCAGGAAAGTTGACGCAAATACATGGCAACTTTAAGAAGATACTGATGTTCTGGATACTATTTGAAGGAAAAACAGCTATTTCCTTTCAGGATCCTCAGGAAACATCTTCGGGGAAGTCAGGAAGAAAGGGATCGCGGCCCTCTCCTTCTTCCACGCTGCTGGATGTAGATTTGGGAGAAAGCATCTCCATATCGGTGGCAATCACATCCACAGCGGTACGCTGGATGCCTTCTCTGTCGGTATACTTGCGTTGCGAGAGACGGCCTTCGATATAGACTTTGGAGCCTTTATGCAGATAGCGTTCGCAGATCTCGGCGAGCTGACGCCAGGTGACAACATTGAACCATTCCGTCTCTTCGACTTTCTCCCCGCTGCTGGATTTGTAGGAACGGTTGACCGCCAATGAGAAGCGCGTGAATGGAGTGCCATCTGAAGTGACTTGCAGCTCAGGATCTTTGCCTAAATTGCCAATGAGCATGATTTTGTTTAACATGGAGAGATCCCTGCCTTTCTACCCGTACGTGAGTGGGTGAGATGATCAGACTTTTTCCTTTGCTTATTCTTTTTGCCTCACAGAAAACTGGAAGGCATTGAAACTCACGTGCTCACGACCAGGATTTCAATATTTATGTGGAGAATGTCAAGCTCATCCTTCGACCCTTTTCAAACCAGCAACCGAATCAGCTGCGCAGACAAGATGCCTGGGGTCCAGGGGCCCTGTCAGCTGGAGCCGCCGAAGCGGTCCCCACGTTCCCTCCTTCTGCCGACGTGGGCGGTTCTCCGCGCATTCCTGTCAGCCGTCTGCCGCAGCGCCGCGACCGCGTCCCCTCCGGTGCGGGCTGCTGACCACAGATCACACCGAGTCAAGGCCGCGCAGGAGGCGGATTGGGGTGGAAGGGGCGCGCTCGCCTTGGCCTTGACTGGTGTGATACACTTGCGTTCCCGCACGGAGGCAGCGTCCTTACCGCCTGGCCGAAACCCCAACGGTGGCGAGTGGAATGAATGTCTGCGGAGGACTTGCTTCGGCAGACGTTTCCCCCTGGGCTCGCTGCTCGATTTGCTGGATCTGCGCAGCCACCACCTCGGCTTTGAGTTTGAGTCCCAGTGACAAGAAACGCTCGTGCATCTGTCGTAATCGAGGCAGGTCCTTGGTCGTGCCGAGGAACCGCTCACACAAGAAACATTTGACATCGCTTTCACAATGCAGTTTCGGATTGCGTCGGCAAAAGCCGACGGGTAATTGAATCCAACTCACCGAATCCCCTTCGGCAAAGAGCGTAAATTCTTCCTGCGTAAAGAAACTGGGCACCCAGCTGAGCGGCCCCTCCTGCATCTGCTCAACGGCCTGCGTAAATGACCGCTCGACCGTTTGATCGAGGATGCGAGCGTATTCGAGCGTCATCCCCAGGTCGGCATGCCCCATCAACTTTTGCAAGGCCGATTCTCGCACACCGTAATTCAGCAGAGCCACTGCAAACGTATGGCGAAAGCGATGTGGCGTCACATCCTTCAACCCAATTTTCCGTTCCAACTTGCGCAGGAGGTCACGCGGGGCACCTCCTCCAACCCACGAACGCCCATGGTAGGTAAAGAGAAACTCACTGGCGGGATTCCACCCTT
>Ga0209647_1003954_pt1 | contig 11344 bp, 9 predicted proteins | sample GraSoi_2013_60cm_FD_185827 | JGI IMG/M metagenome (GOLD analysis project Ga0209647, IMG submission 185827) | Grasslands soil microbial communities from the Angelo Coastal Reserve, California, USA - Sample 9_17_2013_60cm (SPAdes) (version 2) | ecosystem: Environmental > Terrestrial > Soil >... | reverse complement strand
GCCGGTGCGCGAGGTGCTCGAGCACGCCGTCCAGGCGCTTTTGGAGGTCGACCGTTTCGAGCAGCGCCTGCTTCTCGGCGACTTCGATGTCCATGACGCCGGCGACGAGGTCGGCGAGCGCCCCGGGCGAGGAAATGCCCTGGATGCCGGCGATCAGTTCCTGCGGCGCCTGCGGCAGGAGTTCGAGGACCTGGAGCGCACGCTCCTTCAGCTGCACGAAGCGCGCCTCGATCTCCTTGCCCGCGGCCTCCGGATCTTCGATTCGTCCGACGCGCGCCACCATGAAGGGATAGCCCTCGAGATATTCGACCACTCGGAAGCGCTGTTGCCCCTGGCAAATGACGTGATGCGTGCCGTCGGGCGTGGTGACGTAGCGCACGATGCTGGCAACCGTGCCGACGAGGGAAAGCTCGCCCGGCCCGGGCTTCTCGGTCTCCGGGTTGCGCTGGAAGAGGACGCCGACCGGGCGCTTCGCCTTCGCGGCTGCTTGAGCGGCTGCGATCGAGGCTTCGCGGCCGAGCGCGATCGGCAGGATCATGCCGGGAAAGAGTACCATCCTCCGCACGGGCAGAATGATGAGCGCGTCGTCCGGAAGCGCGAGCGTCCCGTCATTTGCCGACCGGGACGCAGCGGCGCTCGCCTTTTCGCCCGGCGGATTCCGGTCCCCTCTGTCGAGTTCCAGATTCATGTCGTCACCCCATCCTTCGCAAATCGAGCGTCAAACAGCCGTTCGCAAGGCGCCGATCGACGAGCCGGTACTGGCCGGCGGGCAGGGCGATGCGGCGCTCGAAGCGGCCATAGGGAATTTCGAGTCGGTAAATGATGGCGCGCTGATACTCAACGGGAAAGGCACGCTCGCCGCGAACGACGATCGTCCCGGTTTCGAGGAAGACCTCGAGTTCGTCCGCCGCGACGCCGGGAAGGGCGACGCAGAGCGTCAGACCATCCGCCGTCTCGTATAGGTCGACGGGCGGCTCCCAGCCCGGCGCCCCAGCGGCACCGATCTGGAAGAACCTGCGCTGCAGCTTCTCCGCCCCCCGGAGCAGCTCCAGCGCTTCGGCCCACACCCATGACCGTGGATCGCGATATGTCATTGAAGTCCCTTGGACGCAGCTTGCCGGGAGACATTCCCGCAGCTCGACCATTTGTAAAATGGGGGCTTCGACGGGAAGAACAACCCCGTGACTGAGCGAGGGGTTTCCACGCCGCCAGCTTCCAGTACGGCACTGGAACTAAAGGGGAATAGCCAGAAGCGTGTCGACGCTGCGGCTGTCAATGACCACCACCCTTTCCTCGAACTGCGGCTCGCCGCGGTCCCCGTTCGTGCGGATCCTGTCGAGGTAGCGGCCGCTCGCGAATAGCATCGACTCCCCCGTGTGCATGATGCGCACGACCTGGAAGTTCGAAGTCGCGCGCGCGGTATCCGCGTTCACCCGTTCGACGAGCGTGGAAGACACGGTGTGCCGGTAGCGCTGCGCCTCGTAGATGTTGGCGTGCCGCAGCGCAGAGACGCGATCAAGAAGCATGGCGCGCGAGTCGGCGTAGATGATGGACAGGGGCAGGCCGCGCTCGAAGTTCTCCGCGGTAGTGATGCGGTAGCGGCCCTTCTCCACGAAAAAGCCCGGCCAGTCTTCCAGGCGATCGTCGTCGATCGCGTGGACGTAGCGCGCGAGGAGGTTCTCCACCGCGAGTTGCAGCGCGGCGTCCATCCGCCCTAGAGCCCCATGTGCCTGCGATACTGCTGCCACAGGCCGCGTACGGAGGTCTCGGTGACGCGCGACTCGTTCGACTCGACGCTGCGCCCGCCCATCTCGACGAACGAGGAACGTTCCGACGCGCCTGCCGCGCCGCGCTGGACGAACCCGGTCGCCGCGCCGTCTTCGAGCGAGATGTAGCCCGCCGGGCCGACGAGGTTGGACTGCTTCAGGCGCAGCTCGGTCATCTTTGCGTCGTCCGAAGCGTAGCCGAAACAGGTCCACACCAGCTCCGTGCGGCCCACGCCCTTCGGCAGCACCTGGCGCACGGCGAGGCTGTTCATGATCTGCTGCAGCACGAAACCCGGGAACACGGTGAGGATCTGCAGGGTGACGCCGTCGCCGATCTCGTCCACCGACTCGAGCATCTGCGGCGCCTGCAGCGCGTAGCCCCCGCTCGCGGAGCGCATGCCGGCTTTCTCGTACTCGTCTCCGGACTGGTCCGACCTCATCATGGTGAAGCTGGCGTGGCTGCCGCCTTCGCCGCCGACGACGACCCCGCCCTTCTGCTCCAGGCGGTTGAGGCGGAAGGTCGAGAAGAAAAGGTGCAGAAGGCTCGCGTGGTAGGTGTCCTTCACGTTCTCGAAGTAGAGCTTCCAGTTGCTCTGCAGCACCTGGGTGTAGCCGCCGAGGATCTTCACCGGCTCCTTCATCACGCGGCGGATGCGCGCCGCGACCTCCGGGCCGACGTACCGCTCGACCGGCGGCGTCGCCTCCGAGAGCGTCGCGAACAGCAGGCCGCAAAAAATCTCGACGCGGAATTTCCGCGGCGCCTGGCTCTCGGGCTCGGCGTCGGCGGGCATGCCGCCCTTGCCCTGCACGCCGCGGCGGAACGCCACCGCGGTGAGATTGCCGCGCAGGTCATAGGTCCAGTTGTGATAGACGCAGGCGATCTCCTTGACGTTACCCCTGTCCTTCAGGCAAAGGAGCGCGCCGCGGTGCGCGCAGCGGTTCTCGAAGCAGCGGATCGCGCCGGTCTCGTCGCGCGTCACCACCACCGGCATCTCACCGGCGAAAGTGGCCTTGAAGTCGCCCTTCTGCGGCAGCTCGGCCTCCAGGCCGAGGAAATTCCAGGCGTCGCCGCGGTAGATGCGTTCCTGCTCCCGGGCGTAGATGCTCTCGTCCTGGTAGATCCAGTAGGGAACGCGGGTGAGGCCTTCGGCCGGCCAGACGCGGGATGTGGAAACTGTGGACACGGGAATGTTTTTCTCTGGAAATCCGTTCAGGCGATTCTAGCACCGGTAAAATGACGCGAGACCGAGGAGAACGTCGATGAGGCCCATGATCGCCCGGCTGCTCGCCGCCGCGCTGTGCGGATTTCCGCTTGCGCTGCACGCGCAGGCGCAGGCATACCCGAACAAGGCGGTCAGGATCGTCGCACCCTTCCCCGCCGGCGGCAGCGCCGATCTCATTCCGCGCGTCATCGGCGAGCAGTTGTCGCTCAAGTGGGGCCATCCGGTCATCGTGGAGAACCGCGCGGGAGCCGCCGGCAACATCGGCGCGGAGTACGTCTTCAAGGCCGAGCCCGACGGCTACACGCTGTTGTCCTCGCCGCCGCCGCCTCTCATCATCAATCCGAACCTGTATCGGAATCTTGCCTTCGACCCGACGCAGTTCGTACCGATAGGCATCATGGTCGCGATTCCCAACGTGGTGTTGGTGAATCCCAAGGTGCCAGTGAACAGCATCGGCGAGCTGATCGCCTACGCCAAGGCGAACCCCGACAGGCTCAACTACGCCTCGCAGGGCAGCGGCACGACGTCGCACCTCACCGGCGAGATGTTCAAATCGATGGCCGGCGTCCGCCTGACGCACATCCCTTACAAGGGCAGCGCGCCCGCCCTCACCGACTTGCTCGCCGGGCAGGTGGAGATGATGTTCGACAATCTCGGCGTGTCGCGGCAGCACGTCGTGAGCGGCAAGCTGAAGCTGCTCGCCGTGTGCAGCGAAAAGCGCGTCGCGTCGCTTCCCGACGTGCCGGCGCTTGCGGAGATTCTCCCGGGATTCGAGGCAGTCGCCTGGTTCGGCATAGTCGCGCCGCCGAAGACGCCGATGCCGATCGCCGAGCAGATCTCCGCCGCCGTCGCCGAGGTGCTGAAGCTGCCCGAGGTGCGCAAGCGCCTCGTCGATCTCTCCGCGGAGGCGATCGGCAACACGCCTGCGCAGATGGCGGCGTTCATGAAGAAGGACGCCGAGCGCTGGCGCGAGGTGATCCGCTCGGTGGGCGTGAAAGCGGATTGATGGCGCTGCCGCGAATCGCCATCGCCACCGGCGACCCGGCGGGAATCGGCCCCGAGATCGCGCTCAAGGCCGCGTTGGACCTCCAGGTGAGAAAAATCTGCCGCCCGCTGCTCTTCGGCGACCGCGGCGCGCTCGAGGCGCATGCCGAAGCCTGCGGTCTCAAACCGGATCTCCGCTGCGTGACGCGCGCCTCTGATGCGACCTGGAACGACGGCGCGCTGACCTTGGTCGAGCGCCGGCAGTTCGAGCCCGGCGAGCTGCACATCGGCGCGATCGCGGCACCGCACGGCGAGGCCGCGCTCGACTCCGCGAAAGCGGCGATCGACGCCGCGCTCGCAGGCGAGGTGGACGCAGTGGTCGCGGCACCGCAGACCGAAAGCTCGATCAAGCTCGCGGGAATCGAGTTCGACGGCTATCCGACATTCGTCGCGCGCTGCACGGGCGTTCCACCCCAGGACGCGTTCCTAATGCTGTGCTTCGACCACGACGGAACAGAAATGCGCATCGCCCACGCGACGCTGCACGCGAGCCTGCGCCGGGCGATCAAGCTCGTCACCCGCGATCGCGTCGTGAACGCGATCCGCTCGACGGATACGGCGCTGCGGCGCATCGGCATCTCCTACCCGCGCATCGCCGTTTCGGGGCTCAACCCGCACGCGGGCGAGGGCGGGCTTTTCGGTGAGGAGGAGCGGGAGATCATCGCGCCGGCGATCGCCGACGCGAACAAGAACGACGTCGCCGCCGAAGGTCCATTCGGCGCGGACATCATATTCCTCAAGAAAGGTTACGACGCCTTCGTCGTCATGATCCACGACCAGGGCCACATCATGGCGAAAACGCACGCTTTCTCGGGCACCGCGGCGCTCACGCTCGGCACGCCGGTGCTATTCTCCTCGGTCGCGCACGGCAGCGCGCTCGACATCGCCGGGAAGAACCGCGCCGATCCAGGCGCGATCATTTCCGCGATCAAGCGGCTCGCCGGCGCTTCGCAGACATAAATGGAAACCAAGGTAACCATTTCCGCGCTCCAGCAAATGAAGCGCGACGGCAAGAAGATCGTCGGCGTGGTCGCCTGGGACACCGAGATGGCGAGAATCGCGGACCGCGCCGGAGTGGACCTGATATCGGTTGGCGATTCCGTCGGCGTGAATCTCTGGGGGCACGGGACGGATGCCGAAGTCACCGTGGACGAGATGCTGATCTGCTGCAAGGCCGTGCACCGCGGCGCTAAGCGCGTCTTGATCAGTTGCGATATACCCAATGGCCCGACGCAAAAAGGAGCCGACGCCGCAGTCAGCGCCGCCATCCGCTTCTCAAAAGAGGGAGGGGCGGACATGGTGAAGGTCTTGGGCGATCCCGGCATGGTGAAAGCCGTCGTTCGCGCGGGCGTTCCGGTCTTCGCCGAGTTCCATGGCGAGAATCTTGCTGTCGACAAACTGGTCGAGAAAGCCAAGCGATTGCAGGACGCCGGCGCTTCGATTCTGGATTTCAGACACTCGGGTCCGGTGGCGGGCCCCGCGGTCGCGCGCGCGGTTTCCATTCCCGTGATCGGGGGCCTGGGCGGCGGGCCGTGGCTCGACGGACGCGTGCGTCTCGCGCATACCGCCATCGGCTACGCGGAGAAGTGGATCGACTCGAAGACCGAGACCTACGGCAATGCCGCAAAGCTCTCCCTGGCTGCCTTCCGCGCCCTGATCGACGATGTGCGCTCGGGCCGGCAGATCAAGGGCGGCTGACATGCCTGGCGCGCTCATCGACGGCATCAAGACGAACTACGAGGTCATCGGCGACGGCCCACCTCTGCTGATGTACGCGCCCGCGGGCTTCGACGCGACCCTCGACAAGTGGAGGACGCAGGGCGTGTACGCCCGCATCAAGCTGCTCGATCACCTTCCGAAAAAATACAGCTGCGTCGTCTTCGACCGGCGCGAGACCGGGAAGTCGGGGGGCCGGGTCGAGCGCGTCACCTGGGCGCACTACGTCGCTCAAGGGCGGGGACTGCTCGAGCACCTGAACTTCAAGCGTGCGCATCTCCTGGGCGGATGCATGGGCTGTTGCCCGGTCCTCGCTTTCGGCGTCGCTCATCCCGAGATGGTGCTGAGCATGATTCTCTACTGGCCGGTCGGCGGCGCCAAGTACCGGATCAGCACGCACAAGCGCTTTGCCGATCACCTCGAGTACGTCGACCAGCACGGCCTCGCCGGCGTGGTATCGCTCGTGATGCAGGAAGGAAAAGCCTTCAACGCCGAGCCGAGAGGCGGGCCCTGGGCTTCGGTGATCAAGAACGACCGCGCCTTCGCCGATGCCTACGCGAAGCTCGACGTCGGCGAGTACAAGGAGCTCGTCACCGACACGTGCCGCGGGCTATTCGACCGCGACACTTCTCCGGGCGCCGAGCCGGAGGACCTGCTGCGTTGCGAGATCCCGGCGCTCGTCGTCCCGGGACGCGATGCCTCGCACGCGACCTCGGCGGCGCGGTACCTCGAAGAATGCCTGCCCAAAGCGGAGTACTGGGACGTACTGCCAGACGGACAGACGGAGGAAACCGCTCCGGCGAGGCTGCTGGAGTTCCTCGATAGAGCCGGCGACCGGCGCGGCGGGGCTACAGCGACCTGATCTGCACCTTGCGCCACTTGATGGCGCCACCGGGGGCATCCTTGGGGCCGTTGCCGAACTGCAGGGCAAACGGTCCCTCCGCGTGCTTGTCGTCCCGAACATCGACGGTCTGGACTCCGTTCAGCACGACGGTCAGCTGCGAGCCCTTGGCGGTGATCTCGTAGGTGTTCCACTTGCCGCCGGCTTTCGGCATGGGCGAGACCTTGGCCACGTTGACGATCGCTCCGGTGCCATATTCCGGCTCCGGACGCTGGTCGTAGATGTTCACTTCATAGCAGGCGACCGCACCGACCTTGGTGCGATCGGCGCAGCGCAGGAAAATGCCGCTGTTCGTCGTGTGATCCGCCCAGAACTCCGCCTTGATTTGAAAGTCCTTGTAGGAATTATTCGTGAGGAGATATCCGCCCTTGCCCTTGTCGGCGACGATGGCCCCGTCTTGCGCTCTCCAGTTGGCGTCGCCGATGGGGCTGAAGTTACCCATGCCAGCGATGCCGTCGATGAGCGTGGTCCAGCCTGCGTCGGACCACGGCATGTACGAGCAGCCGAAAACGCCCATGACCAGCAATCCCATAGCGATGACAGACAAGCGTTTCATTGTGGTCTCCTCCGAGTTGACGACGATTGCTACTGCCAGGCGCGATTATCGACGGTGTTCTCGTAGGTGGCGCCGGGAACGGTCATGTTCCACTTCACCGTCCAGTTGTAGGTATCGTCGAAGCGCTCGCGCGTGTAGGGCTGCGGCGCGGCGTGGAGCAGGCGCCAGGTCTGGAATTCATGGGGCTCGAGCAGGCCGCCGGTCTCGCGGATGAAATAGTGGATGAAAGGCGTCGGGTCTTTTTCGATGAGCTCGACCGCCCTCGCCTGCGCACTGAACATCTTCTTGAGCGTCGGGCCGTCGAGGTCGTCGCCCGCCGCCTCGCTGCGCGTCGAGTGCGACTCGATCAGGACGCGCAGGCCCCACTTCTGCGCCACGCTGATCCAGGGCTCCATGAGGCTCGCCGCAGCGACCTTGCCGTCGCGCACCGCCTCGAGCCGCTTGAGCATCGACCCTGCGTTGGTCCTCTTGACGTGCTCTTGAGCGAGGAAGCCTTCCATCATCTTCAGCGTGGTGAAATCCGAGCCGTTGTTCGGCGTCACCGCGATCGGCTGGTTCTTCAGCATCTCGGGCTCGTAGTACTTCGAGTCGCGCGCGACGACGATGGCGAATTTGGACATGGAAGCGCCCAGGGCCACGATCTTCCGACCGCGCAGCCCCTGGGTGTTGGCTTCGACCGCGCGCTTCATGATCCCCCATTCGCACATGCGGTACTGGTCGATGCCGCCTTCGTTGTAGACCGAGTCGAGCGGGCGGTCGAAGACGGAATCGAACTTGACGAAGTGGGAGGTCGTGACCTGCGCCATGCCCGGCGTGGTCACGAACTCGAGGTCCAGACCCTCGTCCTTGAAGAAGCCTTTGTCGCGGGCGACCAGCACGGGCAGGTCGTGGACCGCGTTCATGGTCGCGACCTGCGGTCTCCTCTTGACCTCGGGTTTCCTCGTCATTTCCTGAACAGCCATGTGCTTCCTCCTATGGTCGGCTGGGCTCCGCGCCCGGTTACGGCGATTTGAGCCGGTTATCGTCTCTCTTCACCCACTTGGCTGTCAACGGCCGAGACAGCTCGGTGGCGGGAAGGCTTTTCTTCCAGGTGGAACGAAGCGATCGCCCCCGCTCGAACCAGGCGAGGATGGCGTGCCGGTCGCTCATCGAACCCCCGACCCAACCGCCCGCTACTTGGTGACGTTGATCACGACCAGGTCGCTGAACGATTGCATGCCGTCGTTATCGGTAACGATCAGCTCGAAGACGTACGTGTCCGGCTTGCCTCTGATGTTCGGCGCGGTGAAGGTCGGGCTCGCAGTGTTCGCGCCGCTCAGGACAACGCTTTGGCCCGAGAACTGCGTCCACCTGTAGGCCGCGATGAAACCGTCGGGATCGAACGAGCCGGTGCCGTCGAGCCGCACGAGAGTGCGTCCCCTCACCGTCTGATCCGGCCCGGCGTTGGCGAACGGCATCTGGTTTATCACCAGGACCGTGACCGAGGCGGGAGCCGAGTCGTTCTCGCCGTCGTTCACCACCAGGGTGACGGTCAAGTTGCCGGGGATCGTGTAGGCGTGCGTCGGACTGGGACCGGTGCCGGTCGTGCCATCGCCGAAGCTCCATTTGTAGGTAAGCGGACTGCCGTCCGGATCGAAGGAGCGGGTGCCGTCGAAGGTGAGCGGCTGATTCTTGAGCAGCGAGGGATACGGCCCGCCGGGATTGGCCACCGGCGCCCGGTTGGTGATGGTCACGGTGGTGGCGGCCGGGGCCGAGCTCGCCAGACCATCGCTCACGACCAGCGTCACCGTGTAGATGCCGGAGGCCGCGTAGACGTGCGTGGGCCTCGCTCCCGCGCCGGTCGCGCCGTCGCCGAAACTCCATGCGTAAGTGAGCGGATTGCCGTCCGGGTCGCTCGAGGCGGCCCCGTTGAAAGCGACCGGCTGGTTGCGGAAACCGCTGTACGGCCCGCCGGCGTTAGCGGTCGGCGGCTGGTTCGGCAGGCCGCTCACGCCAGTCAGCTCGACGTCGTCCACGACCCAGCCCTCGAAGAAGTTGGCGACCGAGTCCACCGTGTCGAAGCTGAAGCGCAGGCGGATGACCCGCCCGTCGTAGGCCGAGAGGTCGAGCGCCACCGTCGTCATCTGCCCCGTGCTCGAAGCCGTCAAGTAGACGTCGCTCCAGGTGGCTCCGTCGTCGTTCGACACCTGCACGCGCGCGGTGTCGAATGGGGAAAAGTTCTCGGTCGCGAGATAGTGGGTGAAGCTCAACCCCGAGTCCTTCACCTGGGTGAGATCGATCGCCGCGGAGGTTATGGAGCCGAAGTTGCGCGCGCCGGTATCGAAATTGAGCGTGCTCTCCTTCCCGTAATAGAAGGCGTTGCTCGGGCTGGCGAAGCGATGCGTCGACAGGTGCCACAGGGCCGGCCCGCCCGCGCCGTCGCTGCCTTCCACGGTCCACTTCCCGGCGCCGGCCTCGAAGTCGTCCCGGAAGACGGTGGCGACCTGCAGCGTGGTCGCCGTCGCGAGGTTGGACAGCGCGCTCGCGTTGCCCACTTTATCCAGCACCTTGAGCGCGACGTAATACGTCGTGAGCGGAGCCAGGCCGCCCACCTTGAACTGCTGCGTCACGCCCGGGGCGGCCGGCTTGGGCGGGTTGGCGACGCGGGCCGCGAGGGGGAAATTGGTCTCGTCGATCGGAGCGGTGGAATAGCGCACGTCGTAGGCCGTGGCCGTGCCCGACATGCCGTCATCCCCCGTGGCGGCCCACTCGAGCATGACCGAGCGCGCGCCGCTGAAAAGCACCGTGAGATTGGTGACCTGCGCCGGCGGCACGTTGTCCTCTTGGAGCGCGGTGCGGGCGTTGAGGCGCCCTCCGGTGATCGTGATGCCGGCCAGGGCCGGGATGGGATCGGCGCCGCTCATCAGGCGAAGCTTCGCCTGTTGATGCGTGATGCCGGGATACTGCGCGAATGCCAGGGCGGCGGCGCCGGACACGTGCGGCGTCGCCATCGAAGTGCCGCTCAGGAGCTTGTAGCCGCTCGGGTCCGAGCAGCACGGGTCGCCGACCGGCGGAACCGAGGAGAGGATGCTCACCCCCGGGGCGCCGAGACCCACCGAGGTAGCGCCGTAGTTGGAGAAAAAGGCCTTGGCATCGTTCAGGTCCGTGGCGGCGACCGCGAGCACGTTCGGCACCTGATAGCTCGATGGATAGAACGGCGTCGCGTCGTTGTCGGCGCCGTTGTTCCCTGCCGCGGCGACGAACAGCGCGCCGGCCTGATCCGCGGTCGCGATGGCGTCCATCAGCGCCTGGCTGAATCCGCCGCCGCCCCAGGAGTTGTTCATCACCTTCGCGTTCATGTCGGCGGCGTAGAGCACGGCGCTGATTGCGGCGCTGGTGGTGCCCGAGCCGCCCGCGCACAGGAACTTGACCGCCATGATGCGCGCGCTCCAGCTCACTCCCGTCACGCCCACGCCGTTGTTGCCGACGGCGGCGATGGTGCCCGCCACGTGCGTGCCGTGACCATGGTCGTCCTTGGGATCGTTGTCGTTGTTGCAGAAGTCGTAGCCGTGGACGTCGTCCACGTAACCGTTGCCGTCGTCGTCGATGCCGTTGCCGGGGATCTCCCCCGGGTTGGTCCATATGTTGGCGGCGAGGTCGGGATGGGTGTAATCCACGCCGGTGTCGATCACAGCCACGACGACATCGGTGCCGGTCTGCACGTCCCACGCTTCGGGCGCGTCCACGTCCGCGTCGGGCTTGCCGCCGGTCTGCCCGATGTTATTGAGGCCCCAGAGCTCGGGATAGCGAGGATCGTTGGGCGTGACCGACGCGCGCACCTCGTAGTTGTATTCGACGGCTTCCACCCGCGGGTTCCTGAGCAGCGCGCCGCGCACTTTTTGCAGGTCCGCGCCTTGCCCGAGTTTGATCAGGCGCCAGGCATCGATCGGCGCGCTTTGCAGCCTGCGCGGCCGGCGAAATTCATGGACTTCGCGGGCTCCCTCGCCGCGGGCGAGAGACTCGGCCGCGCCTGAGCCGACGCCCGGCTTGAATTTCACCAATAACTCGTCGGGGAGATGCTTTTTATCGCGCGCCGGCACTTCGTCGGGCGTGACCACGGCCAGAGCCGGTGCGGCGAGGGTAAAAACGAGAAACAGCG
>Ga0209647_1003953_pt1 | contig 11346 bp, 10 predicted proteins | sample GraSoi_2013_60cm_FD_185827 | JGI IMG/M metagenome (GOLD analysis project Ga0209647, IMG submission 185827) | Grasslands soil microbial communities from the Angelo Coastal Reserve, California, USA - Sample 9_17_2013_60cm (SPAdes) (version 2) | ecosystem: Environmental > Terrestrial > Soil >... | reverse complement strand
CTTGCTGGGCTGGAACGTGAAGGAGGTGCTGCCTGACCCGCCATGTGACCTGATCTTCACCTGGCCCGGCGAATGTGAATGCGATGACTGGTGGGCAGAGGCAGAAGCAACACGAGCCTCATCCTCACCAGAGGTGGGAGATGACGTTGCTTGAGCGGATGTGAACTGCACCCGCGGCTCACAGGTTCCAGGTGGGACAGACAGCGCGGTCACCCACCTGGATCTATGGAGTAGGGACTCACGAGAAAGATCGCATTATGTCACAAAGCACTAATCTGGATTTATGGAGTAGGGACTCATGAGAAAGGCCGAATTATGTCACGGAGCACTCATTTAGAACGTACGCAGAACCGTTTGCAACTCACGATAGTGCATATGCTACGCTACCCGATCGTTTGGCTGGGCCTGGTGGTCGTGCTGGCAACGCCCGCCCTCATTCTGGGAACCAGGTGGGCAGTACAGGCCAACACTCCTGCCAACACTCCTGTTCCCGCCGATCTGTTCATACAATCGGTGGTCAAGCTCGATGGCACGCTGGGCTGGCACCAGCTCTGTCCGTCACTGCAGGCACAGATGCCCCTCTCGGAACTCACCAGCCAGGTAGAGACGCAGCGCATCGCTGCATCCCGGCAGGGCCTGACACTCACCGAGAGCTATATCGGAGCCCACCCTCGACCGCAAGGTGGAGAGGTCCGCGTGTACGTGGTCACGGCGCACCGACCCAATGGCTGGGTTGAGCAGCGGACGTACAGCGTCTATACGCAGGCCAGTGGTTGTGTCGAGGACATCAAGAACTCCTAGCTGCTAGCAAGCATACATATTGATGTAATCATATAATCTGCTGGCAAGCATACATATTGACGTAATCATGTAATAATGAACGGATGACAGTATGGAAAAACGGTGAATAACGCGCAGCTCATTCCTCCCTCATTTCAAAGAAGAAACAAGATCCATAGTGATCAGGAGGAAGATTTCCAACGGCGGAAGTCTTTATTGCCCGCATCCATGACGCTGTTTCCTTAAAGAACGAGAAAAAGAAATAGAAAGGGAACGCTTCCTCACCAGCACTGTGCGGCAGGACGCAGTGAGCGAGCGTATCATGCGATGGCACATCTAGACTACGATAATAACAGTATGACCTATGCAGCAAGCAGCGCAGATTCCTCCACAGGACCAGGACAGCATAACCAGGGGATACCCGTCACATATCGCCCAGGTCACGTGCGGCGGCTCGGACAGCGCACACGTGCCGACCTTCCCAGGTTGAGCAAATTTCTGGTGGTCGGAGGGTCGGGAGTGCTGGTGAACAGCCTGGCGCTGCTGCTCCTCTTCCAGGGGGCGCATCTGCCGCTGGTGATCGCCTCGATTCTTGCGGCAGAACTGGCGATCGGCAACAACTTCTGGTGGAACGACCGCTGGACCTTCAAGCGCACGCAGCTCTCTTTGCGCCGCTTCGCCCGCTTCAATCTGGTATCACTCGGGGGCCTGGTCATCACTACGTGTACCCTGTGGGCCCTGGTCCATCAATTGCATGTCTACTACCTGGCTGCCAACCTGCTGGGCATCGCCCTGGCGACCGCCTGGAGCTTCGCGGCGAATTCGTTCTGGACGTGGGGAGGTGCGCGATGAGCTGGAGCCCTGTCGTTCTCGCTGCGCTTACCGGTGGTCACGCGCTGGGGGGGCTCCTGCTCTCCGGTGCGGTGGCATTTTCTCTCCTCCTCACGATCCAGTCGGTCTATACTCTCTATATCATGCTGTATACATGGGATCGGCCGGAGGCCTATCGGATGACGAAGGCCCCCGCGCGCTTTCTGCCGCCCCAGAAGTCCTTCACCGTAATGCTGCCCGCCCGCCACGAGGAGGAGGTTATCCAGACGACCATCGAGCGAGTGGTGCGTGCCAACTACCCCACGTCTATGCTGGAGGTGGTGGTGATCTGCTCGCTCGATGATACCGGCACCATTGCCAGGGCCCAGCAGAAGGTCGCGCAGTTGCACCGCCAGGGGGTGACGAACGTGCGCGTGCTGGCCTACAAGCAGAAGCCCATCAACAAGCCGCACGGCCTCAACGTGGGTTTGCGCAATACCCGCCACGAGGTGGTGACCATCTTCGATGCCGAGGACGATATCCACCCGGACATCTTCAATGTGATCAACACCGTGCTGTTGGAGGATCCGGTTGCTGTCGTGCAGGGCGGAGTGCAGCTCATGGACTACCAGTCCAGGTGGTACTCAGTCCTCAACGTGCTGGAGTACTTCTTCTGGTTCAAGAGCCGCCTGCACTACCATGCCCGGCTGGGCATGACCCCGCTGGGAGGCAACACCGTGTTTTTTACCCGCGATGTGCTCCAGCGCGTGGGCGGCTGGGATGAGCAGAACCTGACGGAGGACGCCGACATCGGCATCCGCATCAGCCTGCTGGGCGAGCGGATGCGCGTTGTCTACGACGACCGCTACGTCACGCGCGAGGAGACGCCGCCCACGCTGAGCCAGTTCATCAAGCAGCGCACGCGCTGGAGCCAGGGCTTCCTGCAGACGCTGTTCAAAGGCGAATGGAAGCAACTCCCCCGGCTGGGGCAGCGGCTACTGGCGATCTACACACTGGGGTTTCCCGCCGCCCAGGCCGTGCTGGGGATTTACATCATCGTCGCGCTGCTCATGTTGTTCATCGTGAAAGTGCCGGTGTTCACGGCCATCCTGCTGGATCTGCCGTTCTACCTGCTGGCGGCCCACTTCACGCTCTCCGTCATCGGGCTCTTCGAGTTCACCAAAGCGCACGGGCTCAAGCTGACCTGGAAGACGCTGCTGATCATGACGCTAGGTTACCTGCCCTATCAGTGGGTGCTGGCCTATGCCTCCGTACGCGCCACGCTGCGGCAGGTGCGCGGCATCAATAACTGGGAGAAGACCCAGCATGTCGGCGCCCATCGCCAGGCCGAAGCGCTCAAGGCACCCATGCCGGGCAACCCGCGCTCAGCACCATTGCCACAACTATAAGCAGAGAAGAAAGAAGAAAAGATGCACGTTCAACAATCGTTCAAAGAGGACCGCGGCGAGCAACCTGAACAGAGCCATGAGCAGGCGCGCCAGTTGAAGTCGCCGGCGTCTATAGGTCAACGTCAGGTGATGGTGGGCCGCGCCCTCTTGCTAGTCTCGCTGCTCGCCGGAGCGGTCTCGCATGGCTACCACCTGTTCCTCTACCCCCTCTACATCACCGATGAGGGCATCTACATGGAACAGGCGTGGTCGGTGTTGCGCGAGGGCATGCTCTCGCCCTACACCTACTTCTACGATCATGCGCCTGGGGGCTGGCTGGTCATTGCTGGCTGGGTTGCCCTCCTGCCCCATCAGTTCGAGACCTTCGGCAATGCGATCAACACCGGTCGTGTGCTGATGCTTCTGGTGCACCTGGCGAGCGTCTTCTTGTTGTTCCAGGTCACGCGTCGCCTCTCGGGAAGTCTCATCGCGGCCGTGGTGGCCTGCTTCTTCTTCAACCTGTCGCCCCTGGCCATCTACTACCAACGCCAGGTGCTGTTGGACAACCTGATGGTCTTCTGGGTGCTCTTGAGTCTGTACCTGGCGACCAGTGACGATCGCCGCATCCTCACCCCGCTCTTGAGCGGCCTGGCCCTGGGAGTCAGCGTAGCCACCAAAGAAAACGCCATCTTCTTTGTGCCTGTCATCGGCTACCTGCTCTACAGCAAGGTGCGCCAGCGGCGCAATTATCGCTTTGCCCTGAGCTTCTGGCTCTTCGGGATGTTTGCGATCATTTCGCTGTACTTCCTGTACGCCCTGCTCAAAAACGAACTCATTCCGACGCATCTGGACTTCAATCTCATCAACCCGCCCGCCGACCACGTGTCGCTGCTCTACACCATCTGGCAACAGCTACATCGCAGCCAGGGCAGCATCCTGGACCGGCACAGCCTCTTCTGGACGTTTTCTCTGGATGCGTGGCTGCCCAAAGACACGTTGCTGTTGGCCGGGGGCGCCGTGGCCACGCTGGTCAATCTCTTCCTTGGCTTGCGCGACCGCGGCAAGAATCGAGGAGAGCTGGTCGCTGCGTTACTCGCCCTGAGCTATGCTTTCTACCTGGCGCGGGGCAGCGTGGCGCTGGAGTTCTATGTCATCCCCCTGATACCCTTTGTGGCCCTGAACATCGGCATGCTGGCGGGCCGGATCCTGCACATGGTGCCGGAGAGCCGACGCCTGCCACTGCTCGCTGGCAGCGCTCAGGCGCTTATCCTGGGCGTGTGCTTCGCGGTGCTCCTACTGCCTCCAGGAGGCTACGTGCTGGTACATGATCAGGCTGGCAAAGTGGTACCGCACGACCTGTACAAGCTGCCACTGACGACACTGCAAGCGCAGCAAGTGGCGTTCATCCGCCAGCACATCCCGCCCGGTGCTCGCATCGTGATGGACGATGACCTGTGGGTGCAGCTGCACGACGTGCAGCCCTATTATCCGTTCGCCCATTCCCACTGGAAAGCCTCGTCCGACCCTGCTGTGCGCGACAAGCTCTTCGCCAGCAACTGGCGCAACATCGACTACATCGTGTTGTCCAACAAGATGCTTATCGCTATGCAGCAAAACAATACGAATGGCGGCGAGAACTACATCTTAGAAGCCCTTAGCCACGGGCAGCAGATTTGGAGTGTGACGCGGGGCAATATTAGCCTGGCAATTTACCAGATCCAGAAGTGAGTGTGTGATGAAATCAGAAGAAGGAGACTGTCATGAATGACAATCTGGACATCCCCATAGAGGATGAGGTTCTACTACCCGTACTAGAAGATGAGGAGCCACTTACCCCGGGAAGGAATGAGGTCCTGCCACCCATAGCGGAGGATGCAAAACTGCCTCCACCGGTGGTGCGCCCACCCGTACCGGAGGATGCGGAGCCGTCCCTGCCGGTGGCGCGCCCACCCAGGACCAGGACCCGCCTGAAGCGCTGGAAGCTGCTGTTGATCGTGCTCGGGGGGATTGTGGTCATCTCGGTGGTGTTCGGCATGCTCAACCGGTCTGCTGGCTCGGGAGCCGTGGATACAACGGGAGCCACCCACCAGAGCACGGCCAGCATACCTACACCCACGCCGGCACCTGCCACCCCCATCCCGACCGTGCATCCCAAGCTGGGTGGGCCGACGACGGTCACACCAGGAGTGCTAATCCTGCTCAACCCCAGGATCGTGCGCCAGGGCACGAGCACGGAGCTGACCGGCAGCGGCTTTGATCCGCGGGCCACGATCGACCTGACCATTAAGCAGCGGGCGTCGGACCCCGGCCAGGTCGTCACCTCTGTCCATGCCGATAAGTACGGCACCTTCAGCAGCACGTTCAGCGTGCCGACAAGCCTGAGTTCCGGGACCTTTACCATCGAGGCGAGTGAGCGGGGCAGTACCAGGGTGACGCAAGCCACAGGTGTCGTGTCCGGTGGCGCGCCCCAGCTGAAATTGGGCGCCGAGGTGGGCAAGCCTGGCGACATCATCACTGTTTCCGCCCACGGCTTCAGCCCCAATGAGACGATCAAGGTCTACTGGAATACGATCAGCGGCCAACCGGTCACCACGCTACAGGCTGACGGCGGTGGGGGCATCGGCCAGGGGAGCGTGCAGGTCCCCTTCGGAGCAGCCGGCGTCAACACCTTCCTGTTTGTAGGAGCGAAGAGCCAGGCCCTGGCCGCCGCCTCGTTCGACTTGTTGTCCCTGTATCCGTCGATCAAACTCTCCAGCTATGCGATCCGTGCCGACAACCCGCTGAGTTTCTCGGGAGTGGGGTTTGGACCCGGGGAACGGGTGCTGGTCTATGTGAATAGTGCCAGCGGGCAGCCCGTGGCGGCCATCCAGACCACGCAGAAGGGCACGTTCAGCAACGCCAGGGGCTTCGACATTCCCTTTGCGTTAAAAGGGCAGCAAACGCTCATCTTTCAAGGTGAAGAAAGCGGAGCCTCGGTAGCGGTAAGCTGGACGGTGCTGCCGTATGCGCCCAACGCCCAGGCCAGTACCTATGGAGGCCTGCCAGGCACAACTGTGACGTTTTATGCCAGTGGCTTTGCGCGCAACGAGGTGGTGCATGTCTATGTGGGGCATACCCAGAATAGTGCCGGCACGCTGGTGAGCTGCTTCCGCACGGACGACAAGGGTAATGCGGCGGCGGCCGGGTCGTATGTCATCCCGGGCAACGCCCAGGGCAAATTGGTATTCGCGCTGACCGGAAGCAAGAGCGGCGGCACGGCCACGGCTAGCTTGTCGGTTTCTGCGGCTCCAACCGCTGTCCAGGTACCGACGCAGCCTCCATTCACCTGCCCATTTGACAGCGCGACGAACTAGAACCTCGCTGCGGTCCTGCTCACACGACCGAAGAGAGAGGAAGGAAGGAAGAAAGAAACCATGCTTATGAATGGAAAAAAGAGGCTCACGGCAGAGGATGTCAGTGCCTTGACCGAACGGGAACCGGCGAGGGGCAAGCGGAGGGAGAACCTGGTCATCGTGCCCACCTATAATGAAGCCATCAACCTGAGATTGCTCGTGCCCGCCATCCTGCGCCAGGGGCCCTTCGATGTGCTGATCGTGGACGACAACTCGCCGGACGGGACAGGGGAAGTGGCGGAGAAGTTCGCCAGGCACTTGCCCACCCGGGTGAGCGTACTGCACCGGGCGGGCAAGCTAGGGCTGGGGACCGCCTACCTCGCAGGCTTCCACTACGCCCTGGCCCAGGGTTACCAGCAGGTCTTTACGATGGATGCCGATTTCTCGCACGACCCCAGCCGTCTGCCCGCGCTGCGCGCCGCCCTGGAGCGCGCCGATGTGGCGCTGGGCTCGCGCTATGTACCGGGCGGAGGCACTCTGCGCTGGCCGCTGAGGCGCCGCCTCCTCAGCCGGGGCGGCTCGGCCTATGCCCGGCTGGTCCTGGGCCTGCCCATCCGCGATCTGACCGGTGGCTTCAAGGGCTTCCGCCGCCAGGTGCTAGAGGCGCTGCTGCCACAAATGGAGACGATGCGGTCGCGCGGCTACGCCTTCCAGATCGAGATGACCTACCGCTGCGCCCGTCTGGGCTATAGCATCGAGGAGGTCCCGATCCTCTTCGAAGACCGCCTGGTGGGGCAGTCCAAGCTGAGCCGGGGCATTGTTGCCGAGGCGCTGTGGGTCGTGTGGGCGCTGCGCCTGAGCCAGGGACCGGCGCGACCTCACGGAGAGGCACTGCCGCGGGTTCGGACCGTGAGATGGCGCCTGGGGGCCGTGGCAATGGCGCTTGCCTGCCTCATCCTCTTGCTGGGAACGGTGAACCTTGCTACCAAATGGTTCGCTCAACAGGCGCGAGGAGGAACCGAGCAAGCGGCATCTCTGAGCCACCTGCGTCCTGCGCCAGCTGGAGGGAGGCGACCCGTGCCCGCTCCATCGGCCACAAGAGTTTCGGCACGCGAACGGGCCGCCTCCCTCCAGCTTCAGGGAACGGACCTGACGCCCAATGTACCACTGCGCTTCGTCAGCACGGGCTTCCTGCCGGGGGAAAGGCTAGTGGTGACCATCCAGAATCAAGCGGGGCGTCCTGAGGCCCGGCTTACTCCCTTGAGTGCGGACCTTGCCGGGCAGATCAGCACGACGGAGGAGGCCATCCCCGCGGATCTGCCCCCCGGCATCCATCTGCTGCTGGTGGAAGGGGAGAGCAGTCACCGCGTCGCACAGGCGAGCTTCCAGGTGCATTGGATCCCGCCCACGGTACAGTTGGATGCCTACACCATCAAGTCCAGGCATGACATCGGCTTCGCCGGCTCTGGCTTCCTGCCGAATGAGGTGGTGGTGGTGCGCCTGGGCACCGCAGGTCAAAGAGTGACCACGGTGAACGCGAACGCCGGGGGCAACATCGCGGGGCGCTTCACCGTTCCATTAATACAAGCAGGCACCTACTCTCTCTCCTTCGTGGGACAAGAGAGCAAGACGCCGACGTCGGTTGGCTTGAATGTCCAGGGCTTTCATCCCTGGGTGCTCTTGGACACCTACGCGCCGTCTCCCCACACCCGCCTGGGGTTCACCGGGGAGGACTTCGCTCCCGACGAAGTCGTGCTGGTGTACCTGAACCGGCGCGAAGGAGAGCCGGTGGTGCGTCTGCAGGCCGACGCGAGCGGGAGGTTCGCGGCACCAGAGGCCTGGGAGGTAGGGAGGCTTAGCGGGCAGAACACGCTGATCTTCGTGGGTCAGCAGAGTGGGGCCGTCGTCACCATCACCTTCACCACATAGCCCAAGATGTGAGGAGTCATGCGAAACGATGAAAGGCTCTCCTATACGAGTCATCAATCACATAGAAGGGAGAAAGCGCCAATGGAAACCATTGGTTTGACACATCCGTACCTGGTCCTCTCTCTAGAACTGTTTCTTATTGGACTGCTGCTCATGCTGGGACTGGTGGTGCTGGTATGCCGCAAATTCAGAGGTGAGCGAACGACACATCCAGGAGAGCGGACCCAGGCACGTGCTCGCTTCGCGGGAGGCAAAGAAGAGGCGCAATCCAGCGCTGATGAGAGCGAGCGCCAACTGACACGGCGCCAACACGCAGCGCCTCTGCCACAGGCGGCTCAGGCGGTGAAGAAGCTCGCACCTCCCAGTAGTCAGCATCTTGCCGATCTGTACTGTCCGCAGTGCCGTCAACTCGCGCCGACCGCTGCGACCTTCTGCCCTTACTGTGGGGTGCAACTGGTGGCTGCGCAGTCGGGGCAGCCGATGCGTCTGAACGTACCTCCATTGCCTCTCCCTGAAACAGCCGAGTCCTTTCTGGACGATCCATCGTCAGGAACGGTACCTCAGCAGTCGTTGCCTTCTGCTCTCCATTCACCTGCTCCTCCAGGAAGTGATCAATCCATGGTGCAGCTAGCGCCAGGTATGTCCTGGAAGGAACACCTGGATGTGTTCTGGACCCTGTTTTCTGACGGGGTGCAGTCCTCCACAGGCCTGGTCGTCGGAGCACGCTCCCATACGGGCATCAAGCGGCGACACAGCCTGAACGAGGATAGTCTCTTTGCGGCGCACGGCATGCAAACCCGCACTGCGCAGCCGCAAGAATTTAGTGTGTTTCTCGTGGCGGATGGTATGGGGGCCATCAGTATGGAAAGGAGGCAAGTTTCTTGGCCATTCAAACGATGCTCGAGTGGATGCTCCCGCAGGTGTCCGGGAGCAGCAAGTGGGGGGAGACAGAGCTCCGGCACCTTCTGATCGAAGGAGTCCAGGCGGCCAATCAGGCCATCCATCGACGCAACCAGGAGCAGTGCACCGATATGGGGACCACCCTCACCGCCGCCGTCGTCGTCGGCCTGACCGCTTGTGTGGTGAACGTGGGTGATAGCCGCACGTACCTGTACCGGGACTCCGTGGGGCTGCGCCAGATCACCCGGGATCATTCGGTGGTGGCCTATCTGCTGGAGACCGGCATCCTCACCTCTGAGGACATCTACACCCATCCCCAGCGGAACCAGATCTATCGCAGCCTCGGGACAGACCCGCTGATCCAGGTCGATGCGTTCATAGAGCACCTCCAGCCGGGTGATCTCTTATTGCTCTGTACTGATGGCTTATGGGAGATGGTACGCGACCCGGTCATTGAGCAGACCTTGAGGAGTGGTACGAACCCGTCAGAGATGAGCAGCGCATTGCTTGAAGCCGCCTTAGCGGGTGGGGGCGCCGACAATGTCAGCGTGATTGTGGTCCAGGTCAGCGAGGCTGCGAGACAGACAGACAGGCAACCGCTCGCCCAGCCAGATGCAGTCGAGATGCCGGACTCGTCACCCGATGAGCCGAAGCAGTCCTCGCGAGAGTAAGGAGGAAACATGTCCAAGAGAGCGCTCACAACCGGGATCCGTTTGTCCCTGGTGGCCTTCGACCGTGTATTGCGACCGATCCACAGGGGCGAGGAGAGGACTTCTCCGGAGAATCTGTTAAAGAGGAAGGAGTGATGCAGATGCTCTCCTCACACAAGCGCAGACAATACGAGACCTGGCAACAATTCCGCGCCTTTGCATTACCGCGGGTGTTGCCAGCAGGGCATGTGCTCGTGTTGAATACCCATCCCTATAGCCTGTCCACCTTCGTGCTCACGCAGTTGTCGGCAGAGGTGCATGGCCTGGTAGCCCAAGAAGTACTGACGGAACTGGAGATGTATGCGCTGCTCGCCCTGCTGGAGGCCTATCCCGACTATTGCTCCTATGAGGTGTTGCGCGCTGCCATCACCGACGAGGCGCCCAGTCGTGCGCGAACGAGCGTACATCGTGCGCTCGAGCAGAAGACGCTGAACCAATCGATGAAGCCAGTCCGAAATATCCTTTCGCGTTGCCGGGTCAAGCTGCATACCTTCGGCATTGATATTCGCTCGATCCATGCCGAGGGCTATCTCCTCAGCGCTTTGAGACCATGAGGATGTGCTGACAAGGAGGAACTGGGCCCAAACATCGGTTCCGACTGTATCGATGTCCTCATTGCGGAGTACAGTCCATAGCCACTCAGCAAGACTGGACCTCCTTCCGATTGTCTACACCATTCTTCCGGTGGAGCAAGACCCTGCCCCTTCGCACTTTCTGTAACCGAGCCAGCACGAGTATTGCTTCACGAAACATCTTCCTGTGGCAGAACTGCTGGCAGATATGTGGCTTGATCTGGAGGCACTTCCCGTCATGGCGATACGTATGACGGTTTAATAGCGCACCCACATCATACTAGCATCAGAAGGGTGGGCAAAAGGTAAGGCGTAAGAAGCTTGCTCGTTGCCTCCCGTGATGATTGTGTGCCACACAACCCGTAGGGCTTCCTGGCATGGAAAAAAGAGGTGAAGTGTGATGATTTGCCAGATACCGTCTCGTCAACAGTACCAGATCGTCCGCCAGGTGGGCGAAGGCTCTGCCGTCGTCTATCAAGCACGGACAGACCAAGCAGGTCTCCCGCGGACCGTGGCGCTCAAAGCCACCACGATCGGGCGCGCCCTTCACGAAGCGCGCATTCTTGCCTCGCTACAGCATCCTAATATTCCCCACTTCTATGACCTGGTCATCGATGAACAGCAGGCCGGTGTGGTCATGGAGTATATCGAGGGAGAGACCCTCTCCCAGTACCTTGATGCTTACCTGGCACAGGGAGATCTCCCTCCGGTGCAGCAGGTGCTTTGCATGGGGATCCAGCTCTGTGCGGTCCTGGCTTATCTGCACGCGCAGCAGCCCGCTCTCACCTTTCGCGATGTCAAACCTGAGAATGTGATGCTTTCGGCTGACGGGCGCCTCGTGTTGATCGACTTCGACATCGCCTGCGCCCACGTAGCGATGTGGGACGACGATTGCCCAGTGGCGGGTACGCCCGGCTACATCGCC